>Ga0247608_10002138_pt1 | contig 25534 bp, 22 predicted proteins | sample 176DNAGHGlowgp2_FD_193490 | JGI IMG/M metagenome (GOLD analysis project Ga0247608, IMG submission 193490) | Sheep rumen microbial communities from Palmerston North, Manawatu-Wanganui, New Zealand - 1766 DNA GHGlow gp2 | ecosystem: Host-associated > Mammals > Digestive system > Stomach > Rumen ... | reverse complement strand
GGCACGCTGTTGTCATCCAATCTACGGTGATCCAATCTTCGGCTTTGTCACCATCAATGGCGGTATTAAGATTCACCGGCAGGATTGTCCTAACGCCCCAGAACTGCGACGCCGTTACGGCTATCGTGTGGTCAAGGCTAAGTGGAGCGGTAAAGGGGCCTCGCAATATTCCATCACACTCCGGGTTATCGGTAATGACGATATCGGTATTGTAAACAATCTCACGAGCATTATCTCCAAGGACGAGAAACTCGTACTTCGCTCTATCAACATCGACTCGCATGATGGTCTTTTCAGTGGTAACCTCGTGGTAATGTTGGAAGATACCTCTCGTCTGGAGTCGCTGATCAAGAAGTTACGCACTGTGAAAGGCGTAAAGCAAGTGGAAAGAATATAAAAGATACCAATAACTATATGAAGAAGTTGTTTTATTTTTGTGTTGGGATGTTAGTGTTTGCAACGTATAGCTGCCGACCGAATCAGGCAGAGCTTTATCAGCGTTATTTGGAAGGCGTTGCCGATACTACCTTTGAGTATGTTACACCTAAGGCAGACTCTCTTAATGCTGATGGTGAGCCTATTGTTCCAGAAGGACAGGCTAAGGGTGACTGGGCGAATGACGACGGACTCGTAGCTGTACCTGACATTCCGAAAGAACGCCGAGTAAACAAGGGTGCCAATTCGCATGACGTTGAGAGAGCTATGTTAGGTAAAGAGTAATAATTACTCTCTGTAAAGCCAGGAGAGTAAGGAGTTAATCCAACGGATGGAAAAACGGAACCAGCGATAGGTGCTTTGTTCTTTGCCTCCAAATCGAAGAATGAACTCTCGGAAAGGATTCTTCGAGAAAGGCAGGCCTACATCCATAAAGCACATGTGGGCATAACCGTTTTCATAGGCGTGTTTCATCACATCCCATACCACTACAACATCGGGATGCAAAAAACGGTAGGTTTTGCGTCTGAAGGCCGAATACCAGAGATAGGCATCTCCCATGCTATAGACACAAGCGGAACATGCAATTACCTTACCCCGATATTTTGTCACGAAGAGCCGCCCATGTTCTCCCTCCATTATTTTTCTGAAAAAGGTATCATCGGGTATATAGCGTTTCGGCTTTAATAGATTGTGTTTTCTAAGCAACTTGGAGAACGCTTTGAAGTCGTCTTCTGTTTGGACAATCTCTGTAGTGGCCCCACGTTCATGGGTAGAATTGATGCGCTTCTGAAGTTTTGATGAAATACGCTCCTCCGGGGCGTGACTATGAAGCGAATTATGGACGCTGGACCAGTTAACAGGGAAGAACTGCAACTGGCGTAGTTGTTTGTAACCAAACATTTTCTGACTCAAGTTACTTACTTCCATATACAACGTATGTATACTCATGCTCGACTTCAGGGCTGTCAGCATTTCACCAAAAAGTTCTTCTTTCTTGTAAGGACTGTCGTAGTAGACACCCTCACCGAGAACACGACAATGGATAATCAGAAATGGGGGAATTACCAAAGTTCGGTAACGAATGATACCCAGCATGTGGCTGACAACATGTCCTTCGGCATCAGTGGTAACCACCATAACAGGCTTCTGACGGGGGGTCTCTCTTGCGATGTCGAACAATTCACGGCTATGGAAGAAATTACTTTCATCCAAAGCCGGCAGTTGTTCGCTGCGCTTGTAGAGCGTTGTCTTCAGTCCTTTCATGCTGCAAAGATAATAAAAAAATAAGAATCGAGAAGTAAGAATTGAGAAAAATATATTATCTTTGCACCAAAATTAGATATTTAAGCATAATATGACAGAATTTAAAGATTTGGTGCAGAAGCGCCGCAGTCACAGAAAGTATACCGATGAAGAGATCGATGCCGACGACCTCAAGTTAATCATTCGTGCAGCCCTGATGTCACCTACGTCAAAAAACCAGCGCGCCTGGCAGTTTGTGGTCGTGGACGACAAGCAGGATTTGGAGAAACTCGCTGATGCGAAGAATCTTGGATCGCAGTTTCTCAAGGATGCCCCTGTAGCTATCGTTGTTTTGGGCGATCCCATGCAAAATGACTGTTGGGTTGAGGATGGTTCCATTGCCGCAGCCTCCATGCAATATCAGGCAGAGGAGCTAGGGCTTGGCTCGTGTTGGATTCAGATGCGTGGGCGTGGTCTAGACGATGGCACAACTGCTGATACTGTGATTAGAGGGGTCCTGAACATCCCCGACAATTTGAATTGTCTTTGTATCATTGCACTTGGTCATTGGACTGACGAGCGTCGTGAGCAAAGTGAGGACAAGTTAAAATGGGAGAACGTACACTTGAATAAGTTTTGATGGTTGATAGATGATTAATTACGACTTAAAAGAAATAAAGGCCATTATATTTGATATCGATGGTGTGTTGAGTTCAGAGACCATCACGCTCTCATCTGAAGGCGAACCTCTACGTACCGTGAACATCAAGGACGGTTATGCTATACAGCTGGCGATGAAACTTGGCTTGAGAATCGCGATTATGACTGGTGCTAAAGTTACCAGTATCCGTAAACGTTATGAGGGTCTTGGAGTGGAGGACATCTATATCGGCTGTTCCGTAAAGATTGAAACATACGAGACTTTCCTTCATAAATATGGTTTGACAGACAAGGAAATAATGTATATGGGCGACGATATTCCCGATCTTGAGATTATGCGTCGTGTGGGATGTCCAGTTTGTCCAAAAGATGCTTGTCCTGAGATTAAAGAGGTCAGCATTTATGTGAGTGACCGTATCGGTGGTCATGGTTGTGGACGTGATATCATAGAACAGGTGCTTCGCGCACAAGGAAAGTGGATAATGGATAAAAAGGCATTCGGATGGTGAAAAAACTTGTTTTGGCAAGTAACTCACCACGAAGGCGCGAATTGCTTGCAGGTCTCGGAATCCCTTTTGAGGTACGAATCCTCAATGGTATTGAAGAATCTTACCCATCTTCGATGCCAGTCTCTGAAGTTGCCCTTCACATAGCAGGACTAAAGGCTGAAGCCTATCGGTCAAAAATGGCATCGGATGAAATCATTATCACTGCAGACACTGTGGTGATTGTAGATGATGAAATTCTTGGCAAACCTGTTGACGAGGTCGATGCCTACCGTATGCTGCGGCTCCTTAGCGGACGTACGCATCAGGTGATGACAGGTGTTTGCCTGGTGGCCGAAGGATGGGAAAAACGTTTTTCCGTCACCACAGATGTGACATTTAAGATACTTTCTGACGAAGAGATAAATTACTATATCACCACTTACAAACCCTTCGATAAAGCTGGTGCCTATGGTATACAGGAATGGATAGGATACATAGGTGTAACCGCTTTGAAGGGCAGCTATTACAATGTGATGGGACTTCCCGTGCAACGTATCTACGAAGCGCTGAATGCAAAGCAATAAAATGCCTTATCTGCTTATGTAAAGACCAAACAACACCAGTTTTGGTCTTCTTTTTGTTGTTGGAGGGTAAGCCCTAAAGTTTTTGCCTTCTCGATGAGCAGGGGAGCATCTTCAGTATAGAATCCGCTGAGGATAAGTATTGCTCTTTTCGACATCTTCTTTCGGAAGAAAGACATATCTGTCAATAGAATATTACGATTGATATTCGCCATTACCACCTCAAACTCGCCATCTACCTTATTTAATATAGAAACATCACCGAGGAGGGAGGTAAAGTGATTGTCAACGTGATTTATTACCGCATTATGGCGCGCATTATCGACACTCCATTCGTCGATGTCGTAACCTATAGCCTCTTCGGCGCCGAGTTTGAGTGCGCAGATAGAGAGGATGCCAGTGCCTGTTCCGCAATCCAAAACGCGACCTCTGGGGTGGTGATCTACCAGTGTTGCGCAAATCATACGGGTGGTTTCGTGTGTTCCTGTGCCAAATGCCAGTTTGGCATCAATCTCAATATTAATAGTGTCAGCAGGCATATTGTCAGGAAGATGACGGCCATCGTGAATAGTCATTGCACCATCAGAGATGACTATTGGCTCAAAACCTTCTTGTTCCCACTGCTCATTCCAATCACGATCTTCGGCTTCGCGAATAGTGTAGGTAACGGCGGTCCCTTCGAAGGGGAAATCTTCTATAATTTCACGAAGGGCTTTCTCGTTGAATTGTGTTTGCTGCACGTAGCCCTTGAGCCCGTCTTTTGTCTCTTCAAAAGTCTCGAATCCTGCCTCTCCAGCCATTGCTGCCAATATATCGGAGGCGTCTGTAGAGTAGGGAGTAATGGTAAAAATGACTTCGAAATATTTCATAAGGATGTTAATTTTTGAGGCAAAATTACAAAAAATAGGGAAAATCCTACCATAAGTTAGGGTTTTTCCGTACATTTGCACTAAAAATCGTTGTATTTTTGCAACGTGAAACCATATAAAGACAAAGAAAATGAAAAAACTGTTACTGATTTCCCTGCTTATCGGAGCCATGCCTTTGGGTATGATGGCTCAAGATGATGATCTCTACTTTGTGCCGAAAAAGAACAAAGCGGCTTCAAAGATTGAGGTGGTGACGGAGGATACGCAGTATGAGGGCCTGAATCGTACTGTGGATGACTACAATCGTCGTACGGCTAGTACATATGAGGTTATTGATGGTGATACAACGAAACTTGATATCATAGAATTCAGCGAGGGTAAGGGCGTATATCCTGACTCTCTGAAGGAGGACTATGAGCTGACGAAGAAGATGCAGCGTTTCGACGATTACGATATATCAGACAATGCTGCCTTCTGGGCAGGTTATAATGCTGGTCGCTATGACTGGGGTTGGCATTCACCTTGGTACTATCGCACCTATGGATGGTACGATCCCTGGTATTACGGCTCTTGGTACAGCAGCTATTACCCCTGGTATGATCCTTGGTATTATCCTTACGGCTATTATGGCTATTATGGCTGGGGTTGGCCATACCACTATGGCTACTACGGTTGGGGTTATCCCTACTATTACGGTTATCCATATTACTATGTGATTGGCGGTGGTGGCAGTGGCCACTATTATGGCCGCACAGGCAATGCAGGTACTATCGACCGCCGAGGTTCTTCTTCCTACCGCAGATACAATTCTGTGGCAGGCAATGCCAGCCGCACTTCCAGTCTGAGAGACCGTGCTGCCTCGATGGGAGGAGGCCGTGTCTACCGCAGTGGCAATTCGCAAACCTCCCGCAGTGGCAACTTCAGCGGTCGTCGTGGTAACAGTTCCACCTATAGTCCCAGCAGTTCCTCTTCGCGCAGTTCATCCTCTTGGAGTGGTTCACGAAGCAGTGGAGGCGGGTTCAGTGGCGGAAGTCACTCCTCAGGCGGCTCACGCTCTTCTGGTGGCGGTGGTTCTCGTATGGGAGGACGCAGGTAATTTTACTTCTTTAAAATGTAATAATTTAATGATTAGATAATGAAAAAAGGTTTTATTTTAGCTCTGTCTCTGACAATGGTTTTGCCAGCAGTAGCACAAGATACATACGAGAGTGCCCGCCTCCTGGGCAACGACCTGAATGGTACTGCCCGTTATGTGGGCATGGGTGGTGCGATGGAAGCCCTTGGAGCTGATATCTCCACCATCAGTTCGAATCCCGCAGGCATAGGACTATTCCGTCACTCTACAGCTAGTCTCAGTTTTGGCATAGTGTCACAGCAGGATGTACAGAAGTTCGATGGCCTTAACAAGACCAATATGTCATTCGACCAAGTTGGTTTTGTCTATGCCTGTCGTACGAGTCCCACATCTTTTATCAATTTCGGGTTCAACTATCATAAGAGCCGTAACTTCGATCAGATTCTCTCAGCCGCCAACTCGCTGAGTGGTTGTTCGCAGAATGGTCTGTCGTATGACAAGTCAGCCCGCGGCCTCTATGAGCTCGACTTCAATAAAGATGGTGATATCATGGGGTGGAATGGTGACTATCGTTCGCAGATTTATTCACAGGCCGATTATATGAATACTAATGTGCTTTTGTATGATCCCGATGATGATTATTTTTATTTCAACGATGCCAGCCGCTATACGTTCGATAAGGCCCATCGTGGTTGGATAGCCGACTTCGATTTCAATATCAGTGGCAACTCCAACGACCGTTTCTATTGGGGTATCACAGTCGGTGTAAAGGATGTCCGCTATAAAGGCTATTCCGAGTATGGTGAGGAGATGGTCGACTCGGAGGGCAGTTGTGGTTCTGTGGCCTATGGCGACGAGCGTAAGATCAAGGGCACCGGCTACGATATCAAGGCTGGCGTCATATTCCGTCCGGTCGAAGAGTCTCCCTTCCGCATCGGTCTCTCTGTCTCCACCCCCACCTGGTACGACCTCACCTCCAGCAATTCCAGCTATATGGTGAACAACACCCCCTATGGAGCTTGGGATAAGGGCACTAGTGGTGAGAGCTACGACTTCCATTTCTATACCCCCTGGAAGTTTGGAGCCAGCCTCGGTCATACCATTGGCACCAACGTAGCCCTCGGCCTGAGCTACGAGTACAGCGACTATGGAGCCAGCAAGAACCGCATCATCGACGGTTATGACTATTATGATAATGCCGAGAGTTCTACTGATGAATTAATGAAGCGTAATACAGAGAAGTCTCTTAAAGGTGTTCACACCCTAAAGGCAGGACTAGAATTTAAGCCAGATCCTGCACTGGCCGTTCGCTTTGGTGCCAACTATATCTCGGCTGCATATGATAAGAACGGTGTACGCGATATGACCATCGATTCCCCTGGTGTGATGTATTCTTCTACCACAGATTACACTAACTGGAAGGATACCTACCGCATTACTTGTGGCTTGGGTTATAAGTCTAGTGGTTTTAATATTGATTTGGCTTATCAGTATAGTGCTACCAATGGTGAGTTCCATCCATTCCAGCCCTATGCTAGTGGTCAGACAGGTGCTTTAGACGTAAGCCAGAAGCGTCATCAGGTACTCTTGACACTGGGTTATACTTTCTAAGTTGAAAGATTTCTGAATATAAATGCGGCTTTATGCAAATAAGGCCGCATTTATTTGTTTATTTGGCTGAAAATGCGTAACTTTGCGCACAATTTAAGAAGTAAAATTGTATAATACTCAAATAATCAAATGAAAAAGCTTTTATTGGGAGATGAGGCAATTGCTCAGGGTGCCATCGATGCAGGTCTGAGTGGTGTGTATGCCTATCCAGGAACACCTTCGACGGAGATTACTGAGTATATTCAGGATTCCCCCGTCGCGAAGGAAAGAAACATCCACCGTCGCTGGTCTACAAATGAGAAGACTGCAATGGAGGCTGCACTCGGTATGTCGTATATGGGCAAACGGGCGCTGGTGTGTATGAAACATGTTGGTCTGAACGTGTGTGCCGACCCATTTGTGAACTCTGCGATGACAGGTACAAATGGCGGACTAGTGGTTTTGGTGGCTGATGACCCCTCAATGCACTCCTCGCAGGACGAGCAGGATTCTCGCTTCTATGCGAAGTTTGCCATGATCCCTACACTGGAGCCCAGTAACCAACAGGAGGCCTACGATATGATGCAGGAGGCTTTTGACCTCTCGGAACAATTGCATCTACCCATTCTGATGCGTGTCACCACTCGTATGGCCCACAGCCGTGCTGTTGTAGAGATTAAGAATGAAGCCCGTCCACAGAACGAACTCAATTACGATGCACAGGCATCAAACTGGGTGTTGTTACCTGCTTTTGCCAAGAAGCGTAATATTGTGGTTACAGGTCAGCAGCCATTGCTAGAGCAGATGGCTGTTGACAGCAAATATAATAAGTATATTGATGCTGATAATCATAAACTTGGCATCATTGCCAGCGGTATCGCTTACAACTACCTTATGGAGTGCTATCCAGAAGGTTGTCCGTTTCCAGTGCTAAAGATTTCACAATATCCCATTCCTAAGAAATTAATTCGCCGTATGACCGACGATTGTGAGCAGGTACTAATTGCTGAAGAAGGTCAGCCGTTCATCGAGGATCAGGTACGTGGTGTGATGCCTGGCAATGCTGTGATCAAGGGTCGTCTCACGGGCGAGCTGCCTCGTACGGGTGAGCTCAATCCCGACTTCTTGAAGAAGGCACTCGGCATCGAGAGTTCTGAGAACTATGCACCTTGTGAGGATGTTACCCCACGTCCACCTGCACTTTGTCAGGGTTGTGGACATCGTGATGTCTATACAGCTCTGAACGAGGTGTTGAAGGAGTATCCCAATGCACGTGTATTTGGTGATATCGGTTGTTATACACTTGGTTTCCTGCCGCCTTATAAAGCCATCCATTCTTGTGTGGACATGGGTGCTTCGATCACGATGGCGAAGGGTGCCAGCGATGCAGGTCAGTGGCCCGCAGTTGCTATCATCGGTGACTCTACCTTTACTCATTCAGGAATGACAGGTCTGCTCGATGCCATCAATGAGAATGCGGATATTACTGTGATCATCTCCGACAACCTGACAACAGCCATGACGGGTGGTCAGGATTCTGCCGGTACAAATAAGTTTGAGGCTATCTGTAAAGGCCTTGGTCTGTCAGAGAATCACCTGAAGGTGGTAAATCCGATTCCTAAGAATATGCCAGAGATCACCCAGGCTATCCGCGATGAGATCAACTATCATGGTGTGAGTGTCATCATCCCACGTCGTGAGTGTATGCAGACTTTACAACGTCATCTTAAACAAAAGAAAGCAGCAAAATGAAAACAGATATTATTCTTTGCGGTGTAGGAGGACAGGGTATCCTCTCTATCGCCACGATTATCGGTGAGGCTGCCATGAAGGAGAACCTCTATATCAAACAGGCAGAGGTTCACGGCATGAGCCAGCGTGGTGGTGATGTGCAGTCAAACCTGCGTATCTCCAGCAATCCCATCTCCAGCGATCTGATTCCCCTAGGTGGTGCCGATGTGATTATCTCTATGGAACCGATGGAAGCCCTGCGCTATCTGCCATTCCTGGCAAAAGACGGTTGGATTATCACCTCTAGCACACCTTTCGTGAACATCCCGAACTATCCTGACATCGAGACAATTAAGGCTGATCTCCAGAAGATCAACAATGTGATCATGCTAGATATCGAGCAGGCTGCCAAGGATAATGGCGTGCCCCGTTCTGCCAACGTGATCCTGTTGGGTGCTGCCCAGAAAGCATTAGGCATCGAGTACGATAAACTTGAGGATGCCATCCGTCGTGTCTTCGGACGCAAGGGTGAAGCTATCGTCGAGGCAAACATCAAGGCTCTGGCCATCGGTAAACAAGCACAGAAGTAATGGAAACGCCAATAAAGAAAGAAATCGTTGACGGACTGGTGGCTGAGCTTGGCATCACGGATTTTGCTAAGGCAACGATCCGTGAGGTTAAACAAGTGGCAGCCAAATCCGAGAAAGCGAGTGGGGTAGAGTTCATCAAGATGGAGATGGGCATCCCTGGGTTGCCTGCGGCTCAAGCAGGTGTCGATGCACAGATCAAAGCCCTTCAGGACGGTATCGCCCATTCTTATCCCGATATTCAGGGAACGCCCGTGCTGAAAGAAGCTGCCTCTCAGTTTGTGAAAGCATTCATCGGTATCGATATCAAACCCGAGGGCTGCATCCCCGTGACAGGTTCGATGCAGGGCACCTTCGCCTCGTTCCTCACCTGTTCACAACGCGACAAGCAGAAGGATACCGTGTTATTCATCGACCCAGGATTCCCTGTTCAGAAGATGCAGCTGGAGGTGATGGGCGTGAAGTACCAGACCTTCGATGTGTATCATTTCCGTGGTAAAAAGTTAGGTCCGAAACTCGAGAGCTATCTCTCAAAGGGCAACATCTGCGCCATCGTGTATTCCAACCCCAACAATCCCTCGTGGATCTGTCTGCGTGAGGAAGAGTTGCAGGTGATTGGTGAACTCGCTACGAAATATGATACTATCGTGATGGAGGATCTTGCTTACTTTGCGATGGACTTCCGTAAGGATCTTTCCACACCGTTTGAGCCGCCTTATCAGGCTACCGTAGCCCGTTACACGGATAACTACATGCTGCTGATCAGTGGTTCAAAAGCCTTCAGTTATGCAGGCGAGCGTATCGGTGTCACCTGTATCTCCGACGCTTTGTTCCATCGTCACTTCGATGCCTTGTCAGAGCGTTATCAGGGTTTGCCTTTCGGCCCGGTGTTCTCCACCCGTATGCTTTACGCTTTGAGTTCTGGTACAAGCCACAGTGCCCAGTATGCCTTGGCAGCCATGCTGAAAGCCGCCTACGAAGGCAAGTACGACTTCCGTAAGGAAATCAGTGTCTACGGTGAGCGTGCCAAGAAGCTGAAGGAGATTTTCTGTCGTCACAACTTCTATGTGGTGTATGACAAAGACCTTGATGAACCGATTGCTGATGGATTCTACTTCACCATCGGTTATCCTGGCATGACTTCTGGACAACTTGCTCTTGAATTGATGTATTACGGCGTGTCAGCCATCTGCCTGATTACCTGTGGTTCTGAACAGGAGGGGCTGCGTGTATGTACTTCGTTCATCGAAGACCATCAGTACGAGATCCTTGAAGAACGCATGAAAATCTTCGAAACAAACAATCCCCGATAAAGAAAAAGCCCCTGCAAGTAGCAAGGGCTTCTTCTTTATTTATTTGGTGATGGAGTCTTACCATCGCGTGGTGTGCGCTGACCATCCTTTTTAGACTTCTTTTCCTTTTTGGGCTTTTCGGCTTTGATGGGTTCAGATTCCTCACTGAGGTCTAAAGGTGTGAATTTGAACTCACTTTCCGGCAAATAACGTACATCGTAAGTACCTTTCTTATTATAAATGTATTGCTGTTTCATCTTGGCATACTTCTTTTCAACATCCTTGCGTTTTACAGAGCCAATGACTACGCAGGTACGATTTGGCAAGTTTCGCTCACGAGCGAAAAAGTCGCGCAGCTGATACGAGTAGTTGCTCTTACCTGCAATCATGTCCTTTTTCTTTGTCACCCACACATTATCCATCTCCTGGATATCAGTGAAGTATACGGTAGAGTCATTGAATGATGCCACAAAGCCAAACATATAAGCCTTGGGAACTTGTTTGTTTTGTGCCAATACAATCTGGCAACCTGCTATTATCAGTATTGATACTGATATGGTCTTTATCAATTTCATTATCCTAAAAATGTCTTTAAAATTTTGTTCTTACTACAACTGCGGAGCTTGCGGATGGCTTTTTCCTTGATCTGACGCACACGTTCACGGGTCAAACCGAACTTAGCACCAATTTCTTCAAGCGTCAACTCTGGACGGTTGATACCATACGAGGCCTCTATCACATTGCGTTCCCTTTCGTTGAGTATATTCAGTGCGTTCTGTATCTCTGCCCTCAATGATTCTTCGACTAGCGATGAATCTGCCATTGGTGAGTTCTCGTTCGCCATCACGTCAAGTAGACTATTGTCTTCTCCTTCGACGAAAGGGGCATCCACCGAGATATGATGTCCATTGATATTCATTGCTTCGTCAATCTTCTCTTCGGGAAGATCAATCTTCTCAGCAATCTCGTCGAGCGAGGGCTTGCGTTCAAATTCCTGCTCGAAACGGTTAATCTCGTGAGCTATTTTATTTACACTACCAACCTGATTCAGGGGAAGTCTCACAATACGACTCTGCTCGGAGATGGCTTGGAGGATACTCTGCCTAATCCACCACACGGCATATGAGATAAACTTAAAACCACGCGTCTCGTCGAAACGCTCTGCAGCCTTCAACAGCCCAAGGTTTCCTTCGTTAATGAGATCAGGTAGCGTAATGCCCTGATTCTGGTACTGCTTGGCCACACTCACTACGAATCTAAGGTTTGCCTTCGTTAACCGTTCCAACGCCTTTTGGTCGCCGTGACGGATTCGTTGTGCGAGTTCAACCTCTTCTTCCGCCGAGATCATCTCTTCCTTACCTATTTCCTGAAGGTATTTCTCCAGGGCGGCACTCTCTCGGTTTGTGATAGATTTAGTGATTTTTAGCTGTCTCATGATTGGTTATTGTTTTTAGCCGTTCTGCAAAAGTATAGCATTTTCCTGAAATGACCAAAAAAAAGCCACGAATTTTTATATTCGCGGCCTTTTTTTCATCTATTTGGCTTATTCATTGGCCAAAGGAACTGCAAAATAGCCTTTTTTACCAGTAGGATAGATGCCTTGAATATAGAGCACAGGTTCGCGACTCGTAGAGGCTTCTTTCACAACATTTTGCAAGTCATCGATGGTCTTGATTGTCTGATCGTTCACGCGCTGGATGATAAATCCCTTGGGCACGTTGGCATCCTTCAGTTTGCCACCATTAATTTTCAAAATCTCTAGACCATAGCCAATGTTTAACTGTTCCTTCTGAGCATCAGTCACAGCACGGAATGTACCACCTAGTACGTCAAGGTCGGCATTCTTCACCACCTTTGTGTTACCCTGCTCGTTTTTCAGTGTCAGGGTTACTGTGTGACTCTTCTTATCGCGCAGATAGGTGAGTGAAAGCTTATCACCAGGACGCTTCTGAGCAATGATGGCTTGTAGATCACCCATCGTCTTCACCTTCTTGCCGTCGACAGAAGTAATGACGTCGTCGCTCTTCAGATTGGCATCAGCAGCTGCGCCGTCTTCCACCACCTTGTCAATGCGTACACCTTCCATTGTACCGTAGTCTTTCACCTCCTTATCCTGATCCTTCATGATGTCAATGTAATCCTTAACACTACCGCCCTGAATGCCAATCATGGCACGCTGGTAAGAACCATACTGTTTGAAATCTTGCACGGCCTTGTTCATGATGGCCGTAGGAATGGCGAAACCATAACCGATGTTTGAACCTGTCTGGGAGTAGATCATGGCGTTGATACCAATCAACTCACCACGGGTATTTACTAGGGCACCACCAGAGTTACCCTGATTGATAGCAGCATCTGTTTGAATCATCGACGATACACCTTGTCCCATCGAACGGGCTTTGGCCGATACGATACCTGCAGTCACCGTGTTGTTCAATCCAAGAGGATTACCAACTGCGAGCACCCACTCACCAACACGTACATCATCAGAATTGGCAACCACGATAGCTGGCAGATCTTTGGCATCAATCTTAATCAATGCCAAATCTGTGGTCTTATCAGCACCAATAATACGAGCAGAATATTCCTTCGAGTTCTCATTGAGGGTTACCGTCAGCTCGTCTGCACCATCCACCACGTGGTTGTTGGTCACGATATAACCGTCCGCAGAGATGATTACACCAGAGCCTGCTGCCGCACGCTTCGGGGTCTGTACCTGACGCTGGCGCTTCTGACCATTATTGCCCTGACCACGTCCGAAGAAACCACCGAAGGGGTCGGAGAAGAAATCCTCAAAAGGATCACTGTACTCTACGGTCTGAACCTTGGAGTTCTGAACAGACTTGATGTACACCACAGAGGGCAGAGCCTTCTCGGCAGCATAGGTAAGGTCTACAGGTTGTCCTGCGGGTGCTGATGCAACGACAGGAGCAGGTGTGGGAGCAGTAGCTGCATTGGTCTTGGTAAAGGCTGCTACTGAAAGAACCAAAGCAACGGCGCACACGGCTGGCGTTGCTACATTTACGATCTTTTTCATATTCTCAGTCATTTTTGTTATAAATTAAAAATCCTACTTATGCAACTCTTTGTGTTGCGTTGACTCACTCAGAGTTTTCGGGTGCAAAAATAAGTGCATTTTTTCAGATACTGACAAAATGTCTTGATTATTTGTCCCAATTTAACAATTCACTTCATAGCCTTAACGGGCATTTGCGTTTAACAATTAAATTCTTAAATTACTGACAAAATTAAGAATTTATACTATTTATAGTTCAAAATAAGCAATTATAAGAATATTTATGTGCGAATTCAATCGCATATTCGTAACTTTGAGACTTTATCTTGAAGATAAGCAACATCAATTTATACACCTTTCTCATGATTATGAATACAAATTTATTAGTTTTCTCTTCGCTAAATCGAAAAATTACACTACCTTTGCACCCTAGAAAGCACTGCAACGGTCTGTCGCTGGTGTCATTTTGGCACGAGAGGAAAGTCCGGGCAGCATAGGGTACCCCACTTCTGAAAGTGGAAGCTATTGGTGACAGTAGGTGTCGGTAGAAGAAAAGAACCGCCTTTCTTCGGAAGGGTAAGGGTGAGAAGGTGGTGTAAGAGACCACCAGCCAGCGGGTGATCGCTGGGCTGTGCCAACTGGGGGCTGCAAGTTCATGTAAACCGTCCCGAGAGAGGGTTACCCGCCCGAGTTGACGAAGGTCTGAGCAGCAATGCAATAGGGCTGGGACTCATGCGGCGGAGGGTAGAACGCTTGAGCCATGGGGTGACTCATGGACTAGATAAATGACAGACGCCACGCAAGTGGTACAGAACCCGGCTTACAGAGGCAATGCTTTCTTTTATACAATTATCCCCGCCAATCAGGCGGGGATAATTGTTATTTATACATCAGATAGGTCTTAAAATCGGCAAATGCCTTCGTCATGGGCACACTCTGTTTCTCGCCTTTCATAAAGGCAGCCAAGCGATCGGGAATCTCAACATCGATTCCTAGGATATCATCAACCTTTTCCTTAAACTTGGCAGGATGGGCTGTCTCACAGAACACGCCAACCTCACCTTCCTTTAGGCCGTCTTCTAATGCCTGATAGCCACAAGCACCATGAGGATCGAGTATATAACCTGTTTCCTCGTAGCATTGTTTCATTGTCTGGCGAATCTGCTCGTCGCTATAAGTAGCACCACTAATCAGCGAGGTGATACGCTCGTGGCTCTTGTCATAGAGATCGTAGATACGGGCAAAGTTAGACGGATCGCCTACGTCCATCGCATTAGCGAGTGTCTGCTTTGAGGGTTTCGGCTCATATTTGCCTGTCTGTAGGTAATTAAAGAAAATGTCATTGGCATTGTTGGCAGCAATGAATCGCTTTACAGGCAGACCCATTTCATGGCCAAATAGGGCGGCGCAGATATTACCAAAGTTCCCAGAAGGAACACACATAACCAAGTTATCAGCCTTGCCAAGCGCCTTCATTCTTGCGTATGCATTGAAATAGTAGAATGCCTGTGGCAAGAAACGGGCTACGTTGATACTATTAGCTGATGTTAACTTCATGTGCTGGTTCAGCTCAATATCCATAAAAGCGTTCTTTACCAATGCTTGACAGTCATCGAAAACACCATCCACCTCGATGGCTGTAATATTCTTGCCAAGTGTGGTAAATTGACACTCCTGAATCGGACTTACCTTCCCTTTTGGATAAAGCACATACACATGGATGCCGTCGACTCCTAAGAATCCGTTGGCCACAGCCGAACCTGTATCACCAGAGGTAGCTACAAGTACGTTTACCTCTTCTTTCTGACCTTCCATGCGGATAAAATACTGGAGCAGGCGGGCCATAAAACGGGCACCTACATCCTTAAAGGCGAGAGTAGGACCATGGAATAGTTCGAGGGTATAGATGCCATCCTTTACCTGAACCACAGGACAGTCGAATTGTAGCGTATCGTAGACAATATCCTTCAGGGCATCGAGATCCACATCTTCGCCAAAGAAGGCACTAGCCACCGTATAGGCAATCTCCTGAAATGTCATTTTGTCAATTTCATCAAAGAACGCCTGGGGTAACTTCTGTATTTTCTCTGGCATATACAAGCCCTTGTCTTCAGCCAAGCCCTTTACCACTGCTTTGTGCAAGTCGGCGATGGGCGCATTACCATTTGTGCTGTAATATTTCATATTATTGAACTTTCATTAATTCTTTCATAAACTCATTAAGCTTCAGTAGACCATAAACTCCTTCTACACAGCTCACCTCATCGTATTGCTGAACATCATCAGCCTTAATTCCACGATACCAGATAAGAAAAGGCACGGGCTGTCCCACATGGATGCGCAGCTCCACTGGTGTGAGATGATCTGGGAGTACGGCGATGCATACAGGCTCATTCCATGATTTCACCTTATTATATATAGGGGCTATGAGACGCTGATCCAGATACTCGATGGTCTTCAGTTTCAGTTCCAAGTCTCCATCGTGGCCTGCTTCATCACTGGCTTCTACATGTACAAATACGAAATCATCGTTTTCAAGCGCCTCAATCGCTGCCTGAGCCTTGCCTTCGTAGTTGGTGTCTGCCAAACCTGTAGCACCTTCCACCTCAACAATCTTCAAGCCTGCATAGTGGCCGATGCCACGAATCAGATCAACGGCAGAGATGACGGTTCCGGACTTGATCGCTGGATACTGCTGCTGCAGGGGTTCCATTGAAGGACGATAGCCTCCGCTCCAGGGCCAGATGCTGTTGGCTTGCCGTTCTCCACGCTTCGAACGTTCCTGATTAAAGGGGTGTTTCGCAAGGAGCTCCTGAGACTTCAGAATCATCTCGTTGATGAGGTCTGCTGTCTGCTGGGCTGAGAGTCGTCCAGCTTCCACAGGTGCATTCTCCTCAGCCTTCACTAGCAACTCACGCCAAGCCTCATTGGGATGATCATGGGGTGGGGCGCAGACGATATGTTTCGAGCCACCCTTGATTACCAGCAGATGACGATACTGGATGCCAGTGATGAACTTCACCCGTTCGCAGCCCTCTCTTTCATTAATAGGCTTGGCCAGGTTCTCGTTCAGGTATTTAATCAGCACATCGGCATCGTCAGTCTCCAGATTACCGCCATTATGCGTGATGATCTTTCCGTCAGCCAGTGTGATGATATTGCAACGGATGGCAAAATCGTCGTTTGCCATCTCGTAGCCTATCGAAGCTGCCTCTAGCGGGCCACGTCCCTCATACACTTTGTTGAGATCATAACCAAGAATCGCAGTATTCGCCACCTCAGAACCTGGAGGGAAACCCTCTGGCACAGTAATGAGTCGTCCACAACGACCTTCACGGGCCAACTGGTCCATCATGGGCTTATGGGCATATTGCAATAAGGTCTTCCCACCGAGACGTTCGACGGGAAGATCTGCCATGCCATCACCAAGTATGATGATATGCTTCATAAGTTAAATGTTTGCGATAGACATGATGTTTGCGAAGACACCTGCTGCTGTGACAGCGGCACCAGCGCCGTAGCCTTGGATGAGCATGGGGTATTCCTTATAGCGCTCAGTGGTAAGCAGTACGATATTGTTAGAGCCTTCGAGTCCATAGAACGGATGTCCGTAAGGTACCTCCTTCAACGCCACGCTGGTCTTGAAGTTCGATGGGTCGTTTTCATCAGCTTCCATCGTGGCCACAAAGCGCCAACGCTTGTTCTCTGCTTCCAGCACCTTACGACGTGCCTCAAAGTCGGCATCAAGTTCTGGCAGCTTAGCCCAGAAGTCCTCGATAGAACCCTCGAAATAACTGTCGGGCACGAAGAGATGCTTCTCTACTTCGTCCTGTTCTACCTTATAGCCAGCTTCACGCGTCAGGATTACCAACTTACGGATGACGTCAGTACCACTGAGGTCGATACGTGGATCTGGCTCAGAGTAACGCTGTTCCTTAGCACGCTTCACTGTCTCTGAGAAGGGCACATCAGCAGCAATCTCGTTGAAGATAAAGTTTAGCGTACCAGAGAGGATTGCCTCAATCTTCAGAATCTTATCACCAGAGTTACACAGGTCGTTGATGGTACCGATAATTGGCAGACCAGCACCTACGTTGGTCTCATAACGGAACCACACACCACGATCGCGAGCTGTCTGCTTCAGTTTCATATAACTGTCATAATCGCTCGAAGCAGCAATCTTGTTGGCAGCTACTACTGATATGTTATGCTCCAGGAATGTCTGATAGAGTGATGCAATCTGTCGGCTTGCAGTGCAGTCAACAAATACAGAGTTGAAGATATTCATCTTCACGATCTCGTCGCGCATATGCTCTGTATTGGCAGCAAACCCTGCACGCAGAATCTTCTCGTAGTTGTCGAGATCGATACCATCACGATCGAGTACGAAGTTATCCACATCGCTGATACCAACCACATTCAGCTTCAGTCTGCGTGACTGCATGAGGAACTGCTGCTGTGTACGAATCTGCTCCAACAGCATGCCACCTACGGTACCGATACCACAGATGAAGATATTCAGCACCTTGTACTCCGACAGGAAGAACGAGTCGTGAAGTACGTTGAGCGACTTACGCAGGAACTTTCCATCTACCACAAATGAGATGTTCGTCTCTGAAGCACCCTGGGCACAGGCAATGACAGAGATACCAGAGCGTCCCAGTGTGCCAAACAGCTTACCTGCAATACCTGGTGTCTGCTTCATGTTCTCACCCACAATGGCGATAGTGGCCAGACCACTCTCCACCTGCATGGGGAACATGGCGCCTGTCTCAATCTCCTTGGCGAATTCTGCGTTCAGCACTTCTGCTGCAGCCTCGGCATCCTCATCGCGCACACCAATAGAGGTGGAGTTCTCAGATGAAGCCTGTGATACCATGAATACGGAGATACCCTTGTTGGCCAGTGTGGTGAAGATACGGCGGTTTACACCAATCACACCCACCATCGAAAGACCAGTAACGGTAATCAGAGAGGTTCCTTTGATGCTTGAGATACCCTTAATGGGTTTATTGTCATCTTCAATCTTCGACTTAATCAGTGTTCCCGGGTGTTCAGGATTGAAGGTGTTCTTTACTTTAATAGGTATATTCTTGACGCAGACGGGATAGATGGTTGGCGGATAGATGACCTTCGCACCGAAGTTACACAGCTCCATCGCCTCTACGTAAGAGAGTTCGTTAATGGTATAAGCACTCTTAATCACCTTGGGGTCAGCCGTCATGAAGCCATCAACATCCGTCCAGATCTCGAGTATCTCTGCATCGAGCGCTGCTGCGATGATGGCTGCAGTATAATCGCTGCCGCCTCGTCCCAGGTTGGTCGTCTCATGCGAATCACGATCGCGAGCGATGAATCCAGGTACCACTGCCACTGTCTTGCTGGCATTGGTATTGTTTGTATGGAAGGTGGCAAACGACTCCTTCACCAGTTTCATGGTCAGCTCGGTATCCAGTACATGCTTTCCCTCCTTGTTCTCTGTGCGGATAAAGTCGCGAGAGTTCATGCGCACCCCATTCTTGATCATCGCAGCCACGATGTGCGAACTCAGTCGCTCACCATAACTGATGATGGTGTCCTGCGTCTTCTCACTCAGGTCGTGAATCAGGAACACACCGTAGTAGATGCTCCTCAACTGGTCGAAGAGCTGATCCACATTATTAAATAAGTCAATGCGTTTTTTGTCGTCCTGAATGATGGCGTCGATCATCTGGTGGTGGCGGGTTACCATCGCCTCAAACTCCTCGCGATAGTGACAATCGCCATTCTTTGCCATTTCCGACGTGGCAATCAGCTTGTCAGTGATGCCATTCAGGGCGCTAACTACAACTACGACAGGCCCCCGTCCGGCTTCTGCCTCCACAATACTTTTCAAGCTAAGAATGCTTTTTACGGAACCTACGGACGTTCCGCCGAATTTCATTACTTTCATATTTCTATGCAATTTATCTTACCGCCGGTACCCCTACTTACAATGGGGGAATCCTCCAACGGCGGTGCAAAGGTACGATTAAGTGAGCAAAATACCAAATAAAATTGCATTTTTTTGTAATAAAACTCTTTTTTGACTGTTTCGGGCTTCTCTGAATTTACTCGGAGTAAAGTGGAGGTTTACCCGGAGTAAAGTCCCCTTTTACTCGGAGTAAAGTCTGACGCCAGAAGAAGCCTTTTTGTTTTTTTTCGGGAAAGATTTGGATGCTTAGGAAAAAAACACTATCTTTGCACCAATGTAATCAAAGATATTAGCATTTTCCCGATTTGCTCATGAAAATGAATATATGGAGTCTGCTGAAGAACATTCTGCCGTTTGTATTACCTTACAAATGGCTGATTGTAGTCACATTGGTGCTGACACTCATCGGTTCGCTGATGGCACAGGTCAATGCTGTGGTGCTCGACCGTGCCGTTGATGCCATCAATGCCTTGATTGGTCAGGAAGGTGGATTCCAATGGGGCGAGGCCGTCCGCATCCTTACGCTTATTACCATTATTCTATTAGGTAAGGAAGTGATTGGAGCAATCGTCACTTTTTTCCAACGCTACTATGGCGAGCGCATGCGCATTCTCGTTAGTCGTGACCTCTCTTTAAGGGTCGTCGAGCGGATCCTTTCGTTTCGGATGGCTTTCTTCACCAACGAGGGCAACGAGACGGGCAAACTCCAGTCGCGCATCGATCGTGGTATCATGAGTCTCTCGAATACGGTCAACAATTTCTTCATCGAGATTCTGCCGCTATTCACGAGTGCCATACTTGCACTGGCATTGATGTTTATCGCTAATGTCTACGTGGGGTTTGTGGCCCTTTGCATCGTGCCCCTCTATTTCTGGGTCACCTACATTCAGGCTGGTAAGATGAAAGGAGGGCGACGTGGTATCTTTGGAGGTCATCAGGCCGTTTCGCAGGGCATCCTTAACATTCTTGAGAGCATCACAGTCATCAAGTCGTTTAATCGTGAGCAGATAGAGGCCGATCGTCAGGCAGGCATTCAGCGCTCCATGACCGATTTGCAACTCAGTACGCGTAAGAAGGCCTATCTCTTCAATGGCCTCAAGAGTTTCCTCGAGCAGATAGGTACTGTGCTCATCATTATCCTCACAGCCTATCTGGTGCTTATCGATTATCCTGGCATGTCGATAGGAAAGATCATGTACCATGTGATGCTCTTTGCCAATGTCAGTGCGCCCATCCGTCAGCTGCATCGTATCTATGACGATATGAACGATGCCCTCATCTATGCCGAGGGTTTCTTTGGCATTCTCCATGCCGATGGTGAGGTGGAAGCTTCTGGCAAGCATCATCCTCAGAAGGTACAGGGCGATTTCGAGCTCCAGCATGTCGACTTCACTTATAGCAATGGTACGCAGGCACTTTTCGATGTGTCTATGCGAATTCCAAGTGGCAAGATAACTGCTCTCGTGGGACTCAGTGGTGCAGGAAAGAGCACCATCGTCAATCTGCTCGATAAGTTCTATGAGCCCCAGCAAGGTAGTATCACCCTCGATGGCACAAACCTCAGCGAATGGGATACCGAGTGGTTGCGTGATAATGTGGGGCTTGTACTTCAGAAAAACCATATCTTCGACGGAACCATCGAAGAAAACATCCGTTATGGCTGTCCACAGGCCACTCACGAAGATGTGGTTCGCGCAGCCAAACAGGCCTATATCTACGATCAGATCATAGCACTTCCTCATGGCTTCGAGACCACAGCCCTCCAGCTTAGTGGTGGCCAACAGCAGCGTATTGCCATAGCCCGCATGTTCATTAAGAATCCACCTATTATATTCTTAGATGAGCCCACAGCCAGCCTCGATGCTATTGCTACCGAGCAGATCAAGGCTTCTATCGATGCCATCAAACAGGGACGAACTGTCATCATCATCTCCCACAACATAGGACAGATTATCGATGCCGATCAGATCTACGTGCTTCAGCAGGGACGGGTGGTGCAGCAGGGTACGCCACAGGAGGTCTACAGTCAGGGTGGTGTCTATAAGGACATCTTCGATGCCAGTGCCCGCAGTATGAACGTAGACAAGATTGCCAATACCATTAATCCGTTATCTAAATAGGCACGATGAAGTTAATCTACAACAAATATTTCCCCTTTGGCAGTTTCTATGCTGCAAACATCTTCGGCCTTATCTTTTGTCGTAGCGACAAAGGGCGGTTGGATGAGGTGGAGAAATCGCCATCATCGTCATCATTACGCCTGGTGGCATTTACGCAAGAAGAAGACATTATAATAACAATCAGAAAACAAGGCAAAAATGACGAATGAATACCAAATACGGGTCGTGCCAGAGGTGGCAGCGCAAGAGGATAGACTAAAATCTTATCTGGCTGAGGAATATGGCTTCGACGTAAGGACAATATATGGTGTGCGCATTCTGAAACGTAGCATCGACGCCCGCCAGAGACAGATATACGTAAACCTGAAAGTAAGGGTGTATATCAACGAACAGCCTTACGATGATGAATACCAGCGGACTGTTTATCCGAATGTGGAAGGATGTCCCCAGGTGATTGTGGTGGGTGCTGGTCCTGGAGGTCTGTTTGCAGCCCTCAGGTTGATAGAACTCGGACTGCGCCCCGTCGTATTGGAAAGAGGAAAGGACGTACACGAACGAAAAAAGGATCTGGCTCTGATTACCAAGACACAGAAAATAGATGCTGAAAGTAACTACTGTTTTGGAGAGGGTGGGGCTGGTGCCTATTCTGACGGAAAGCTCTACACACGAAGTAAAAAACGTGGTAATACAGACAAAATCCTCAACGTGTTTTGTCAGCATGGTGCTTCAACGGCTATCCTTGCTGATGCCCATCCTCATATTGGAACAGACAGGCTGCCGAAGGTGATAGAGGCGATGCGAAATACCATCATCAATTGTGGTGGTGAAGTGCATTTCAAGACGAAGATGACGCAGCTGATCATGCAGGGGAATACGACGGTTGGTTGTATTGCAGATAAGGAATATAGAGGACCAGTAATCCTGGCTACAGGTCACTCTGCCAGAGACGTTTACAGATATCTGGCTGAAGCAAAGGTTGAAATCGAAGCGAAGGGAATAGCTGTAGGCGTGAGACTAGAGCATCCGAGCCAATTGATAGACCAAATCCAGTATCACTCAAAGCAGGGTAGAGGCCGCTGGCTGCCTGCTGCAGAGTACGCGATGGTGACCCAGGTGCAAGGACGAGGTGTATATTCGTTCTGTATGTGTCCTGGAGGTTTCGTGATACCAGCTGCTACAGATAAGGAGCAAATCGTGGTGAATGGCATGAGCCCTGCCAATCGCGGTACAGCGTGGTCAAATTCCGGAATGGTAGTCGAGGTACGTCCTGAGGATGTAAAAGACGAAGATTCGTTGAAAGTGATGCGATTTCAGGAGGAGTTAGAACGTATGTGCTGGCAGCAGGGAAACATGAAACAGACAGCTCCTGCACAACGAATGGCAGACTTCGTAAACGGACGACTGAGCTACGACCTCCCCAAATCGTCGTATGCCCCAGGACTGATCTCCAGTCCGCTGCACTTTTGGTTGCCTAAGATGATATCCCATCGTCTGCAGGAAGGCTTTAAGATTTTCGGACGGAATGCTCATGGTTTCTTAACTAATGAGGCTGTAATGATAGCCGTTGAGACGAGAACGTCATCACCTGTGCGCATTGTAAGAGATCGTGAGACACTGATGCACGTGAGAATTCAGGGACTCTTCCCTTGTGGTGAGGGTGCAGGCTATGCAGGAGGCATCGTTTCTGCAGGGGTCGATGGCGAGCGATGTGCTGAAGCTGTAGCACAATATTTGGGAAAGGTGATAACGTGAGAAAGGAAAAAGGTAAAAAAGAGTGAAAAGATTTGGAAATTCCAAATCTTTTTTGTATCTTTGCGATGTAAAACTATAAGAGGAAAATGTTTAACTAATATACTGTACAATTATGAACAGGGAGGAACAATTCGTGATTACAATCAGCCGTCAGTTTGGAACAGGCGGTCACGAGATTGGAGCAGAGATGGCACGCCGCTTGGGCGTGAAGTTGCTCGACAAGCAGATTCTGAATGAGGTGGCCAAACGCAACCATGTAGTGGAAGAGGCGATGGAAAAGATTGAGGCAAGAAACCCGCTATGGCGTGACGACTTTACCAATTTCTACCGCAACTACATGAGCAAGGCGGAGTATGATGGACAGGAGCACGACCAGACATCGCGTGACCTCTTCAAGGCACAGTGTGACGCCATTAAGAAAATTGCCAATGAAGAGTCGTGTGTGATTGTGGGTCGTTGTGGATTCCACATCTTTGAGAACCATCCTAACGCGCTGAAGATTTTCATTCACTCTACTGAGGATTGCCGTAAGCGCAGGATAGCCGAGAAATACGGCCTGGACCTGCGGGATGCAGCTGCGATGGTGGTGGACAACGACTATAGCCGCGAGCTCTATACTAAGACGTTTACGGGCAAGGATTGGACGGATGCGCGGAACTACGACATCTCAATTGACGTCAGGAAATTCGGCATCAATGGCGCCGTTGATTTCTTAATGAAGTGTATCGAGTAATTTTTTGGGGAAATAATTTGTATATGTACCGATTTTTTAGTACCTTTGCACGCTGAAATTTCAAAGTTAGTAATTACTAAAGAATCGGTATAATGAATATTTCCTACAAATGGTTGAAGGAATACGTGGATTTCGACCTCACGGCCCAACAGGTATGTGATGCCCTGACGTCAACAGGTCTCGAAGTCGACGCATTGGAAGAAGTACAGAGTATCAAAGGCGGTCTGAAAGGCCTTTATGTCGGTAAGGTGCTGACGTGTGAGGCCCATCCGAACTCAGATCACCTGCATGTAACAACAGTAGACTTAGGCAAGGGCGAGCCCTCGCAGATTGTGTGTGGTGCGCCCAATGTGGCAGCTGGTCAGAAGGTGATTGTGGCCGATTTGGGCTGTGTCCTCTACGATGGTGATCAGGAGTTTGTGATTAAGAAATCAAAGCTACGTGGCGTAGAGAGCAATGGTATGATCTGTGCCGAGGACGAGATTGGCATTGGTACTGATCATGCTGGTATTATCGTTCTACCAGAAGATGCTGTAGTGGGTACGCCTGCTGCAGAGTACTATCATCTGGAGAGTGACTGGCTGATTGAGGTGGACATCACTGCCAACCGTGCCGACGGACTGAGTCACTGGGGTGTGGCACGCGACCTGTATGCCTGGCTCAAGAGCAATGGCTATGAGACCAAGATGCATCGCCCAGACTGTTCGGCATTTACTGTAGACAATCACGATCTGCCTATTGAGGTGAAGATTGAGAATACAGAGGCTTGTAAGCGTTATGCTTGCGTTAGCGTAACCGACTGTGAGGTGAAGGAGAGTCCTGAGTGGCTGAAAAACAAACTGAATACTATCGGACTGCGCCCAATCAATAATATCGTCGACATCACAAACTATGTGATGATGGCTTATGGTCAGCCTCTGCACACATTTGATGCTGACATGGTGAAGGGTCACAAGATTGTGGTCAAGACGATGCCTGACGGAACGCCTTTCCAGACTCTGGATGGTGAGGAGCACAAGTTGAGCGACCACGATCTGGCTATCTGCAATGAGGAAGAACCAATGTGTATCGCTGGTGTATTCGGTGGTAAGGGTAGTGGTACTTACGAGTCAACTAAGAATGTTGTGTTGGAGAGTGCTTACTTCCATCCAACATGGATTCGTAAGAGTGCACGTCGCCATGGGCTGAGTACCGATGCAAGTTTCCGTTTTGAGCGTGGCGTTGATCCTAACGGAACTATCTACGCTTTGCAGCAGGCTGCTATTTTGTGTAAGGAGCTAGCTGGCGGTAAGGTTAGCATGGAAATTTGTGATGTTTATCCAGAGCCCATCAAGAATGCAGTGGTTGACCTCACATATAAATATGTACACGACTTGGTGGGTAAGGATATTCCTGTAGATAAGATTA
>Ga0247608_10002136_pt1 | contig 25548 bp, 23 predicted proteins | sample 176DNAGHGlowgp2_FD_193490 | JGI IMG/M metagenome (GOLD analysis project Ga0247608, IMG submission 193490) | Sheep rumen microbial communities from Palmerston North, Manawatu-Wanganui, New Zealand - 1766 DNA GHGlow gp2 | ecosystem: Host-associated > Mammals > Digestive system > Stomach > Rumen ... | reverse complement strand
GCCTTTGTCAAGACTCTGCGATATATCTACAAGAAATACCTGAATAGGACGTTCCCCACGCTGGCCAACTATCAGGTCAGTATTCCGCCAGGTGGTCGTACGGATGCGTTGGTGCAGACGGTCATCTCGTGGCACTACAAGGACGGCCTGCTGCGTACACGCGGACTGGATGCCGACCAGACGGAAGCTGCCATCAAGGCGACGTTTAAGATGCTGAACATTATAGAAAGTGAAATATCGAAATAACGATATAACGGTATAACGACATAACGAAATAACAAAAAATATGAAGTTAAAGATTGCGATATTGGCTGGTGACGGCATCGGCCCAGAGATCATGAAACAAGGTGTGGCTGTGCTCGACGCCATTGCCAAGAAGTGTGGTCATGAGTTCGAGTACGAGGAAGCGCTGGTAGGTGCCTGTGCCATTGAGGCCTGTGGCGATGCCTATCCTGATGCGACGCACGAGGTGTGTATGCGTGCTGATGCTGTGCTCTTTGCGGCTGTTGGCGACCTGAAATACGACAACGACCCCACGCTGAAGATGCGTCCGGAAACGGGACTGCTGACCATGCGCAAGAAGTTGGGACTCTTTGCCAATGTGCGTCCTGTGGCAACGTTCGACTGCTTGCTGCATAAGTCACCGCTGAAGGAGGAGCTGCTGCGTGGTGCCGACTTTGTGGTCATTCGTGAACTAACGGGAGGCATGTATTTTGGTGAGAAGCATCAGGACAACGATATGGCCTTCGATACCAATATCTATACACGTCCAGAGATTGAGCGCATCCTGAAGGTCGCCTTCGAAATGGCTATGACACGTCATAAACACCTGACAGTTGTCGACAAGGCTAACGTTTTGGCTTCTAGTCGTTTGTGGCGTCAGGTGGCTAAGGAAATGGAGTCGCAGTATCCTGAGGTGAAGACGGACTATATGTTCATTGATAATGCCTCGATGCGCGTACTGACGGAGCCTCGCTTCTTCGATGTCATCGTGACGGAGAATACGTTTGGTGACATTCTAACTGATGAAACGTCTTGTATTACGGGGTCTATGGGACTCCAGCCATCATCATCGCTGGGTGAGCATACACCGCTCTTCGAACCCGTTCACGGCTCATGGCCTCAGGCTGCTGGTCAGAACATCGCCAATCCGTTGGCACAGATTCTGTCTGCCGCTATGTTGCTGGAACACTTTGGCCTAGAGCGTGAGGGTGCACTGATTCGTGAGGCCGTCAACGCCTCGTTAGATGCTAACGTACGCACACCAGAAATCCAAGTTGATGGTGGCGCAAAATACGGAACAAAAGAAGTTGGTCAATGGATTGTAGACTATATCGAAAAGGCTTGATGCTAGCGTTATTGTCTGTTGCTGTGACACAGCAACAGACGGTACAAGCGCAGGAAAACTGGCGAGACTCACTGACGGCTATCAACAAGCAGATAGCCCAGTCGTTGTGGTCAACAGACTTGCATCTGCGTAAGGCTAATGCCAACCTGCAACTGAAGCAATGGCAATATGCTGTCGATGAGTACGGGCTCGTGCTGCAGAAGGAACCGCACAATCCTGCAGCCCTGTTCTATCGTGCCTATGCCTACACCCATTTACGTCGTTTCGACTTGGCGCGCAACGATCTCAGCGACTTGCTCATTGTGTTGCCCCATCACTTTGAGGCACGGCTGTCAATGGCTGTCGTACAACAACAGCTTGGGCGTAAGCAGGAGGCTTTAGACCATCTGAATCAGGCCATACAGCAGTGTCCTGACTCCGCTGTGGCCTACGCTGCACGTGCTAATTTGGAGCGTGACATGAAACAGGACGAGGCTGCGCTATACGACTGGCAGAAAGCTGAGGATCTGTCGCCGCGCGACCCAACGTATGTGGTATCGCACGTCGACCTGCTGTTGGTGTTGGAACGTCGTAAGGAAGCACGTCGTGTGCTCGATGCGGCTGTCAATCGTGGCATTCCTCGCGGTATGTTGCTAGAATGGTATGCAAAGTGTAAAAGGTAGAAGTTAAAGGAGTTAGAGAAGTTAAGTAGATATAAGAAGATAGATGAAGATAGAGGACGTTAGAAGAATCATTAAGAACACCAAACAACCTACGAAGCGACAGTTCGTGGTAGGCTTCTTTGTTATTGTCGCCATTTTAGGCGGCATCAGGCATTATTTGCAAAGTACTCATACGTCAGATGATGCACCTGTCGTCGAGAAGCCTCAGAAGTATCATCGAATTCGTGGTGTCACCAGCTACAAGGCAGAATTTCCTGACAGCCAAAGTGTGCAGATTGTGGCTGCCCAGAAATGGGGTGTACGTCCTGTGAAGAATCGTGAGGATGCCGAGAGTCGCAAGAAGGAACTGGTGTACGTTGGTGAGAGTCCTTATTGGCATGTCGATCGTCTATCGAGTAGCATCCCATATCTCGTACCGCGTGCCGCTTTGATGTTGCAGGACATTGGTGAGGCGTTCTACGATAGTCTCTATGCTAAGGGTCTGCCTTTCCACCAGCTCATCGTCACTAGCGTATTGCGTTCGATGGAAGATGTAGCTAAGCTGCAGAGCCACAATCCTAATGCTACAGAGCAGAGTTGTCACCTTTATGGTACTACGATAGACATTTGCTACAATCGTTATCAGCCCCTGACGCGCGAGGTTCGTGACGACACATTGAAGTGGGTGCTATCCGAAGTGTTGCGCGACAAACGTAATGAAGGCCGTTGCTACATCAAGTACGAGGTGAAGCAAGGGTGTTTTCACATGACGGTAAGATAAACAAAAACTCCTATGCCAATTGACATAGGAGTTTTTTTATTCAGTAGTTTTTTCTTCTTTCTCTTCTTCTGTTATATCGACATCTGCGGAGAAGTATGCTTGCAGTTCGGTATTCGCAGAGCCTTCGCTGTTGGGTAGGTCACGGATAATCTGGCCGTGCTCCAAGAGTGCAATACGTGTAGAGATGTCTATCGTATGCTGCAGGTTATGACTCGAGATGAGAATGGTGGCACCTGTATTGGCTGCATAGTCGCGCAACAGGTGTTTCAACACCAACTGACTCGTGGGGTCAAGGAAGTTGAAGGGCTCGTCCAGAATCACCGTCTTGGGCTGGCGCAGGAGGGCAGAGATGATGCCCACCTTCATGGTGTTACCTGCCGAGAGATTGCGGATAAGCTTCTTCTGTCCGAAAATCTCTCCGTTGGCAAAGCGCTCAAACTGTTGCAGGCGCTCGTCAACCTCAGCCTGTTTCATGCCCGATATCTTACCCAAAAAGGCGAAATACTCTTCGGGGGTTAGGAAATCGATGAGGAAACCTTGGTCAATGTAGGCACCCACGTGCTGTTTCCATGCTTCGCTTTCAGCGGGGTTGATACCCGACACGGATGCGTCAGGAGTAGTGACGGGAGAACCTGCCACAGTGCCAGACGGTTCTCCGTCAGGCGTGAACACGTACTCCACGCTGCCTTCGTCGGCCTTCAGCAGGTCGAGCAACAGGCGGAAGAGCGTCGTCTTACCTGCACCGTTGTTACCCACGAGTCCTAGGATATCCCCGTCGTTAATGGTAAACGAGGGGATATCGCAGGCGCATGTCTCGCCAAACTGTTTCTTGAGATTGTCTATCTTAATCATAATTCTAGTATTTCTAGAGTTTCTAGTTTAACTAGATTATACTAAGCCGCGTCCGTGACAGTTCTTGAACTTCTTGCCTGATCCGCATGGACAAGGATCGTTACGTCCAGGCAATTTATCCCTGACGATAGGTGTGCGAGGCTGCTGTGCACGGGTATCCTGAGCAGCTGCTGCAGCCTGATTAGGATCAGTCATCTGCTCCTGCGTCAGGCTCTGCTTCGACTCAGTGTATTGCTGACGCTGGGTGTGCTCCTCAGGTGCTGCCTCCTGCAACTCTTGAACGACAGGAATCTGGGCACGCATCAGAATCGACACAGAGCGATTGTTCATGGTGTTTACCATGTTGTCGAACAACTTCACGCTCTCCAGTTTAAAGATGAGCAATGGGTCTTTCTGCTCGTATGAGGCGTTCTGTACGGAGTGCTTCAGTTCGTCGAGCTCGCGCAGGTTCTCCTTCCACGCATCGTCAATGATGTGCAGCAGAATCTGTTTCTGGAACTCTTTGACGACAGTCTTACTCTCGCTCTCGTAGGCCTCTTTCAGGTTACACGAGATATTATACATGTGGCGACCGTCCGTCAAGGGCACTGCGATACGCTCGTACATGGCACCCTGATTCTCGTAAACCTGTTTGATGACGGGCTGAGCTACCTCGCAGATGTGCTCCATCTTGCGCTTGAAGTTACCCATAGCCACCTGGAATACCTCTTCTTCAAGTTCCTCGTGGTTCTTATTGATAAACTCATCGCTTGAGAAAGGACACTCCATGGCAAACACCTTGATGAACTGCTCCTTGCAGCCCTCGTAGTCGTTCGTCTCGATGATGTTCACTACACGGTCCCAGATGGTGTTCGAGATGTCCATGCCGATACGCTCACCCATGAGGGCGTGACGACGCTTTGAATAGACAACAGTACGCTGCTTGTTCATAACGTCATCGTACTCCAACAAGCGCTTACGAATGCCAAAGTTGTTCTCCTCGACCTTCTTCTGGGCACGCTCTACCTGCTTCGAAATCATCGGACTTTCAAGCATCTCGCCCTCCTTGAAACCAAGACGGTCCATGACTGAGGCAATACGCTCAGAGCCGAACAAACGCATCAGTTTGTCCTCCAGAGAAATGAAGAACAGCGAAGATCCTGGGTCACCCTGACGTCCTGCACGACCACGCAACTGACGGTCTACACGACGTGACTCGTGACGCTCAGTACCGATGATGGCCAGACCACCAGCAGCTTTTACCTCAGGCGACAGCTTAATATCGGTACCACGACCAGCCATGTTGGTAGCGATGGTCACAGCACCCTTACCGTTCGAGTCCTGCTGACCAGCCAGAGCCACGATGTCGGCCTCCTTCTGGTGCAACTTAGCATTCAGCACCTGATGAGGAATACCCTCGCGCTTACCAGTCTCAGGATCCTGATACATGTCGAGCATACGGCTCAAGAGCTCAGAGATTTCTACGGATGTCGTACCAATTAGTGTAGGACGTCCGGCATTGCGCATCTTCACGACTTCCTCAATGACAGCACGGTACTTTTCACGAGCGGTCTTGTAGATACGGTCGTCCATGTCGTTACGAATGACGGGCTTGTTGGTTGGAATCTCCACCACGTCGAGTTTGTAGATGTCCCACAACTCGCCAGCCTCTGTAATAGCTGTACCCGTCATACCGGCCAGCTTGTGATACATGCGGAAGTAGTTCTGCAGGGTGATGGTGGCAAAGGTCTGTGTAGCAGCCTCGACCTTCACATGTTCCTTAGCCTCGACAGCCTGATGCAGACCATCACTCCAGCGACGTCCTTCCATGATACGACCAGTCTGCTCGTCAACGATCTTCACTTCACCATCGATGACCACATACTCGTCGTCCTTGTTGAACATACAGTAGGCCTTCAGCAACTGCTGCAGGGTATGAACGCGCTCCGACTGGACGGCATAGTGCTGTAGCATCTCGTCCTTCTTGTTGATGCGCTCCTCGTCCGTGAGGTTAGTCTCACCCTCAAGGGCAGACAACTGTGACGTGATGTCAGGCAACACAAACAGGTCCTTATCGTTCACCTGTCCAGCCAACCAAGCCGTACCCTTATCCGTCAGGTCGCAAGAGTTCAGCTTCTCGTCGACTACAAAGTAGAGGGGTTCTACAACCTCAGGCATACGGCGGTTGTTGTTCTCCATATATGTCTCCTCAGTCTTCAGCATACCGCTCTTGATACCTTCCTCAGAGAGGTACTTGATGAGGGGCTTGTTCTTAGGCATACACTTGTGCGAACGGTACAGAGCCAGGAAACCTTCGTCCAGCATCTGCTGACCATCCTTCTTCTGACCAGACTCAATCAGACGGTTACCTTCTGTAATCTTCTGCTTGGCATCGGCCAGATACTGTGTAGCTAACTGCTTCTGCACGCCTACCAGTTTCTCTACCAAGGGCTGATACTCCTCGAACATCTGGTCGTCGCCCTTGGGCACGGGACCAGAGATAATCAGTGGCGTACGGGCATCATCAATCAACACGGAGTCCACCTCGTCGACGATGGCGTAGTTGTGAGCGCGCTGCACGAGGTCAGAGGGCGAAATAGCCATGTTGTCGCGCAGGTAGTCGAAACCAAACTCGTTGTTGGTACCAAACGTAATATCAGCCTGATAGGCCTTGCGACGAGCCTCAGAGTTTGGCTGGTGCTTGTCGATACAGTCGACGCTCAGTCCGTGGAACATATAAAGCGGTCCCATCCACTCAGAGTCACGCTTAGCCAGATAGTCGTTGACCGTTACCACGTGAACACCATTGCCTGTCAGTGCGTTCAGGAAGACGGGTAGGGTAGCGACCAGTGTCTTACCTTCACCCGTAGCCATCTCGGCAATCTTACCTTGATGCAGAACGACACCACCAAACAGCTGTACGTCGTAGTGAACCATTTCCCACTTCAGGTCGTTACCGCCTGCTGTCCAGTGGTTATGGTAGATGGCCTTGTCGCCATCGATAGTAATGAAGTCCTTGCGTGGATCGCCAGCCAGTTCACGGTCGAAGTCTGTAGCCGTCACAATGGTCTCCTCGTTCTCGGCAAAGCGGCGTGCAGTCTCTTTGACGATAGAGAATACCTCTGGCATCACCTCATCTAGTGCCTTCTCGTAGATGTCGAGCACTTCCTTTTCCAGCTTGTCTATCTGGGCAAAGATGTCGGCACGCTCGTCGATAGGTGTATCCTCAATGGTGGCCTTCAGTTTGTTAATCTCTTCTTTCTGCTTCTGGGCAGAGTCTTGCACTAGGCGCTGAATCTCTTTAGTGCGCTGGCGCAGCTGGTCGTTGTCTAGCTTCTGAATCTCAGGATATACAGCCTTCACTTTCTCTACAAGTGGCTGAATGAGCTTCATGTCGCGTGACGACTTATCGCCAAACAACGAACGTAAAAACTTGTTGAAATTCATATATTTATTTATTTTTATTTTTATACATTATACAAAACGCGTGCAAAGGTACGCAAAATAAATGAGAAATGAGAAATGGAAAATGAGAAATTTGTGAAGCTGAAGCAAATTTTTCACTATTCACTTTCCACTATTCGCTAGAAAAGCGGTTCTGCTTGGCAGGCATTGGGTGCTCTGATGCGGATGCAGCGTGCCACTGTTGGAGCAATATGTTCTGTCGTAACAGGGCGTTCTACTTGCTGTGCAGGTAGCTCGTTTCCAAAGAAAATGATAGGAAACTGAGCCAAAGCAGAGCGCGAAGTGTAAGATGTTTTGGTATCTTCGTTGATAATCTTCCAACCTGGTGCCACCTCTATGATGAGATCGCCTGAGCGGTCTACACAATGGCCGTTCCGAATACGCTCCAGCTTGGGACTGTCGCTGGTCATCAGTTGGTGAGAGGTGTAGACATTGCGTACGCCAGCCATTTGTAACAAGAACTCCTGAGACTGTCGCAGTATGTCGCCCATGTTGATATTTTTGCTTTCTATCAACTTGTGGTTCAGGAACAGCTGATTCTTGTAGTTAGCCTCAATATACTGAGCCGAACCATAGACAGCCCCCAGATACATGTTGAGCAGGCCTGCAGTCCTACCAGTGTAGAATTTTCCAGAAGGAATACGGAAGCGCTCGTTGTTGCTGTTGTCGTTTTCTTCTTCTTCGCGAATACCAGTGCAGGTGACCACAAACAATACGCGCTCTAAAGGAATTCTGCTGGTAATGCCGTTAATAATGAAGGCCAGCGACTGATCGAGTGAAAGATAGCTGTCGATCGTGGGCTTGACGGTCAACGAAATACTAAGCAGGTCAACGTTGTCGTCCTGTCCGACAGTGGTCTTATCAATGCAGAATACGGCTGCTTTGGCCACACTCATGTTGGTGTCAGCATCAGGTACATAGTCGCGGCAGAATCCCCGCAGCCAGTAGTCTACTGGCGCATAGTAGCTGCTCATCTTCCAGTGGCCTTGCTGTATCCATGCGGCACCGTCGGCAGCATGTCCGGCTGACAAAATGGCACATTCGGCTGTGGGTGCAAAAGCGTAGACGCGTGATGCACCGTCTGTGGCTACCTTCATTTCGTCGCCTAGTGTTGATACCATCAGCTGTGCAGGCGATTGCTTGTGCTCGCGGTCGTAGAGGATGTCCAGCTGGCGCATGGCTTCGCGCGAGAACCACTCTGAAGCCGTAATACCGTGATAGTAGGGCGTAGAACCTGTTGCTATCGTGGCCGATGCAGAAGCCGCATCGACTGGCTCGAAAGTGTAGGAGGCATGCTTGAACACCAGACCCTGATTGAGCAGACGGCGCAATCCGTCGTCTCCGTAGGCAGGAGCATAGTTCTCCAGCGCATCGGAGGTCAGTTGGTCTATCTGGATGCTGACCACCAAACGAGGTGTCTGGCGTATGGCCAGTCCTTGGCTTTCTGCACTGAATCCTAGGATGGCTAGCAGCGTGATGTACAGATACCTGTTTCTCATTAATGCTTCCTTATTATGTGTAAGTAACCTTGTAACAGCAAACAGAGTGCCAAAGTCCAGATGCCCTCAGCATACGACTGGAATGCCCCGCCTATTAGGAATAGTGACGCAAGGACAACAGTAATACTCCAATAGATGGTTTTCTTCCCTTTGATAACGGGCCAAAGGAAGAAGAAGGGCAGGGGATTGAGCAGGATGATCTGCAGATTAAGGCTTACTGTCGGATGTTGTGAGAACAACATCAATGTCAGAACAATGCCGATGATGCCCGTTGCTAGCATTAGCAGGACTTCCCAGACGACGAAGATGCGGTGCATTCGCCACTGAATGATAAACAGGACGAGTCCGACAGCCAACAGGGCAATGAAGCATTGCAGGGGCGATAAGGGGAATCCAGGCTCATGCATCTGTACGCCTGCCGGCACACTGACGCGACGCTCTTTCACCAGCGGACGGTAATTGCCATTCTCGTATATTTGGGCACGATCGAAGTCATACATCAGGTTATGCGGCAGGAACTCTTGCTGGCGCTGTGTGGTAGGTTGGTCGGCCTTGATGCCCAGCAGCAAATCGTTGCCCCATCGCGACCAGATATTACGCTCTGTCATATCATGAATCATGTCACGGTATGTTGGTGTATAATCTTTACGCTCAGTGTATTCCAATTTTCCGTTGATGCATTGCTCAATGATGTCGCGAGCCTTCGTCGTACAGTTGTTATAGAAATAGTTGTAACGGTATATACGGTTTTCTGGGCGCAGATTCTCTCCCAAAGCATCACGCAGTCTTAGCTTCTCTTCGTTAGTTAGGTTTAACACCTGCTCGGTCACCATGCTGCCAAAACGTCGATACTCGCCTTGGAACAAACGGTAAGGGAAGGCCCCCAGTTCATAGTCGGTCAGTCCGAACACAAAGCGTGCCACAAAGTGGGGCGCTTGAAAGTTGAACACACCATAGTTGAAAGCAGCATCTACGCTACCCTTCTGGTGAAAATCATGATAACGGATGGCTGTATGACCGTAGAGGCTGTATACTTCGTCGTGGGGTTGACAGGTCAGCAGACTCACTTCCACTGAGTCCATCGTTGCCAAAAGAGAGTCGTTCTGTGCTTGTGCTGGTACAGAAAAACCTGCTAATAATGTTAAAAAGCTCCCTAAAAGAGCATTAAAAACGGTTTTTAAATGTTTCACGATGCAAAATTACGCTATATTTTCCATTTATCGTGCGTTTATTTCGATTTTTTTCAATAATTTTGCAAGCCGAAATCGATATGATTATAAAAACAAAGATGAATAAACGACTTTTTGCAATGATTCTGACGGGTGCGGTCACTTTATCTGGCATGGCTCAGATTAGTAAAACACTGTCACCCTATAGTCAATATGGACTGGGTGTGCTGGCCGACCAGTCGCAGGGTTTCAACCGCGGTATGAGTGGTTTAGCATTAGGTTTGCGTGGCGGAACTATCGTGAACATGCTTAATCCGGCTTCTTATTCGGCTGTCGACTCGCTGACAATGATATTTGATTTGGGCATAAGTGGCGAGATTACGAACTTCAAGGAGGGCGGCAAGAAGATGAACCGCAAAACGGCCGACTTCGAATATGCGGCAGCCCTATTCCGTGTGATGCCTAAGATGGGCGTCTGCGTGGGTGTGGCGCCATATACTAATGTTGGATACGATTTTTCCTCAAAGGAGACCACCCCAAATTCTAGTCTTACCTCAATTATGACCTATTTAGGCAGCGGCGGTTTCAGTCAAGCCTATTTGGGTGTCGGTTATGAGGTGGTTAAGGGTTTTTCCGTAGGTGCCAACTTATCCTATTTTTGGGGCAATTACGAAAAGTCGCTTGGTATTGCTGCGGGTAATGAAAGCCATCTGAATGTCATGCTGAAGGCATATGAAACAAAAATCAGTTCGTATAAGCTTGATTTTGGTGCCCAAGGTCAGTTTGCTCTTAACAAGGACAATGTCCTAACCGTTGGTGCTACTTTTGGTGTTGGCCACAAGTTGGGTGCTGATGCCGACATGGCTATTTTGACTACTGATTCAGAGACGTCCAAAACCGATACGGCAACGGTGACACTCAGCAATGCTTTTGAACTGCCGATGAGCTTTGGTATTGGTGCAGCGTTGGTTCATAAGAAGAGCTTGACAGTCGGCCTTGACTACGCCTACGAACGTTGGGGTAATCTGGCTTTCCCGTATTCTGACGAGACAAACTATCGTTATGTGATGTCGAATTCGGCACTGCGTGACCGTCATAAGGTGACGATTGGAGCCGACTGGATACCAGAGCCCAATGCGATGGTACGTCGCTCGTTCTTCAAGAGCATTCATTATAAGGTGGGTGCCTCGTATGCTACACCTTATTATAATATAAGGGGCGGTGAGAAAGGTCCTCATGAGTTCGTGCTGAGTGCTGGTTTCGCTATTCCCATAATCAATTCGTGGAACAATCGTTCCTTGCTAAACATCTCGGCTCAGTGGGTCAATAGTTCTACGAAGGACTTTATCAAGGAGAACACTTTCCGTATTAATATCGGATTAACCTTCAACGAGCGTTGGTTTGCCAAGTGGAAAGTGGATTAACGCACATATTCCGGTACGTGTTGGGAGCGGTGGCACTGAGTGCGTGTATCGCTGCCTGTGACGAGCAGAAGACCCATACGGCTCCTGCCATCTACGAACGCGACTCTGTGTCTGTAATGACTAGCTACGGGGTCAACACGCTTATCTCCGACTCAGGCGTTATCAAATATAAGATTGTGGCCGAACGGTGGGATGTCAACACCGTGCGCCAGCCACCCCGCTGGACGTTCGAGAAAGGCATCTTCATGGAGCAGTTCGACGAGCAGTTCCATGTTGAGGGCTATATTCAGGCCGACAGTGCATGGTATTACGAACAGCAGAAACTTTGGGAGCTGCGTGGCCGCGTGCTGATACGCAATGTCAACGGTCTCATATTCACCAGCGAGGAGTTCTTCTGGGACGGCATTAGGCACGAGTTCTACTCCAATAAGTTCTCGCGTGTGGTGACGCCTGAACGCACCTTAGAGGGCACACGTTTCCGCAGCGACGAACACATGACTCATTACGATGTTAGCAACTCTGAGGGCTCGTTCCAGTCAGAGGATATGGAGGGTAATCAGGAACAGCAGGCCTCCAATACTTCATCAGCAGCACCAGCCGATACTACTGCGCCGGCCATACCCGTGCGTCAGGCTGCTTCGCGCCACAAGGCTGCACAGAAATCAGTTTATCAGCCATGACGAATCTCATCATAGGACTACTCATAACAATGGTCTTCTCCGCCTTCTTTTCAGGTATGGAGATAGCCTTTGTGTCGAGCAACCGTTTGCGTTTTGAGATGGATAAGGAGAAGAACAGTCTTGCACAGCGTGCGCTAGACATGTTCTACAGTCATCCTAATAACTTCATTAGCACCATGCTCGTGGGTAACAACATTGCGTTGGTGGTCTACGGCATCCTGTTTGCCAAGATCTTTGATACCACGTTGTTCTCTACGTTCAGTGATGGCGTTCGTATGACGTGCGACACGCTACTGTCGACGCTCATCGTGCTGTTTACGGGTGAATTCCTGCCCAAGACCATTTTTAAGTCGAATCCTAACGGTCTGCTGACGTTCTTTGCCGTACCGGCCTATCTGTGTTACATTCTGCTGTGGCCCGTGTCGCGCTTTGCCACGATGCTGTCGCGCGGACTGTTGCGCCTGGTAGGTGTAAGGATGCCGAAAGAGGTTGAGGGTAAGGAGTTTACGAAGGTCGACTTGGACTACCTAGTGCAGTCGAGCATCGACAATGCCTCCAACGACGATGAGATAGAAGACGAAGTGGAACTGTTTCATAACGCTCTCGATTTTGCAGATACCAAGGTGCGCGACTGCATGGTGCCACGTACGGAGATTGATGCCGTCGATCTGGAGGAGTGTAGCGTCGAACAGTTGAAAAACAAGTTCATTGAGAGCGGCCACTCCAAGATAGTGGTTTACCGTGAGGACATCGACCATATTGTGGGCTACATACACTCCAGTGACCTCTTCCGACCGTTGCCTGAGAAGCTCGACTCGCTGGTACGTGACATGCCTTACGTGCCCGAAACGATGGCGGCTCGCAAACTTATGTCCATCTTCCTGCAACAGAAGAAGTCGCTGGGCGTGGTCATTGACGAATTTGGTGGTACCAGTGGGCTGGTGTCTCTGGAGGACATCGTCGAGGAGATTACTGGTGACATTGAGGACGAACATGACTCGCAGAAGTATGTGGCCAAGCAGCTGCCGGACGGTGACTACATGCTCTCTGGTCGTCTGGAGATTGAGAAGGTCAATGAACTCTTCGATCTCGACTTGCCAGAGAGTGACGACTACATGACCGTCGGCGGACTTATCCTGCACGAATACCAGTCGTTCCCCAAACTCAATGAGGTGGTACGCATCGGGCGTTTCGAGTTCAAAATCGTGAAAAATACAATGACTAAAATAGAGCTCGTACGACTGAAAATTATGGATAAAGATGGGCGATAAATGATGAAATCATTATTTTTTCGCAAAAACTTGCAGAATTTCGCGCGAAATTTAGTAATTTTGCAGGCTGAATTGACAAAACTTAAAGAAATAACAATAAAAACATAAAAATTAAAAGCTAAAAAATGGCAGCAATTGGTAAAATTAGAAGCTGGGGACCAGTACTCGCTACTGTAATCGGTCTGGCCCTGTTTGCATTCATTGCCGAGGAGATGTTCCGTTCTTGTGAAGCCACAAGCAACGAGAAGCGTCAGCAGGTCGGCGAAGTGTTAGGTAAGAAAATTTCCGTGCAGGACTTCCAGAGTCTTGTCGACGAGTACCAGGAGGTCATCAAGATGACTCAGGGTCGCGACAATCTCTCTGAGGAGGAGCTCAACCAGGTAAAGGATCAGGTTTGGCAACAGTTTGTCACCAACACCGTTATCGAGACTGAGGCCGCTAAGGTGGGTCTCACCGTGACTGACGAGGAGTTGCAGAACGTGCTGAAGACTGGTACTAACCCTATGCTGATGCAGACTCCGTTCGTCAATCAGCAGACTGGTCGCTTCGATGCTACTCAGCTCACCAAGTTCCTGGCCGACTACAAGAAGATGCAGTCGCAGGGTGGTCAGCAACTCGAGCAGTACGACCGCATCTATAAGTATTGGAAATTCATGGAGAAGATGTTGCGTCAGAACCTCCTGACTAGCAAGTATCAGAGCCTGCTCAGCCAGTGCCTCATATCGAACCCCGTATCAGCCAAGATGGCTTTCGACGCTCGCAATGAGGAGAGTGACATCCAGCTGGCCGTACTGCCTTACAGCAGCATTAAGGATAGCGAGGTAGAACCTACCGATGCCGACTTGAAGGCAAAGTATGGCGAGCTGAAGGAGATGTTCCACCAGTACACCGAGAGCCGCGATATCAAGTACGTTGACTTCCAGGTAGTAGCTTCTAAGGCCGACCGTGATGGTCTGATGAAGACAATGAAGGACGCTCAGCAGCAACTGGAGGCCGGTCAGGTGCCCGCCGAGGTTGTGCGCAAGGCTCAGTCGCAGGTTCCCTACACAGGTTTGGCTGTGACGCGTTCTGCTCTGCCCAGCGACATCGCCGCTAAGGTTGACTCTATGCAGGTTGGGCAGATTACAGCTCCGTTCGAGACTGTCTACGACAATACCTACAACGTGGTGAAGCTCGTTGCCAAGGCTCAGTTGCCCGACTCTATCGAGTTCCGTGCCATTCAGGTTGGCGGTGCTACTCCTGATGAGGCTCACAAGCGTGCCGACAGCATCTATACCGCTCTGAAAGATGGTGCTGACTTCGAGGCTCTGGCCAAGAAGTACGGTCAGACCGCAGAGAAGCAGTGGATGACCTCACAAATGTATGAGCGTTCACAGACCATCGATGCCGACTCTAAGAACTATATTGAGACCCTCAATACGCTGCAGCCCAACGAACTGAAGAACGTTGAGTTCACCAACGGCAACATTGTTGTCCAGGTGACTGACCGTAAAGCCATCGTGACTAAGTACGACGTAGCTATCATCAAGCACACCATCGACTTCTCGAAGGGTACATATAGCGATGCTTACAACAAGTTCAGCCAGTACGTCAGCGAGAACAAGACCCTCGACGCTCTGGAGAAGAACGCCCAGAAGTTCGGCTTCCGTGTTCAGGAGCGCAAGGACCTCTACAACTCTGAGCACACCGTGGCTGGTCTGCGTGCCACCCGTGAGGCTATGAAGTGGATCTTCGACTCGAAGGCAGGCGATGTATCACCCCTCTACGAGTGTGGTAACAACGACCACCTGATGGTTGTAGCCCTGACCGCCGTTCACCCCGAGGGTTATCGTGATGCTAATGACGAGCAGGTGAAGAATGTGCTGAAGACTGAGGTTATGAACGACAAAAAGTTCCAGAAGCTCTCTGAGAAGTTAACTGGTGTCAAGTCTATTGCCGACGCTAAGGCCAAGGGCGCTACTATCGACAGCGTCAAGCAAATTACTTTCGCCGCTCCTGTCTTCGTACAGGCTGCAGGTTCTTCAGAGGCTGCCTTGAGCGGTGCTGTATCGGCTGTCAAGGCTGGTCAGTTCTCGCCCGCAGTGGTTAAGGGTAAGGGTGGCGCATACCTCTTCCAGGTGCTCAACAAGAAGCAGCGCGAGGGTGCTAAGTATGATGAGAAGCAGCAGATGCAGCAGATGCAGCAGCAGGCTGTACAGGCCGCTGGCCGCTTCATGTACGAGCTTGTCCAAAAGGCTGACGTCAAGGACAACCGCTACCTTTTCTTCTAAAGCGAATACAAGACAGGAAACTACTATATTAGAATCCCCAGGGGCACTGATTGCTTCTGGGGATTTGTTTTGTACTAGGTCCTCATCGCCCCAAAGTACCAGCCGCTTCGTCCGAAGCTATCGGAGCCCTTGTGCGGTACGTATCGGAGCCTGCGCGCAAAGGGATGGGACGAGGGTTGCGGTGCTTTCGGACGGCATAGATGAAACCTCTTTGGGTTAGTTTTGCGACGTTTGCGACTATTGATTTCATAGACTATAAAAAAAATAGGAAAAAGGAAAATAATGCCTTTTCCCTATTTTTTATGTACTTATATATATTGATAGTCGCAAACGTCGCAATAGTCGCATTAGAGGATGCTGTAGGTAACAATCCCGTAGAAAGTTGCCTGAAGAGTTTTGGAAATCTCGATATAACAAATATCGGCAGGCCCCCATGCGAAGACTTGCCGATATTTGTTGTGAGAACTCTTGTGATTAGTTCAGTCCGAATAGAACCTTCAGACCACCGTCGACACCCGAGAAACCCATGAAAGCCAAAGAGAGCAGACCGGCAGAGAGCATGACGATGGCCATGCCACGCATACCCTTGGGGACGGTGACGAGCTCTAGCTGTTCGCGCATACCGGCAAAGACGGTCAAGGCTAGTCCGAAACCGATAGCTGTAGAGAAGGCGTAGACCACGCTCTGTAGCAGGTCGTAGTCCTTCTGTATGCAGAGGATGGCAACACCAAGCACAGCACAGTTGGTGGTAATCAGGGGCAGGAAGATGCCCAGCGCTTGATAGAGTGCGGGCGATACCTTCTTGAGAATAATCTCGACCATCTGTACAAGTGAGGCGATGACGAGGATGAAGGCGATGGTCTGCAGATATTGCAAGCCAAAGGCGTCGAGCACGAACTTCTGTACCAGCCAAGTCACGATAGTGGCCAGAGTTAATACGAATGCTACGGCTGCCGACATGCCCAGAGATGTTTCGACCTTCTTGGAAACGCCCAGGAAAGGACAGATGCCAAGGAACTGCGACAGGATGATATTGTTGACAAATATCGCGCTGATGAAAATCAAAATATATTCCATAGTTGTCGTTATTACGTTATTACGAATTGCGTAGCTTGTTAACAATCGCGATGAGGAATCCCAGCATGATGAATGCACCCGGAGGGAGCACGAAAAGCAGGATGTTGTAAGTCTCAGGCAGCAGAGTCAGTCCGAAGATGGAACCAGAACCCAGCAGTTCACGACAGATGCCCAGCAAGGTGAGACCCAGCGTGAAGCCAAGTCCGATGCCGATGCCGTCGAAGAGTGATGCTACAGGCGAGTTCTTAGAGGCGAAGCCCTCAGCACGTCCGAGGATGATACAGTTTACAACAATCAGGGGTATGAACAGTCCGAGGGCAGCGTCGATGTCGGGCAGGAAGGCCTTGATGACGAGCTGCAGGATAGTGACGAAGGCGGCAATGACGACGATGAATACAGGGATGCGTACCTTATCGGGCGTGACCGACTTCAAACATGAAATCACAACGTTGGTGCAGATGAGCACAGCCATCGTGGCCAGTCCCATCGACATACCGTTCATGGCACTGGTGGTAGTGGCCAGCGTGGGACACATACCGAGCATCAGGACGAACGTGGGGTTCTCCTTGACGATGCCATTCTTAATAATATCTATGTAACTCATACTTAGTCCTCCTTCTCTTCTTTTTCTTGTTTCGTTGCTCCGCTTTCACCGTCTACAGGTGTGACCTTATAGGCGTTGTAAGCTTGGTTGACAGCCTTCAGGAAGGCGCGAGAGGTGATAGTCGAGGCGGTGATGGCATCGACCTGTCCACCGTCCTTCGATACGGTCAGAGGCTCCTTGGGGTTCTTGCCGATAATGTCGCCCTTCTGGCCCTTCTGGAACCACTGGTCGGCCTTGGCACCCAATCCTGGCGTCTCAGCATGCTCCAACAGCGTGTAGCCGAGGATGTTGCCTTCGGGATTGAAACCAACGAGTACCTTCAGGTCACCGCCAAAGCCCATGGTGGCAGACTGTACGGCTGCACCAAGGTCCTTGCCCTGAGCGTCCTTCACATTATATATAATAAAGGTGTACTCCTTGCCGTCAATGTTCTGCTTCACCTCCACAGGCTCTGCAACGACTAAATCGTTGCAAACCATGACGGTCTTGATACCGTCGGCCAGCGCTTTCTCTTTCTGTTCTTGGATAGGACCTTCGGTGAGATGGTTCACAAAGGCGAGGATACCACCCATGACGACTGCCACCAACGTGAGCACCAGCGTCATATTCAATAATGATGATTCAAGCTTTTTCATTTTGCAACCTCCCCGAAACGTTTTGGTTTGACATAAGTGTTGATGAGCGGTGTGAAGGCATTCATGATGAGAATAGCGAACGACATACCCTCAGGATAAGCACCCCAGTTGCGGATGACGACGGTCAGGAAACCGATGCAGACACCATAGATAAGCTGTCCCTTGGCGGTCATCGGCGAGGTGACGTAGTCGGTAGCCATGAAGATGGCACCGAGCATCAAACCACCCGAGAAGATGACGCTGATGGGGTCGGCGTAGGTGGGACTGGCCAGATGGCAGAGTCCGCTGAACACGAACACTGTAGCGATGATGGAAACGGGGATATGCCAGGTGATGATCTTCTTCCATAGCATATAGACCAGACCCAGCAGCAGGGCCAGTGCACAGATTTCGCCCATAGCACCAGCACCGTCGGGATGGTTACCGAGGAAGAGATCAAGTGACGAGGGCAGCTGGTCGAGAATCGAGGCATCGCCATGCTTGATAGCATCCTGCATGATGGTCAGCGGCGTAGCACCTGTTTCTGCATCCAGATAAGACCAGTGTTGGCCAATCTTAGGCCATGTGGTCATCTGAGCGGGGAAGGCCACCAGTAGTGCACAACGACCTACGAGTGCAGGATTGAAGAGGTTATTACCCAGACCACCAAAGGACATCTTGCCCACACCAATGGCGAACAAAGCACCGATGATAATAATCCAGATGGGCAGGTTGCTGGGGAGGTTCATGCCGAGCAGCAGACCTGTAAGGACAGCCGAACCGTCCAGCACCGTATTGCGCTCGTTCTTGAGCATAAACTTATTGATGGCCCACTCGAAGAAGATGCAGGCCACGACGCTCGTTGCACAGACAATGGCCGAGCCAATGCCGAAAAACCAGAACGACACGAGCAGAGCAGGTACCAGGGCAATGATGACCCCGTACATGTTCTTCTCGACGGTATCCGTTCCGTGTGCGTGAGGCGAAAGTGATACAATTAATTTTCCCATTGTATTTTTACTTTTACTTTTTTTACCTTTTTACTTTTTCTGAGCCGCAGCTGCACGAGCGCGGATAATACCCATAACGGTTGACTTGGCCTGACGGATGTTGTCGAGCAACGGACGGTGGGCCGGACACGTAAATTGGCACGAGCCACACTCGATACAGCTGACAACCTCTTCCTTCTCGGCACGTTCCCAGTTCTTGACGGCAGCGAGCTTTGCCAACAGGTAGGGCTCCAAGCCCATCGGACAGGCAGAGACACACTTGGCACAGCGGATACAGGGGTTAGGCTCCTTGCGGAAAGCCTCTTCCCCAGAGATGATGGTCACGGAGTTGGTACCCTTGCAGATGGGCACTTCTGTCGACGTCAGCGCTTTACCCATCATTGGACCACCAGCCAGCAACTTGTTGTCGCCTTCAGGCATACCGCCACAAGCATCGATGAGGTCCTTCATCGGCGTACCCATGCGGACTAGGAAGTTGCCAGGATTTGCCAACTTCTTACCCGTTACGGTGGTATAACGCTCAAACAGAGGCTTGCGCTTCATGACAGCCTCGTAAACGGCAAAGGCCGTTCCTACGTTCTGCACGATGGCACCCACGTTGACAGGAATAGCGGGAGGTGCTGGCACCTGACGATTGATGACAGCATCTACGAGCTGCTTCTCACCGCCCTGCGGATAGCGCTGCTTCAAGGGCACAACCTCGACGGTGTATTCGGTTTTCCCGAATACTTCCTCACACTTCTTAGTCAGCAGCTCGATAGCAGGCATCTTGTTGGTCTCAATACCAATGTAGCCCTTGTTGACCTTGGCACCCTTCATCAGCAGTTCCAGACCCACGAGTATCTCGTCGGCATGCTCCATCATCAGACGGAAGTCGGCAGTAATGTAGGGCTCGCATTCTACGGCGTTGATAATGACGCACTCAGCCTTAGCCGTTGGGGGAGGGCAGAGCTTGATGAATGTGGGGAAACAGGCACCGCCCATACCCACGACGCCTGCCGTCTTGATGCGCTCAACGATTTCCTCGGGTGTCAGTTCGGGATGGTCCTTTACCAGTTCCAGCTTATCAGAGCGGTCGATGGTCTCTTCCCACTCGTCGCCCTCTACATTAATAATAATCACGGGCTTACGATAGCCGGTAGCGTCGATAGCGGTATCAATCTTGAAGACGGTACCACTGACTGACGAATAAATAGGAGCCGACACAAAACCACCAGCCTCGGCAATCATTGTACCAACCTTGACCTTGTCGCCCTTGGCAACTACAGGTTTAGCAGGTGCACCAATATGCTGACCAAGTGGAAAAATGGCCTGCTTAGGCAGTGCAGCGACCTGTGTCACGGCATCATGGGTCAGCTTATTCTCTTCGGGGTGTACACCACCAATACGGAATGTCTTTACGTTCATGCTTGTTCCTCCTTTCTTTCTTCGTTGCTAGTTGTACTAGTCTGACTAGTAGTACTAGGTTCAGTAGTTTCTGGCGCAGGTTTAGGGGCGGGGAAATTGACAGCGTGGATGGCACCTGTGGGACATACGGCCACGCACTTACGACAGATGCGGCACTTCTCGTGGTCAATGTAGCAGACATTGTTCTCAATCTTAATAGCTTCGAACTTACACTCCTTCTCGCACTTGCCACAACCGATACAGGCGGCCTTACAAGCCTTCATGGCTACAGGCCCTTTGTCCTTGTTGACACACGAAACGAACACGCGACGACCCTTCGGACCCTTTTTGCGAAGCTCGATGATGTTACGCGGACATGCCTTGACGCAAGCGCCACAAGCCACACACTTTTCTTCATCGACCTCAGGCAGACCCGTCTCAGGATTCATGTGGATGGCATCGAACTGGCAGGCAACGACACAGTCGCCACAGCCCAGACAACCAAATCCACAAGCTGTCTCACCAGCACCACAGGAGTTCATGGCTGCACAGGTGCGCAGACCACTGTACTCAGCGATTTTCGGGCGCAAAGCACATGTTCCGTTACAACGTACAACGGCCACCTTCGGTTCACCGTTGGCAATAGCCATACCCAGAAGGTCAGCTACCTTGCCCATCACTTCTTGTCCGCCGACAGGACACATCAGTCCGTCGAGGCTACCAGCATCAGCACCCTTGACCAGTGCATCAGCCAGACCACCACATCCAGCGAAGCCACATCCGCCACAGTTGGCACCAGGCAACTGCTCAGTAACCTGAGCAATGCGAGGGTCCTCGTAGACATAGAACTTCTTGGAGCAGACATACAGTACGAGGGCGGCAATCAGTCCGATAGCACCCAGTACTAATACTGCAATCAAAATGAAATTCATACTTGTTTTGTTATTTGTTTTAGTTTTATAATGATTATTCTATTTCAAAAGCAAACCTGTCGCGCAACTTATTGCGGAAAAAATATAGCACACTATAGTAGGGCAGAAGGGATGCCAACGCACTTAAGCCTGCCCTGGCCTCATTGCCAGTCAGTTTTAATACAACGACCAGTACCAATACCAGCAGAACAAAGGGAATGCCAAAGCCATACAACAAGGCTTGGGCTGCAATCTGCGTAGATGCTGTAACCGTTACAGCATCGCCTACTTTCAGACCACCGGCAGAACGGTACACGTCGACAATCTTCGTTTTCGCCTCAGATGCATGGCAGTAACCTGCAACCTTACAGGCAACACATGCTGACGTTTGGACAATTCTGACGTGTACACACCCCTCGTCAATGCTCTCTATAATCCCCGAATGACTTATTCTAGTACTCATTAGTTTGTAAAGTCTACCTTACATTTTGCAAAGGTACAAAAGATTTATGAATTAATAATCATAAATTATAGGTTTTTTCAAAAAAATATCGCAATCGTTTGCAGAATTCCGTTCTTTTTCTTACTTTTGTATCGTCAAATGAATAAAAAGAACGATGAAAGCAACAGATCAAACCTTACAGCAGTTGGAACGTGCGCTTCGAAAAGTAACGGAAAAATTTCCTGAAACGGAAGAAGCATCTTTACTCACTGATATCCATATCCGTGTAACTCAGGATACGGGTGAGGTAATGGTGTTTGACGACGATGACCAGGAATTGACACGTTGTGTTGTGGAACAATGGATTGACAACAAGGACGACGATTTCTATGATGCCGCAACGTCAGCATTCCGTACAGTCATCAATAAGCACAAGAACAGTATTGACAAAATGTCGATACTGAAGCCTTTCTCGCTGGTCCTGGAGGATGACGACAAGGAAACTGTTGCCGAACTCTATGTGGCTGACGACGATACGGTCATCATAGACGAAGAACTGATGGCCGGGCTCGATAAGGATCTTGACGACTTCTTTGCCAAGCTGTTTAGTGAATAATCTTTATGCTTGACCTATCTGACTCTGAGCGGTTCGCCCACGCGTATCCTGTAGTCGGGTGTCAGATGGTTCATCTTGTATAGGTTCTTTAGGCGAATTCCATACTTTTGGGCAATACTGTACATCGATTCGCCATCCTTGACATAATGAATAAAGCCCTTATATTCCTTTGGTGCCTTACGGCGCTTCTTCTGTAGCCAGACGTATTCTCCCTCTTCCAAGACATCATTCTTGTCGCGCTCATTAAACTTTGCGAGCTTGCGGTACGATACTTCCGTGTCGTCAGCAATGCTGCGAAATGTATCACCTTTCTTGGCCACAACATAATAGTTGTTATTGAACTCGTGTACTTGTCGTATGATGCCACCCTGATGACGTACCTGCTCCAACTGATACTTGTCAACGTGGTGCTCAGAGTCATAGCGATACAACTTGTAGAGTTCGATAATTTCTATCAGGCGAGTGGCGTAGGTGGGGCTGGTGGCATAACCGCAGGCCTTCAGTCCGCGTGCCCATCCTTTATAGTCTGTTCTCTTCAGACGGAACAGACTGCTGTATCGCTGGCTGCTGGTAAGGAAAATAGAGTGGTCCTGATAGCTCTCGTATGCACTGTCATATGCACGGAAACATTCACCCAATTCGTCATCGTCGTGGTATGACTTCCGTCCAGTCCAGCCGTGACACTTGATGCCAAAGTGATTGTTGGACCTGCGAGTCAGTTCGCTACGTCCGGCACCAGACTCCAGTACACCCTGTGCCAGCGTGATGCTGGCCGGAATATGGTACTTGAGCATCTGATCGATAGCGACATCCTTGTAAGTGTCAAAATAATCTTGAAAACGCTGGTTCCAAACAGCCTGCTGTGCAAAAGCCCCCAAAAAGGCAGAAAACAGACCAAAAAGAAGAAATATGTACCGTTTCATGAATTTTTATTGCTAATTATTTTGCAAAAGTAAGGAAAAATAATTATATTTGCAACAAAAATCTAAAATTATGGAAGAATTGGTACTTAAATCCACTGTAAAGGTGGCTCAGATGTCAGAACTTAGTGATGCTGAGCGATTACTTGTCGAACAAGCTATTGCAGCAACTGATCGTTCCTACGCACCTCATTCCCATTTCCATGTTGGTGCGGCTATCCAATTGAAAGATGGTACGACCATCATGGGTTGCAATCAAGAAAATGCGGCATTCCCTGCCGGTATCTGTGCGGAACGCAGTGCCATATTTGCAGCAGGTGCGCAGTATCCCGATCAGCCAGTGACGATGCTTGCTATTGCAGCGAGAAATGAGAAAGGTGAACTTCTTGAAGAACCTGTCACTCCGTGTGGTACGTGCCGACAGGTCATTATAGAGACGGAGACGCGCTTCCATCAACCATTACGCATCTTGCTTTATGGTCAGCGTCATATATTTATCCTAGAAGGTATCAAACAATTGATGCCCCTATCTTTTACTGAGTTTTAAAGTTGTTTTCTATTACCTTAAGTCCCTTTTCGGTACAGATTCCGCGCAAAGGTACTAATAGCATGCTTGAAAACACTTGCTGTATAGAGTAACGGCTCAGCATGTGTTGTGTCATCACAAAACTATTAATGGCATTGAACATTTGTGAAACAAGTTCGAAGTCTATATCGTTACGGAAATAACCTTCGTCAGCGCCACGTTTCAGTAGCTCAATAAAAAATTTATACGTGCGCTCGCGTTCATTATTTAAATATTCGACGACTTTGGGATATTTCTGTATATCCTCATAAAAAAGCGGATTGACAGAACCTGTCCTAACCACCCTGCGCTGATATGTTTCAATAATGATATCCATAACAGAATCAGCCTTTTGTATAAAAGCACTCATGGATTTCTTCTGCTTTTGGTCGAACAGCATGACGCCCTGATACAGCAGTTCTTCCTTGTCACTATAGATTTCGTAGAGCGTGCGCTTCGAAATACTCAAAGATTGTGAGATGTCGTCCATTCTCACAGCTTTGATACCTCGCTCTGCAAAAGCCTTCATAGCAGCTTCTAGGATGCGTCCTTTCAGTGCTTTTTTGTACGCGGTAGTTTCTCTTATTTTATGCATATGTATTAATTTTCGCTGCAAAGTTAGTAAAAATATACAAAAAACGATACGTTTTTCAATAGTTTTTTGTAATTTTGCGCGTCAAATAGCATAAAATAACATTAAACCACCTTATATTATGGTAAAAATATCCAAAGAAGCCGCCCTTGAATATCATGAATCAGGGCGTCCTGGCAAAATTGAAGTGAAGCCAACCAAGGCTTATCGTACTCAAACAGATCTTTCGCTGGCTTATTCGCCAGGTGTAGCTTATCCGTGTCTTGAGATTCAGCAGAATCCTGACGATGCTTATAAATATACGGATAAGGGTAATCTTGTGGCTGTCATTTCTAACGGAACAGCTGTGCTGGGACTTGGTGATATCGGAGCCATGAGTGGTAAGCCAGTGATGGAAGGAAAGGGCTTGCTTTTCAAGATTTACGGTGGTATAGACGTATTTGACATCGAAGTTGATGAGAAAGACCCTGAGAAGTTCTGTGAGGCTGTAGAGCGTATCGCTCCTACATTTGGAGGTATTAACCTTGAGGACATTAAGGCCCCTGAGTGCTTCTATATCGAGGAACGCTTGAAGCGTACCCTCAATATTCCTGTGATGCACGATGACCAGCATGGCACAGCAATCATCTCGGCTGCAGGCTTGAAGAATGCGATGGAGGTTATTGGCAAGGACATATCGCAGGTTAAAATTGTGGTGAACGGTGCCGGTGCTGCCGCCATATCGTGCACCAAATTGTATATGGCCATCGGTGCCCGTAAGGAAAACATCGTCATGCTCGACTCAAAGGGCGTCATTTCTGTGGAACGTCAGGACCTGAATGAACAGAAGCGTTTCTTTGCCACCTCGCGTACTGACATCCACACTTTGGCCGAGGCCGTCAATGGTGCCGACGTCTTTGTGGGACTGTCAAAGGGCAACGTGCTCTCCAAGGACATGGTACGCTCGATGGCTGCCAACCCCGTCATCTTCGCACTGGCCAATCCTGTGCCCGAGATCTCTTACGAGGATGCGATGGAGGCCCGTCCTGATGTGTTGATGTCAACAGGTCGAACTGACTATCCCAATCAGATTAACAACGTTATAGGTTTCCCCTACATTTTCCGTGGAGCTCTTGACGTTCATGCCAGTGCCATTAACGAAGAGATGAAGCTGGCTGCCGTTCATGCCATTGCCGATTTGGCTAAGCAACCAGTGCCCGATGTGGTGAACGACGTCTATAAGGTGAACAATCTGACCTTTGGTCGCAACTACTTCATACCCAAACCTGTCGATCCGCGTCTTATTACTGAGGTGTCGTCGGCTGTGGCGCGTGCCGCCATCGAGAGTGGGGTAGCCCATAAGAATATTGAAAACTGGGACGAGTACAAGAAGTCGCTTAGCGTACTGTTGGGTCAGGAGACTAAACTCACTCAGAAACTCTATGCTACGGCA
>Ga0247608_10002134_pt1 | contig 25550 bp, 21 predicted proteins | sample 176DNAGHGlowgp2_FD_193490 | JGI IMG/M metagenome (GOLD analysis project Ga0247608, IMG submission 193490) | Sheep rumen microbial communities from Palmerston North, Manawatu-Wanganui, New Zealand - 1766 DNA GHGlow gp2 | ecosystem: Host-associated > Mammals > Digestive system > Stomach > Rumen ... | reverse complement strand
CTTCGCGTCGTGGAGTTCTTTGACGGAGAACACTACTACACCTCCGGCATCGGTCAGAAAGAATACTTCCTGACAAAGTTTTCCCTTGATTTTTAATGGTTATTGGTTATAGGTTATTGGTTATTGATGTTTATAGTTTATAGTTTTTTATAGTTTATAGTTTATAGCAAATTGTATGATTTTTAGACGGGATTGTAGTCTTATTAGACGGCAGTCCCGTTTTCATTTCTTCACAACACATTGATTTTCTTTTTATTATAAAAAATGGCACGATTTTTACATTTTTCGTCATGTAATTATTGTAGTATTATTCGCCACAATGCGTCAAAAAAAAAACTACCATATATAAAGAATATGTATTTTTGCATTTTATTTTTTAACAAAAACGAACAACAATGACATCAACGCGAGAAGCATCCGTCAAGTTTACGACAAGTCTTTTATTAGCCTTATTATGCTGTTTTTCAGCTCTTGCACAAAACACAATCTCAGGGAAGTTGCAGGATGAGAATTCCGGGAAACCGGTGCAGTACGCCAACGTGAGCATTATGCGGCAGAGCGACAGCGTGCTGGTGGGCTACGCCTCCGCGAACGAGAAAGGCGAATTCCAGCTGCAGCAGATCCCGAACGGCAGCTACCGCATGGTGGTCTTCTTTGTGGGATATGAAAACTACCAGCAGGAGCTTGTTGTCAACAAAAACATGGACTTGGGCACCATCAAGATAAAGCCGGGCACGGCCACCATCGGCGAGGTGGTGGTGAAGGGAGAGCGGCCGCTGTTCGCCGTGGATGGCGAGAAGACCTACTACAACACCGCCGAGGACCCGACGGTGCAGACGGGCACGGCCTCCGACGTGCTGCAAAACGCGCCGGGAGTCTCCGTGGATGTGGAAGGCAACGTCACCCTTCGCGGCACCTCCAGCGTGGAGATATGGATCAACGACAAGCCGTCGCACCTAACCTCCGAAAACCTCAAGACCTACCTGCAGCAGATGCCTGCCAACAGCATCGACCACGTGGAGGTGATCACCAATCCCTCAGCACGTTACGGTTCCAAAGCCGACGGCATCATCAATATCGTGACCACCACCAAAGTGAAGAAGAACCAGTTCGTCAGCTTCGGTGCCAACGCCTCCATAAAACCGTATGTGAGCCCTTGGATCTCATACGTTTGGAGCAACGAGAAGCTCTCCATCAATCTATACAGCAACTTTTCCTATTCGCTGGGCAAGAACACAGGGATGACCGACATGACTATCTACCAGCCTGGCGAGGAGGGACGCGAGGTGGTCAGCTTCGAGCGCGACTCCAGCAACAGCCGTTCCAACGAATTCGGTGCTGGACTCCACTTCAGCATTGACTACGAGATTGACAGCATGAACACCCTCTCGTTCTGGAGTGGTTTTTGGCCGCATTGGCGCAACAGCCAATACTTCGAGGAGGAGTTCCGGGAGATGTACCTGCTGGCGGACACTTCCCGCTACTTGGAAAACGGAAGGGGCCGCGGTCGTAGCCATTGGGGCGGTGGCGGTCTCTACTACCAGCACAAGTTCGACAACAAGGGGCACAACCTCTCCGTGGATGTCAACGGCAGCACGTGGGGATGGAACAGCCGCGACGAGACGGAGAAGCAGTTCCTGTCGCCCGTGGAGTACCTCCGCAACCGGAAAACCCGTTACGACGGAGGCTCTTTCGACGTGTCGGCCGAGCTGACTTACAACCGTCCCTATTCCGAGAACGGCGAGATTTCGCTGGGCTACTACGGGGCTATAGAACGCGAGAAGTCCTATTCGTACGTGGACACGTTGCAGGGCGCCGATTGGGTGAATGACCAGTTGCGCAGCTACGACAGCAGGGCACCACAGTTCGAAAACCAGGTCTTCTTCACTCTGCAGCATAAGTTCGGCAACTTCACCATCAAACCGGGCGTGCGTTTCGAACACACCTACACCACGGTACACTACCCAGACATCGCGCCCGACACCTTTGCCGTGCGGCGGCACTTCTTCCATGTCCGTCCGTCACTGCACCTGTCTTACCGCACCAAGTCGATGCACAATTTCCGGTTGAGCTACACGTTCCGCAGCAGCAACCCCGATGCGGACCAGCTCACGCGTTTCGTGCAGTATGGCGAGGATTCGTTCAGCAGCGGCAACCCCGACCTGTCGTCCATCCTGACCCACTCATTGGAAGCCGGATGGCAGAAATTCTGGACCAAGTATGGTTCAGTGGGGCTCACGCTCTATTTCCGGGCGAAGGACCGCGACATCAACTCCATCACAGTGCCCGCCTACCACGACCTCTACGGCCGTTTCGTCTCCTTCTCGTATCCGGTCAACGTGGGTAAGTCCATGAACACTGGTCTGGAATTTAACACAATGTTCCGCCCGAATGCCATGTTCAACATCCGGTTCTACACCAACGTCTACCATTCTTATCTGGAAACCATGTACAACAACGAGCAGTATAAGCAGCAAAAATGGACCTACAGCTTCAACTTGAGTGTGTGGGCGAAGTTATGGAAACGACTGGAAATCAGTGCTTCGGGCTACTACCGCTCGCCATCGCAATCGTTGTTCAGCACCACGAAGGCCTATTACAGCATCAACGCCGGCCTTCGCGCCGACTTTTTCGACAAAAAGCTGTCAGTCTATCTGAACGCCAACGACATCTTCAACTGGAACCATTGGGGACAGAACAACGACAGTCCGTACCTGGAGTCACACAGCACCTACAAGTACAATTCGCGGACGGTGGCCCTGGGGTTCACGCTGCGTTTCGGCAAGATGGAGCTAGAGAATCAAGCACGACAGGGTGCGGCCAGCGAAGGCAGCGGTGGCCAAGGAGGGATGTAACCGATTTGCGATTTGCGAATTGCGATTTGCGGATCTGGATTATTTCGCAACGGTCACCTTGGTGGTCAGGCTTTCAAAACCGAGATTGTCGGCTTTTTCGGCGCGGCGATAGACGGTGAGTGTGTAAGTGCCGGGGACTTTGAACTTGCGATGCGGATAGACCACCACGTTGACTTCCGCAGTGTTGCCCGTACCCGATTTCCGAATATCCGGATTTTCTTTTCTGTCGAGCAGGAAATGGCTGGTGGAGAAGGACTTCATCCCATCAGGCGTACTGAGCGTGAGGGATAACGGAATGTCTTTCAACGTGTTCACCACGGTGTCATAGAGCAATACAAGAGAAATGTCGAAAAGTGTAGTGGTGTCCTCAATGTCAAATGAGAAATCCAGCACCTCCTCCTCGAAAGCCCAGTTAGTGTTCTGGAACGGGTGGGTCACCTCGATAGAAAAGTTCTTGCAAACGTGTTTCTTAGAATATGGCTTGCAGGAAAACATTGTGAATGCCAATACACTTACGGCAACGATTGCCCATAATCCATGTTGAAAATTTATCTTTCTCATAATAATCTATTTTTTTCGTTTGTTGCAGAGACGCGCCATGGCACACTCATCCTCTCATCCTCTCATCCTCTCATCCTCTCATCCTCTCATCCTCTCATCCTCTCATCCTCTTATCATCTTTTTCATCCTCTCATCGAATAATACCCGAAATTTGTGTACCTTTGCCGTCCAAAAATTTTCAGAAAACCGGCGGCAAAAATAACAAATTTGAAGAATGGCAAAGCAACAAAAATATTACGTGGTTTGGGTGGGCAAGACTCCCGGTGTTTATGACAACTGGAACGACTGCAAGCAGCAGGTCTATCAGTTCGAGAACGCCAAGTACAAGTCTTTTGAGAGCAAGGCGGAGGCCGAAGCCGCCTTCAAGCAGGGTTACGAGAAGTTCTACAAGAGCCATCCCTCGCCCAACAACTCCGCCAAGCAGCTGCTATTGCTACAGGATCAGCCAAAACCGATTCTACGCAGCCTGTCGGTGGATGCGGCGTGGAATTCCGTGACGAAGGTGATGGAGTACCGCGGTGTCTATACCGAGACCGGTCAGGAGTGGTTCCACAAGGGGCCGTTCCCCCGCGCCACCAACAACGTGGGCGAGTTCTTAGCCATCGTACACGGCCTCGCCCTCATCAAGCAGAAAGGCTACGACATCCCGATCTACACCGACAGCATGACCGCCCTCTCATGGGTGCGCAAGAAAAAGCACAACTCCGTGATTCTGCCCACCGAGGAGAACGAGGAGGTCATCGACATGCTGCAACGCGCCGAACAGTGGCTGAAGAACAACGAATACACCACCCCCATCTACAAGTGGAACACGCCGCTGTGGGGGGAGATCCCGGCGGATTTCGGGAGGAAGTAGGACTGAGGACTGAGGACTTGAGACTGAGGACTGGGGACTATGGACTTTGTTTTTTTGCTGTAGAGACGTTTCCTGAAACGTCTCTGTTGTTTGAATACAATAAAACGCTATTTCCTATCGTTGTATTCCAACAAATCATTGTTCATTTTTATTTTTTATTTATACACAGATATTTATGATATTTATGAAAACGATTCGATTACCGATTTGTTTAATTGTGCTGTTGCTCTGTGCCGCTTCGATGGAAACGCGGGCACAGCAGGAGTACAACCCTTTCAAGGGATTCAACATCGGGGTCACCACGCAAGCGCAGTTGGTGGCACCCGTCAACTTCAAGTCCGTTTATGGTCCTACAGTAGATGCGTTCGCCCCCAAGGGATTGCCGGGATTCGGCTATGAGGGCGGGCTTGAGCTCTCCTACCATTTCGCCAAATGGTTCGGGGTTTCCCTCGGGTTGAACTTCGGTTCCTCCGCTGTGATGGACTTCAAAGCCGGCGGCAAACGCATTCCCTGGAATCGCCTCTCGGACCGATTCCACGATTTCTTCTTTCCGCTAAAGTTCGAGTTCCACTACCCCGTCAGCGACAGGTTCTGGTTAGTGTCTGACCTCGGCGTAAAATTTTCTGGCAGTTTCCAAATAGAGGGAACTATGATGCAGTCAACAATGGCTGTTTACGAGGATTTCAACGACCCTACCACATACGTGGATCTCACTTGCGTCACTTCGGGACTGACTTCAACCCGTGCGGTCAATGCGGATCTCGTCTTCGACATGGGCTTTTACTATCAACTTCCCTACGGAGACCTGCTCCGATTCACCGCCGGGGTAAACGCCCCCATGACTGGCACTACCTTGAGCGGCCTCTACCAGCTCACCTGCCCTGCCTATCAGTACGAGTCTGGCGGCACGTTCACCTGCATCAACAACCACCTGAATTTCATCGCGGCTTATATCCATACGTTCAAGAAAGTAAAAGCGAAGCAGTTAGACAAGAGCTGGATGGAAGAACTGCCGCGCCATGAATTCCAATTCAATGTCGGTGATCCATTTGTGGCGGTGAATTACAGCAATTTGAACTGGTTAAACCGCAATTTGGAGCATGTCTATTCCTATGATCCTGTCTCATGGACGGAACCGTTATCCGACTACATTCACACGCGTTGCGTTCCCTCGTTCTCGTTCAACTATAATTTCAGGGTACAGAAATGGTTCTGGGTCGGTGCGTTGACCACCATCACAGGCGTACACGGCACGTATCGCGATCGCCTGACGGACGCGAAGACCGGCCGTGCCAGTGAAGTTCTTTGGACAATCATGCCCGATGTGCGCTTCTCCTACTTCAACCGTCCGCACGTGACACTCTACTCCAGAATCGCCCTCGGTGTGATGTTAGACCATGTGAAATCGCGTGAATATCAGGGCACACAAGCGTTCTTGGGCTATCAGCTGACCGCTTTCGGAGTAAAGGCCGGCGGCAAGCACTGGTTCGGCAACGTGGAGTTGGGTGTCGGACATAAGGGCATTGCCAGTGCCGGTTTCGGCTATCAGTTCTAATTCCCTCAAATTCAGTCTACAAAGACAGTCTAAGTTTAAGTTTTAGTCTAAAAATAAGAAAAACATGAAAAAACATATCAAATTATTAACATGTTTAGTCATAATCGCGCTGTTGATAGGCGGCTGCACGCTTAATGACGGCGAGAAGATGAAAACCAAAACTGGCCAGGAAATGTTCTTTTTCTGGAACCAAAGGGTGGAAATGCTGTTCTCGGGCATTCTTGAACGGGCCTTCAACTTCAACGCCTGGCTCACCGCACCGGAATCGGAGAAGCAGGAGGTGCTGAACCGCTATTTTGACACGGATGAGGCCTTATGCACTTTCCATGAGCTTGCCCCCAATATATGGCGTTTCCAATATAACGGAGACGAGAAACAGTTGCTGTTCGAATTATCGGGAGGCAACTCCCTCAACGACCCAGATGCCGTACTGACGGTTCGTCTTCTCTCACAAAAGAGCAACAATCCGTTCGTTAATTGCGTAATTATCATTCAAAATGTGTCCGCAGGCGTATGGAAAATACAGACCAACGGTGGCGAAAATGTAGTGTCTGGCACACTCCGCGTGGGAGATTCCGCCCCCGCATCTCTGATGTCCAGCCAAGATCTGGCTTTCAAAGCGGAAGGCATGTTCACGTTCTTCGACAACAAGGACGGCCAGAAAGTGCCTGTCTATATGCTCTCCACCATCAATTCGCCAATGATATACACATTCAGAGGACGGCCAGCCAGCTGGTGGCATGAAAGCTCAACCGCACCTTGTACCATAAAGGCAGGCGAGGTGACACTCACCGCTACGGACAGAAACGGCGAAGGCAACACCGCCGTCATCACCGTCACAGGCGAGAACACGTTCAACGTGGCGATCGGTGGAGTGACGCAACCGTGGCACCTGTAGAGACGTTTCCTGAAACGTCTCCATTGCCAATGGCAAACAAAAAAAACGGGGAACGTGATTCGTCACGCTCCCCGTTATCATTCGGTGAAACCGTTTTTACAGTCTGTCGATGCAGTTCAAATCGCTGAACGCCACTTTCAGACGTTCCACCATGGATTTCTCGCCTTCGCGGAGGACCGCACGCGGGTCGTAGTACTTCTTGTTGGGCTTGTCTTCGCCTTCGGGGTTGCCGATCTGGCCTTGCAGATAAGCCTCGTTCTTCTTGTAGTACTTCATCACGCCTTCCCAGAAAGCCCATTGCGTGTCGGTGTCGATGTTCATCTTGATGACGCCGTAGCTGATGGCTTCCTTGATCTTGGCAGGTTCGGAACCGGAGCCGCCATGGAACACGAAGTTCACGGGATTCGGCTGGGTGTTGAACTTCTTCTGGATGTACTCCTGAGAGTTGTGCAGGATGATGGGCTCCAACTTCACGTTGCCGGGTTTATAGACACCGTGCACGTTGCCGAAAGAGGCAGCGATGGTGAAGTTCGGGCTGATCTTGCTCAGCTCTTCGTAAGCGTAAGCCACATCCTCGGGTTGCGTGTAGAGGCGCGCACTGTCGATGCCGGTGTTATCGACGCCGTCTTCCTCGCCGCCGGTGATACCGAGCTCGATTTCGAGGGTCATCTCCAACTTCGCCATGCGGGCCAGATACTTCTTGCAGATCTCGATATTCTCTTTCAGCGGCTCTTCGGAGAGGTCGAGCATGTGGGAGCTGAAGAGCGGCTTGCCGTGTGCGGCATAGTATTTCTCACCCTCGTCCAACAAACCGTCGATCCACGGGAGGAGTTTCTTGGCGGCGTGGTCGGTGTGTACCACCACGGGCACGCCGTACAGCTCGGCCATGCGATGGATGTGCATAGCACCGGAGATACAGCCTTGGATGGCCGCTTGCTGGTTGTCGTTGCTCAGCGATTTGCCGGCGCAGAAGACACCGCCGCCGTTGGAGAACTGAATCATCACCGGGGAATTCACCGCCTTGGCGGCTTCCATCACAGCGTTGATGGAGTCTGTGCCGACCACGTTGACGGCCGGAAGCGCGAACTTGTTTTCTTTAGCAATGCGGAAGATTTCCTGCAAATCTTTACCATAAACCACACCGGGTTTCACTTTCGATAAAATTTTTTCTGACATTTCTTGTTGTTTATTTATTGATTTGTTTTTTTTATTTGTGATTTGTGACTTGTGACTTGTGATTTGTGATTTGAAACTCTCACATCGTACATCATAAGCCTTACGTCTCACGTCTTACGTCACACGTCATCCCTTCGGACGCGCAAAAGTACAATTTTTCCCTTCACAATTATGCATTATGAATCATGCATTATGAATTCTTTTTCCTTTTCCGGCGTTGCACAAACCAGTTGACAATCTCATAGCCAAGACTGAAAGCCGTGATCACGCCACCCACCTTTCCTTTGCCTTTGCCCAGGAAGCCGGACTTGTTTTTGCCGATGGGAAGTGCGCGAACTGCCTGCACGGCGTTCGAGATGCCCGAAAGGCTGAAGTTCTGACCGAAATGACGGATCCCTTTCAGGCCATCCCACACCTTTTTGAAGGTGTCCACATCATCCTGGTAGGCGTCCAGGTCTTTGCTCAGCCTGCGCTCCTGCACCTCAATTTTGGCGCGAAGCTGATGTTTCCGGCGGGCAATGTCCTCCAGACTGTTGATGGGGGCTTTACTGCTGCTCATGCGGACCTCCTTTCTGTGACGCGTATTCATCCTCCACATCCTTGATGACATTTTCGGTCTCCACTTCTTCCACCTCATCCGGATACATGATACGGCTGAACTTGCGGAGAAGCGGCTTCACGAAAAGGACATCTTTCTTGGCAAAGACGAACACGATGACGCCGACAAACAGGGAACACAATATGGTGTAGGCCCATGCCGCACCGATGGCCATTGTCAGCCAGTGAATGATGGCGGAGGAGAGATAAATCACCACCACCAAGGCACACACGATGATGATCAGCATGGAGAAGATCACAGACAGCAGCTGCGTGGATTTCTCCAGGAACTCCAGCTTCAGCAAATCGTAACGCTGCGAGAAGTACGTCTTGGCATCCGCCCACGTCTTCTCGCTGCGTTCCGATTTCTTGGTGAATCTACCTAAGATATCCATTACAGTTCCTCATCGTGCATCTCATTCTCGAAATCGTCATCCTCGATGTCGATGTTGAAGTCGTCCTCGCTCGGGGCGCAGGCGCGTTTTTCCTTCAGCTTGGCGATGAGGCGGTCGATTTCCTCGCGGGTCATTTTCTCACCCACCTTCTGGCGGATTTCCTTACCCTTTTCGGTAGTGCACAAAAGGGTGATTCCTGTAGCGGCGGCAGCTCCTGCCACGAATGCTAAAATTTCTGATGCTTTCATTTTTTTGTACTTTTTTGGTGATTTATTTTTCGGATGTTCCCACACTGCGCTTCGCTTGTGTGGGGTTTATTTGCACTTCGCGCGTCTTGCCCCTTACCCCCCTGCCCTTCGGGCATCCCCCCTAAAGGGGGGAATGGTCCTTCGATCGTACTATTCTACATTCTTAATTCTTCATTCTTAATTCTTAATTGACATCATACCCGATCCGTTCCACGGACTCCATCTGGTCGATCTGGCGGAGTTGTTCGATGAGGTTGTTCAGTGTTCTGACGCTCTGGATGTAGAGCATCAGCGTGCCGGTAAAGACATTGTTTTTGGTCTCGATGTTTAACGAGCGGATATTCAAATCCATCTGGGAGGTGATCACGTCCATCATCTCCTTGATGATGCCCTTGCGGTCGAAGCCCTTGAGCTTGATGCCGGAGAGGAAGGCGATGTTCTGGCCCTTGCGCCATTTGGTCTTGATGATGCGGTTGCCGAAACGGGACATCTGAGAGATGGCGTTCGGACAGCTGGTCTGGTGAACCACAATGCGGTTGTCCGACACCTGGAAGCCCACCACCGTATCGCCGGGAATCGGGTTGCAACAGTCGGCCAGGACATACTTGATCTGCTCGTAGTCATCGTCCAACAGGAAGGCGTTCGGGGTCACGTTCATCTGTTCGTCGATAAGCTGGTTCAAGGGCTTGCTGTCAATCTCCTGCGTCACTTTCTGCTGGAAATCCGCAAGTTCCTTGGCATTCTTCACCGACATGAGTTTCGATATTTTCTGCTTTGTCAGCTTCTTGGAGACCACACTGTTCCAGAAAGCCTCGGGACTCTTCTCCAACGAGGCGTCCATCAGTTTGCGGACGTTCTCTTCGGTGAATTCCAACCCCAGCTCATCGAAATACTGTTTCAGCAACAGTTTTCCGGAAGAGACCAGTTCATGTTGTTGGTTCCGGAAGAAGTCCTTGATACTGCGGCGTGCCTTGGGAGTTTGCACAAACTCCAGCCACTCCGCCTTCGGGAACTGCTTCTTGGAGGTGATAATCTCCACCTGGTCGCCGTTGCTGAGGGGCTTGTTGACCGGGGTGATATTGTAGTTCACTTTCGCGCCGATACAATGATCGCCGAGGTTGGTGTGCAGCGCGTAGGCGAAGTCAAGCACGGTGGCCCCCTGCGGCAGGGTCTTCATGTCCCCTTTGGGAGTGAAAACATAAATCTCCTTCAAGCCGAGATTCAGCCGCACTTCGCTGAGGAAATCCAGTGCATCGGCGTCCTTGCTGTCGAGAATCTCCCGGGTCTTCAACAGCCAATCTTCCAAACGCTTGTTCAGATCAGTGTCAGTGCTGTCGCCATCCTCTTTGTAGTGGTAGTGCGCGGCCAGTCCCTTCTCGGCAATCTCATCCATCCGCTTGGAGCGTATCTGCACCTCCACCCAGCGTCCCTGCTTGCTCATGGCGGTCACGTGCAACGACTGGTAGCCATTAGGTTTGGGATGGGTCAGGAAATTACGGTCGCGTGACGGGTTGGTCTGATACAAATCGCAGATAATGTGGTAAATACGCCAACAGATATCGAACTCCTCGTACATCGGGCTTTCAAACACAAAACGCACCGCGAAGATGTCATACACATCCTCGAAGTTGATCTGTTTGCGAAGCATTTTGTTATAGATGGACGACACGGACTTGGTGCGGCTGGTGATTTCGGCCTTGATGCCGGCCTTGTCAAGCGCCGCCCTGATCGGGGCGATAAATTCCGGAATCATCGTGGAACGTTCCTTCTCCGACTCCTTCAGCTTCTCCGCAATGGAGAAATACTCCGCCGGGTTGGTGTAACGCATGGCATAGTCTTCCAATTCACTCTTGATGGCGTACAAGCCGAGCCGATGAGCGAACGGAACATAGAAATAGGAGGTTTCGGAAGCGATCTTCAGCTGCTTCTCCGGCGGCATGGCATCCAGCGTGCGCATGTTGTGCAGACGATCGGCCAGTTTGATGAGGATCACCCGCACATCCTTCGACATGGAGAGGAATATCTTTTTGAAGTTCTCCGCCTGAAGAGAGATGTTCTGGTTATCGACCACCAGATCGTCAATCTTGGTCAAACCGTCGATGATATTGGCCACCACCTCGCCGAAAAGCTCGCGCATGTCATCCAGCGTGTAGTCGGTGTCCTCCACCACGTCGTGAAGCAGAGCACAGATGACGGAGACAGCCCCGAGGTTCATCTCGGAACAGCAGATCATGGCCACCGCTATCGGGTGGTATATGTACGGTTCACCGCTCTTGCGGCGCACCCCGAAATGGGCGTTCGTGGCAAGCACAAACGCCTTGCGGATCTGCTTGCGCTCCTCCACCGTCGTCCGGGGATATACCACCTGCAACAGCTCGCGATACTTCCGCACCACGGTCTTGTTCTCTAGCTCTTCATTTGGAATATATTCTCCCATGTCTCTTCTTTACAGATTGATGTTTTTGCAAAAATTGTGCCGTTTTTGGCTGTTGGCTATTTGATATAGGCTAAAAGCCAAAAGCTACTATCTGACAATCAGTTTCTTCGTGACAACAGTCGTGTTGTCGGTAATCTTCATCAGATAGCATCCCGGGGTAAGGCCATTCAAGTTCAACGTATTCACGCCGGGGGTGAAGATGGTTTGCAGCACCACGCGCCCTGTCAGGTCTATGAGCTGGCACAAAGATTCGTCTGATTCAGTGTTTGCTGTCACGAAACACTGACTGGATGCAGGATTCGGATATACGGTGAACAAGGATTCCTTGTTGACGACATAATCATTGATGCCCACGGTTGTCAGACACTTCAAAATGGCCCGGTAGGCGTTCACCTTGCCGCTGCCGAAGCGTTCCACACCGGCCTGCTCCGTGAACTGGTCGTTAGTGGCCGTCTCCAGAAGAATGTCCTTCACCTGGGCGGCGGAGAGATACGGGTTGACCTGAAGAACCAGGGCAGCCACGCCCGCCACGAAGGGCGCAGCCATAGAGGTTCCCGACAGGGAGACAAAACGATAGGTTCTGTCGTTGAAGACCACGCTCTGCTGATAGGTACCCGTGTAGGTGTTCGTGTAGCTGGAGAGTGAGGACACCACGCCCTTGCCCGGGGCGGAGATATCGGGTTTGGTCACGGCATGGAATCCGGGACCGGCGCTGGAGAAGCTGGCGATGGCACCACCGGAGAGATTGCCAGAGGGCGCCGTGAAACGGGCGGAATGCGCCGCCACCGTGATGGTACAGTCGATGTTGCCTGGCGTGCTGATCCCGTACCGCGCGTCTCCGGATTTCCATTCCGGATGGTTGCCCGGACGTGTGAAGATGCCACCCCAGTTGCCGTAGTTGGTCTCGATCAGCGCCAGATTCCACGCATGGAAATCGCCGCCCGCCGCAGCCACCGAGATGCCGTACTTGAAATTCGTGTTCTTGAACACATTCAACTGGACCACCGGCTTCCCGTTGTACTCGTTCGAAGACTGCACATCGCACTGATAGTGGACCGAATCACCGTTGACCACCAGATACTCGTCCGTAAAACCACCGTCAGCAGTCTGATAAAAAGGCGTTTGACCGATGATGTTATACGCATTGTCCATCACAAAAAGCGAAAACGCGAAGGGCTGGTTCTCGCTGTTCATCATCGTGATGGTGGATCCGATGGAGGAAGAGGGAAATGTGAACATAGTACGCATGGTATCCTGCTGGGTGAAGGTGTTCTGCACATGGAAATTGACATCGCCGTTGTTGCCGGCGCTCGTCACGAAGACCACCCCGAGATCCGTCAGCCGTTGCATCTCTTCGGCCAGCGCCCCCGTGCCATCCATATTGTCAAGATAGTACAAGCCCCAACTCATGCTGATCACCAGACGTTTGCCCTCCTGTTGGGAGACGTCATACATCCAGCGCCAAGCGTCAATCACCTGCTGGTCTGTCAAATTGACACTGACAAACAGGTACTCCGCCTCCACTGCCACACCGCGGTAGATGGTGCCCGCACCGGAGCCTCCCGCAATGCCGGCGCAATGCGTACCGTGATAGGCATAGTCATAGACATTGCTGGTGTCACATTTCGCAGTCAGCAGCGCCTCGGCACCCACATATTCCGTGCCATAGTCGTAGCCCTCCGGCGCAGGTCCTGAGGTCTTGAACTGGTCCCAGGCGCGCAGCACACGGTAATGGATCATGTTCGTGTCATAGAACACCGGATGCGTGTAATCGAAACCCCAGTCGGTGATTCCGATTATCACCCCCTTCCCGGTGAACTCCTGTGGCAGATTGATGGCCTGCCGGACACTGTCTAACCGGGCATCCTCAGCAGCCCGGTGCAAGAATCCCTGCGAACGGCCCACCATCACAACTGATATCAACATCAAAAATAATAATCCTTTTTTCATATTCTAAAATTTATCACTTATTCTTACTTCAATGTTTCAAGTTCAAAGTTCAAAATCCCCAGTCCTCAGTCCTTAATCCTGAAGTTCAGCACCTGCAAGAAATCCTTCAGCTCCGGGTTCTGCTCCAGCATGTTGTTCACCTTGTCTTCGCTGGTGTAGATCACCTTTTTCCTTTCATGCTCGCGGATCACGAATTCGATTTCGTCCACATTCAACCGGAAATGGTTGCGCCAGTATTCCAACATGGCCCGTTTGCTCATCTCCAACTGGTTCTTCTGAAATTCGTTCTCCACATCGACAGAGATCACATCATTCTCGTAGCCAGGCAGATAATCATAGAGTTGATGGTAGAAAGCCGGCTTTTTCTGAAAGATGACGTCCACCATCTGTTTCCAGCACTCGGCGAAGTCCTCGGCAGGCTGCTCCGGTTTTGCCTCGGAGACAGGCTCCGGGGAGACTTCCGTGTCTTGCCTCTCCATCGGGGCGGATTCCTGGGCCGGCTTGGGAACTGTCTCCGCAACTGTCTCCGCAACAGGTTCCGTAACTGGCTTTGCAACAGTCTCCGCAACGGGTTCTGCTGCCGGGTGTGTCAGGGTTTGCGTCTGGCTTACCACCTCCTTGATGGAGGGTAGCGGTTTGATTGGCGCGAAGCCGGTGAACATCAAGCCCTTATTGGATATTTGGGGTTCTGAGGCCATACGCCTTTCGAGGGTATTGCCTTCGGCGGAACCGCCTGCGCCTTCCGGGATGTTATCGCTCCTGCGATTGCCTCGCACGGTGCCGCATGTAGACGTAGTTGGCATTGATCTGCATCATGCACAACTCCACCGACAACCGTTTGTTGTTCGACATCTTGTAGTTGAAGTCGCACTGGTTGGCCAGTTCCAGAGCGCGGGTGAGCAGCATCCTGTCCGCCTTCTGCGACTGCACCTGCAATTTCTGCTTGATGGCGTCAGACATCTGGAGCAGTTGCACCGTGCCCGGGTTCTGGGCCAGCAGCAGATTGCGGATATGCGAAGCAAGTCCTGCGATAAAATTCTGTGCATCAAATCCTTTCGAAAGAATATCATCAAAGAGCAGCAGTGCCCCGGACACATCTTCGCTCAGCACCATGTCCATCACCTGGAAATAGTTGTCCACATCCAGGACATTCAGGTTTTGGATGGTATCCTTATAGGTGATATTTTTGCCGGAGAAGCTGACCAGTTGGTCGAAGATGGAGAGTGCGTCACGCAGGGCGCCGTCGGCCTTTGCCGCGACCACGCGAAGGGCGTCCTCCTCGGCGGTCACGCCTTCTTGCTGCGCCACATATTGCAGGTGCCGCACGATATCGTTATCGTTAATACGCTTGAAATCATACACTTGGCAACGAGACAGAATCGTCGGGAGAATCTTGTGCTTCTCCGTGGTGGCCAAAATGAACTTGGCGTATGCGGGGGGTTCTTCCAACGTCTTCAGAAAGGCATTGAAAGCAGAACCCGAAAGCATGTGGACCTCATCGATGATATAGACCTTGTACTTGGCGCCTTGTGGGGTAATCCGCACTTGATCAACCAGTTCGCGGATGCCATCAACAGAATTGTTCGAAGCCGCGTCCAGCTCAAAGACATTGAACGACGCCGAATTGTTGAAAGCCTTGCAGGAGTCGCACTCGTTGCACGGCTCGAAGTCGTCCGTCAAATGCTCGCAGTTCAAAGCTTTGGCGAAGATGCGGGCGCAGGTGGTCTTCCCCACCCCACGGGGTCCGCAAAACAGGAACGCCTGCGCCACCTGGTTGTTCCGGATGGCGTTTTTCAGCGTCGAAGTGATGTTCTCCTGCCCCACCACGGATCTGAAAGTAGAAGGTCTGTATTTTCTAGCTGATACGATGAAGTTCTCCATAATAGCTCTCTTTTTCGCAAATGTTCAATTTGCAAAAATACATTTTTTTTAAGTTTATCACATCGGGATATTTTGTGATTTGTGAATTGTGATTAGACAAAAAACGTAGGGACGTATTCGACACGTTCCCACAGACCCCTATTCATCGTTTATTCATCGCCTCATCGCCTCATCGTCTCATCGCCTCATCGCCTCATCGTCTCATCGCCTCATCGCCTCATCGTCTCATCGTCTCATCGTTTCATCGTCCCATCGCCACATCCCGCGTCATTTTCCTGACCTCTTTCCAGCGCGGGAAATAGCGGTCCATCAGCGCGTGAAACCTCGGGCCATGGTTGGCTTCGATAAGATGTGCAAGTTCGTGGACCACAACGTGTTCCTTACATAAATCCGGCAACAGCAAAAGGTATAGGCTGAATTGGATAGCCCCCGTTTTCTTGTTGCAGGATCCCCAGCGGGAAATCGTGGGCTTGTAGGTGATTTTGGTGGGGTGAACTCCCATCAAGGCGGTGTATTTCAACAGCAGGGGCTTCAGCGTCGCATCCAGCCGCGACACCGCCTCCTGCAGCTGTTCCTTGGTCTCCAACGGCAGCTGCGCGTAAAAGTTGCAACGTTTTTCGTTGACATCCTTCACCTTGCGCATCGCCTGCGCGATCCAGGCCTCGTTGTCCTGCACAAACCGCATCACCGCCTTCTTGGAGGTGAGGTATGGCGCCGTCACGTGCAGGTCACCGTTGCTTACCACCCGCATCGACAGGCGGCGTGTTCGCTTGTAGGTTATTTTGATGTTCATTGTTTGGTGGGGAGGAGGAGGATGGTTCAAGGGGCAAGGGTTGAGGTCTCAAATCTTAGGGTTGCGCTCTGGAGGAGGGTGTCGCGGGCGACTATCACGAAGAAGCATTCGTAGGGCATGTCACGATAGAGGTCGCGGAGGGTGATCCGGGCCACACGGTCACGGGTCAGACGCGCGTCTACGGTATTCCACATCTGCTCCCCGGCAGGACGATAGCAAAACACCGCCCGTTTGCAGGAAGGTGCCGCAGCGGAAAGAGCGCAACGGAACTTCACCACCGGATGACGGCCGGACAGCAGCGTCCAATGATCATTCACCTCAATGTCGTCACGGGTGAAACAAACTATCGGGGAGGCGTCTTCCGACACGGTTGCCGGAAGCGCCATCTCCTGATGGGCTTTCTTCCGGGCGTGCGACACCTTCTGATGATATAAGAAAAGGATAAGGCATAGCAGAACCGCCACGCCGAGGTACATCCAGGGCCAAAATCTTCTTCCGGCGGAATCCGGGTTCGTGGTGTTCCTTTCTTGCGAATAAGGGGTTATCGAATCCATCCTAATGTCTTGACCTAGAGAACATCTGCAACCTCCATCGGTCGCCCTTCTCGTCTGTGAACTCGATAGTAAATTCATTCCGGTTCAACTTGAGAATGTCGGCCGTGAAATCATAGACCTTCCCGTAGAACGTATATTGGAAATTCACCGTCTTGTTCTTCTGGTCTGCCACCCAGAAGGCGAAAGAGGATTCGCGGTACTCGCCGCCATATCTGGCCATCACCGACATCACATGGTCGGCATATATGTTATAGTAGGTCTCCGGCGCATAACCGAGATAAATGGTGGAATCGATTTCCACATCGTTGAGATAGGTGTGCGACACCTGCCAGGAACCCACTATCCGGTAGTCGACGGAGAACATGTTTTCACATGACGTGCAAAACACCGAGGTGATTCCGCATAGCACCACAACACAGATTTTTGCAAACTTACTCATATACAGGTGGTTTATTGATGATTGCCTTCGCACAATTTAGCATAAAGCTGCCTCATGCCCACCGTGGCTTTCTCGGTGATATAGGTCACCCGGCGGGAGATGGCTCCCGGCTGCTTCGGGTCAATGACGTAAATCTCCGCATTGGCAGGCGCATAGTAGAGCAGCCCCGCGGCGGGATATACGGCCAACGAGGTGCCGATGATGATCAGGATGTCGCACTGCTCCACCTCGCGGGCGGCGGCGTCGAGCAACGGCACGGCCTCGCCGAACCAGACGATGAACGGGCGCAGCAACGAACCGTCCTTGGCGCGCTCGCCGTATTTCATCGGTTTGTAGCCGATGTCGAAAACCTCCGTCTTGCGCTCGTTGCAGGCCTTGGTCAGCTCGCCGTGCAGATGGATGATCTTCGAGGAACCGCCGCGTTCGTGAAGGTTATCGACGTTCTGCGTGACCACTGTCACGTCGTACTGTTCCTCCAGCTTCGCCACCAGCTTGTGCGCGTCGTTGGGCTCGCAATGCTCCAACTGAGCACGCCGCTCGTTGTAGAAGTCGATGATTAGCTGCGGGTTGCGGTACCACCCGTCAATGGTGGCCACATCCTCCACATTATGGTTTTCCCAAAGGCCGTCGCTGTCGCGAAACGTGCTGATGCCGCTCTCCGCAGAGATACCGGCACCGGATAGAACTACGATCTTTTTCATAATGGTTATTGGTTATGGGTTATTGGTTATTGACATTGGTTATTGACATTGGCATTGAGACAACTTTTTAGAATCTTCCCTGTTTACTCTAACAACATCCAGGATACGATACCATCACGATGGCTCGAGAAACCGACCAATCCTTTATCCTTATGTATTTCGGCATAATCCACGTATGGATCACCATATTGATCCAACCGTATGGTATCCCCCATTTCCGAGACATTGCCTTGATAATTCTTTGAATTCAGGCCACTCTGATGATTCTCGAAATCAGACAACATTCCAAATTCCACATTCACCACTTGACCATTTGAGCCTCCGGCACTCCCGCCAAACAACAATAATATCTGTTTTGGGGTTTTGTCTTCCGTTTGTTCAGAGATGCGAATCAACCTTACATCATAATCGGGTAATAGTCCTGTTGGGTAACAAGGATTGTATGATGAGGTGACGTACGCAGAATCATATTCCAGTAATCGAACGTCAACTATTTCATAAATCACGGTGTCTCCAAGCTCGTCAGGCATTTCATTGGTAAAAGTCAGGTGTTGACCAACCTCGTATGGCAGATACTGGTTGAGAGTTTTGGGCAGAAGCCATACATGGGTGAGGATATCTTCGCACTCATCCTTTGGATGTCTTTGGCAACCTGACATAACTAGCATGACGATCACAACAAAGAACAAAACAATTTTTCTCATAAAAATAATGTTGAACAAATACTACTACTCTGATATTCTTTTCTATTCACAAGGAATTCTGATGTTTTATATTACCACCTCGCCCTGCGGGCACCCATTCTTAAAGAAAGGGAATTGGAGCCTTTCGTCACAACTACCAACTGCTAACTGCTAACTACTAACTGATCTCGTCGCCGAAGGCCATGCCGACTCCTCTTGCTGTGCGTACGAGGAAGTCATCGGGTTTCACGAGGTGCGGTTCCTTGACGGCTTCTTCGAGCGGGACGTATGAGATGTTCGGGTGACGATAGACCACGAGGTTGCCATATTTTTTCTCCTTGACGAGCTCGAAGGCTTTCACGCCGAACTCGGTGGCGAGGATACGGTCATAGGCTACGGGGGTGCCGCCGCGTTGCAGATGTCCAAGCACCGTCACGCGAATGTCGTGCTCGATGCCGAGGTCGAGGAGTTCCTGTTTCAGCACGTCCCCTACCCCACCGAGCTTGATATGCTGGTCGCCCACGGCCGTCGGGGCCTTGCCGACAACATCACCGCCGACGCGTTTCGCGCCCTCGGCAATCACGATGTTGCAGAAGCCCATGCCGTTCTTGTAGCGCGCCTCGATTTTCTTGGCGATGGCCTCGGGACGGTACGGGATTTCGGGGATGATGCAGACGTCCGCGCCGCCGGCAATGGCCGTGTGCAGGGCAATCCATCCCGCGTCGCGACCCATCACCTCCATGATGAAGACGCGGTTGTGGCTCTCCGCCGTCGTCACGAGCTTGTCGATGGCCTCCGTGGCGATCTGCACCGCCGTCTGGAAACCGAAGGTGAAGTCCGTGCTCGACAGGTCGTTGTCGATGGTCTTGGGCACGCCCACCACGGGGATGCCGATATTGAGAAGATCCAAGGAGATGCGTTGCGATCCGTCGCCGCCGATGTTGATGATGGCGTCGAAGCCCATGTTCTCGAAACGTTTCTTCATGAGCTGCGAACGGTCCTCCATCTTCCAGCTGCCATCAGGCAAGCGCACGGGGAAATGGAACGGGCCGCCCTTGTTGGTGGTCTTGATGATGGTGCCGCCCTTCACATGCAGACCGGAAACCATGCTCTCGGTGAGCTCCACAATCTCCACATTATCCTTCAAGATGCCGTTGAACGACTCTATACAGCCGTACACCTGCCATTCGTCAGCCTCCAGGGCCGCGCGTTTCACAATGCCGCGGATCACCGCGTTCAAACCGGGACAGTCGCCACCGCCCGTCGCTACTAATATTTTATGTGACATTTTTTAATGGTTATTGGTTATGGGTTATTGGTTATTGAAGCTTGGTTATTGGTTATTTGTGATCAGTGATTTGTGATCAGTGATCAGTGATTAGTTTATTTCTACATTCAACATTCAACATTCTTCATTCTTAATTCTTAATTCTTAATTCTTAATTACTTCAGTATCACCCTCACGCCAACGTACCCCATAATTCCCGTAACCGGCTTATACACCATCGTGGCGTCGAAATATTCGCCGAAGGGGTTCTCGGCCTGCACGATCGGGTCTTTCTGCTTGACGTTGAGGAGGTTCTCCGCGCCGGCGTAGATCTCCCACTTGCGGAACTTCTTGGTGATCTGCGCAGCGAGCAGACAGTAGGGTTTTGAGACTTCGGGACGGCGGTACGGCTCGGGGTTGCTCTGCGTGTTGGGCAGCGGCATCGGACCGTAAATCTGGCAGTTGAGGTTGAATTTCCACTTGTCGTACGGGGTGCTGTAGTTGAGGTTGACGAGCGCCTTGTGCGGACTCATCATGTCCTTCTTCCGCATCACACCCTGGCGCATGTAACGTACATCGTTATAGCGGTAGGCCAACAGGATCTCGAAACGCTGCAACGGCTTAAGGGTCAACTCGACCTGCGCGGAATGTGAGCGCGAGCGGTTGTGATAGCCGTTATATTCGCCGTTCAAGGCGTAGTAATGCACCGCATGGACATCCTGATCCAAATCCACAATCATCTGCTGCACAAAGTAAGTGTAGAAATAATCGACTGATAATGAAGCTTTTCCGCCCGGCATGTTGAACTGCCATACCGCACTTGCTCCGGCGTTCCAAGCCTCCTCAGGACTGGAATGTCCATCGAAATAGAGGGTGCGCGAAGAGAGCATCAAAGACTGGTTCTCAGCGAAGAAATGGGCGTTGCGGTAGCCCTTTCCGGCAGATGCGCGTAACGACAGATCCTTGGTGGCCTGCCATTTAAGGTGCACTCTCGGCGTCCAGAAGAGCTGGTTGACACTTGACCACAACGAGGAATACTGTTTGTCGCGTACCATATTGTAATCCAAGCGCATACCGGCCATCACCACCAATTTCGGGTCTATGATATAGGCATATTCGGCAAAAACACCGGGAATCATGTCATGATGATGCGGCCTGTCGTAATAATACAAATCCATATCGTCATAATAGGATTCATTCAGGCAATCGAACTGCAGACTGGCGCCGGCTGTCAGTTTATGGCGTTCCTTAGCGCCAAACTTATTGGAATACAAAACATTAGCATACACACTTTGCTGATTTCCCAAATAAGCGTGAGCATATCCGTAACGGGAGTGCAGCCAATGACCTGTATATGAAAGGATGGTACCGATGCTCTCGTGCTCACCCTTCAGCAGGAAACCGTTTTTGGTGATGACATCCACCCTCTTGTTGTCAGCGGTGAAGCCGTATGGCACATCCGCAGGTTCGTTCAGGCAGCTCGGCATAAAGGCCATCTGCCCGCCGAAGCGGTTGTCCCACACGAAATCCACCATCGTGCGGCCCTCCACCACGGGCGACTTGTAGTCCCACCGGTTCATCACGTTGACCTGGCGGTTTCGCGGAACGTCCATAAATCCGTCATGGTTCATGTCTATCTTCACAAGTTGGTCGGCGAGGAATACGAGAAAGTTGGTGCTAACCTTCTCCTTCTTTCCCACGGGAATGCGGGTGTTCATGGCCAGTTCGCCCTTGCCCATCGAGTTGGCGTAGAAGTTCATGAAGAATCGTTCCAAATTGGACTCCGGCTTCTTATAATCCACGTTGATCTGACCCGTAATGGCCTCGAAACCGTTCACCACCGAAGAGGTTCCCTTCGACAAGCTAATGGATTCCATCCACGAACCGGGGATGAAGCCGAGACCGAACTGGTGAGAGAGAAGGCGGATATAGGGCACATTCTCCAGCAAGATCTGGCTATAGGTGCCGGCGAGTCCGAGCATGGAGATTTGCCGGGCACCGCTGACCGCATCGGGAAACTCCGAGTCGATAGCCACGCTGCTCTCGAAACTTTCGGCGAGGTTGCAGCAAGCGGCACGGCGTAATCCCTCCGTACCAATTATCTGGGTATAAATCGGTTGCACGGAGATATAGGATCCGTCGCGAGCGACAATGCTCACCTCGTTGAGGTTGTGGGCGGTGTTCAGGAAGAAAGTCAGCCCATCTTGTCCGCGAGGGATCACCACCGTGTCCGGCAAGAACGTCGGGAACGAGATGACCAGCGTGTCAGTCTTGGTACGGTTGAGGGTGAACTTGCCATACTGGTCAGTGTGCGTGCCCATGCTGGTATGCAACCACTGCACAGCGGCATTCGCCACCGCAACGGTGTCACCGTTCTCCCCGATTTGGAACACCTTGCCCGTCAACGTGGATTGAGCACTTCCCCAGCCCACCAGAGCCAACAGCACCCCAATCAGTACATACTTCCGCATCATTATCAATTATCAATTATCAATTACTCGTTGAGCATCTCGTTTTCCACCGGCAGGATAATCCAGCAGATCAGATAGAACCAGAATCCCATCGTGCCAAAAAGCAGCAGCAACACGAAAAGGATGCGCCACACGTTGGAATCCACATCGAAATATTTGCCCAAACCGCCGCAAATTCCGGCGATTTTGGAATCGGTTTTGCTTCTCATCAAAGTTTTATGTGCCATAATACTATTGATTGGTTGGTGAATTATTAGCTATTGGCTATTGGCTTTTGGCTTTTGGCTGCAAAAATACAAATATTTTGCTGCAAATGGGTTGCAAAAAAAAAGCAGATGCGTGGGGTCACGCATCTGCTTTTTTTGAATGTTATTAACGTCCTGATGGACGGTAGGCTTACATTTCCAGGATCACTTTACGTACACATCTGACAGGACGCAGGTCCGCCTTGGAGCTGATGATTTCCTGGACATTGTCGCAGTAGTAGGAAATCACCGCGCTAATCACCTGGGAAGCACCCGGCTGGGAATCCGACTCCCAGAAGTATGCGTACAGGAGTCTGCCCTCGAATTGGCCGGCCGCGCTGTTGTAGTGACCGCCTGCATGGGCGTTGAATCCAGAGTTCGGGTTCACACCGTTCGCGCCAGGCAGCCAGTACTGCGGGTCGAAGTCCTTCAACTGGGAGGCGTCATCCTCGATGGCGGCTCTGAGCTGATTCACATCGGCCTGGCTCGGGACAGCCCATCCCTCAGGACAAGCACCCTGGATATACTCGCCGTTACACTCATCCGTGAAGGTGGTCGGCATGGCGTCGTTGTTGCCTTCCTCGACACCCACGGCGGAGTACCAAGAGTAGAGGTAACCGTAAGCATTCACGGTGGACTCGTCGTCGTTGACCGGACGGAAGATCTCTATATTGCCGCCTTCGTTGAGATTGTCATCATACTTCGTATTGCGAAGGTTCTCGGCCAACCAGCACTGTGAACCGATACGGGTTACCTGATAGGTATGACCCTGGTAATCGATAGGATCGCAAAGCGGGTAGTTCACCGTGACAGTCTGGTCGCAGGTAGCCAACGGTGTGCCTGTTCCGTCCGTGACGGTCCAAGTAACCGTGTAGGTGCCCGGGGTAAGGGCGTTCAATCCGCTGGGAACACTGGGCGTAACCGTGAAGATGGACGGATCAACGCCTTCTGCGACCTCCAACTCAGGAGCAATCAGATCCACGAGCATGACATTCTCCTCGCAATCCTTCATGATGATGGTTTGAGGTTCACCGCAGTCGATAGTGACACTAGGACCTTCAATGGTGAGGGTGACATCAAATTGAGGTTCGTAGTTAGCTTTGACATCCACTTCATCAGCATTCTCAATAGCGAAGTCAGCTTGATTAGCTATCAGATCCATCACGTATTGGAATCCATTTTGGGTACAAGTGTAAACACCAATCTCAGCACTTTCTGTGGTGACAGTACCACCAGTGAAATGATCGGTGCCGCAAAGAGGAGGTGTCACCGTCAATTCATTGTAGTTGGCAACAAGCAGATCGCCGTCATAGTTCTTGGACTTTTCGCCAGAGATTATGATTTGCTTCTTCGAGATGGACAGGGAACCTACAGTCGTCGTCACGTTCGAGTAGCAGGAGGCATTGGCAAGCTCATAGGTGAACGTATTGTTATTTGCAGCATTATTGCTCACGTAGGTCACGCCCGCAGCCGTGGCTGTGATCGTGATCTGGTCGCCCGTGCTCAGGGTGAACACCGTCTGACCTTCGGTGCCTTCGATGATCTGGTCACCGTACGTCACCGTGTAGGTCTCGTCGGTATGGGTGTAGCTGTCGTACGTCCAGTTATGCGTTGCAGAAGCAATTGACAGGGGTGTCGTGCTAGCCGAGACGGTCAGCGTACCGGGAGTCGGAGCCAGCGTGTAGTCGGTGCTCACTGCCGTGACACCCTCACCAGCACCCTCCTGGTCTGCGAACAGCAGTTCGTAGGTGTTCTCACTGCTGCCGACAGTCGTCTGGCTGCCGGTCACTGTGAAGGTTGCCGTCTCCTGTGTGCCGCCCGTAGGAGTCACAAAGCCGGAGATGCTACCGGTGCCCACCAGAGGTGTACCGTCATACTCCTTGTTCGCAGTCGCCATAGTAATCGTCAGGGTCGTAGGAGCCACCGTCAGCGTACCCGTATTGGTGGTGACGTTGGCGTATTGGCCCGTCATATCCTCATTGTCAGCGTGCGTGATCGTGTAGGTGAACGCGTTCGTCACCTCGCCCTCGGCAACGTGCGTGATCGTGGCATTTGCATCGGGTGTGAAGGTTACCACATCACCCGTAGGAAGCGTTACTGTAGCGGTGGTCTGACCCTCGGCGACAGTCACATTGTACGTTTCATCGCCGTAGGTCACCGTATAGGTATGGTTCGTATGGGCATTGCCGTCGTAGGTCCAGTTGCCGTCGGCGGAAGCGATGGTCAGGGTGGTCGTGTTCTGGGAGATGGTCAAGGTGCCCAGGCTCTCGCTGACCGTGTAGTCCGTGCTCAACGCCGTCTGGTCGAACACCAGCGTGTAACTGTTCGTGCTGCTGCCGACCTCCGTCTGGCTGCCCGTCACCGTGAACGTCGCCGTCTCGTTGTTCTTGTAGCCGGTGACCGTACCCGGTGCGGTAAGGGCACTGCCGTCGTAGGTCTTGCTGCCGCTCTCCGTCGTCACCGTCAAGGTCGCTGTCGTGATGCTCAGCTTGCCCTCCGTCTTCGTCACATTGCTGTAGAAGCCGGCGTTGGCCAACGTGTAGGTGAACGCGTTCGTCACCTCACCCTCGGCAACGTGGGTCACTGTGGCCGTGGCGGCAGGAGTGATCGTCACCTTGTCACCGGTGGACAGCATGTACTCGTAATTGCCCGTCGACTCGTTCAGTGTGGCTGTGCCGCTCGTCTCGCCGTAGGTCACCGTGTACACCGGGGCTGTCAGAACTGTGCCGTCATACTCCTTGCTGGCCGTTGCGGACACTATCGTCAGCTCAGCCGTGTTGGACGTCACCGTCAAGGTGCCCAGGCTCTCGCTGACCGTGTAGTCCGTGCTCAACGCCGTCTGGTCGAACACCAGCGTGTAACTGTTCGTGCTGCTGCCGACCTCCGTCTGGCTGCCCGTCACCGTGAACGTCGCCGTCTCGTTGTTCTTGTAGCCGGTGACCGTACCCGGTGCGGTAAGGGCACTGCCGTCGTAGGTCTTGCTGCCGC
>Ga0247608_10002132_pt1 | contig 25564 bp, 19 predicted proteins | sample 176DNAGHGlowgp2_FD_193490 | JGI IMG/M metagenome (GOLD analysis project Ga0247608, IMG submission 193490) | Sheep rumen microbial communities from Palmerston North, Manawatu-Wanganui, New Zealand - 1766 DNA GHGlow gp2 | ecosystem: Host-associated > Mammals > Digestive system > Stomach > Rumen ... | reverse complement strand
AGATACCGGTTACTGCAGACCAGCCCTACCGCTACTGGCGCTATATGTCACCAAACGGCAGCTATGGAAGCATAGCGGAACTTGCGTTCTTTGACACCGATACAAAAAGAATGTACGGTGAACCTATCAGCAACACAAAAGACGGCGGAGCAATAGCCCGTGCATACGATAACGATTGGCTTACCAACTTTGAGACAGGCCAGGCCGACGGCAACTGGATAGGCATGGATATGGGAGCGCCCAAATCTGTTGCATACGTAAGGATAGTACCCCGCAGCGATGACAATGACATACACCCGGGTGATGTGTATGAGATGCGCTACTGGAATGCCAATAACGAATGGACATCGTGCGGCATACAGACAGCCCAAGGTAACACTCTGCATTATGACAACATCCCCAAGGGTGCTCTTATGTGGGTAAGCAACCACACCCGCGGTATGGACGAAAGACCGTTCCTGATAGATGATGACGGCAATGTGGTGTGGTGGTAAAACAGTTCAAATTTAAATTTAACAAGGATATTTTAAAAAAGACAATTCAATGAAACAGACTAACAAAATGAAAATGATTGCCACTATGGCAGTGAGTGTTTTATTATTTACAATTACAAGTTGTGGTAGTGATGAATTTTATGGATTTGATAGTGATTATGATAACTATAGATCGGGATATAATGATGTTTTTGATTTAAATGATTCATTTGAATATCTTGAAATGTCAGATTATAACGCTGGACATAACATTAATGATTCTGATTTTACAGTATTATGTAAAGCGGAGGAAAGATTAACTGTTGTTATGACTAAATACGGTTATAAAATAAAACAGAAAAATGGCAAAGCTGTTAATATATCCCAGCAATTGTATAATTTTATTGAGGACAATTATGAACACCTTAATTACCTTATGGGGTATTCTAAGATGACAAAAGCTTTTAAAAGAAAAATAACTGGAAATCGAGAGGGCGGAGGTTCAATAACAGAATCAGATTGTGTAGGGTATTCAATAGCATACGCTTTAGATAAAGATTTTAGTTTCGTTGATTCCAAATTAAAAGGACGTTTTGCCGATTATAGGGCAGGTTTAGGCTTAGATCCAGATAGTTTGGAAGCTGCTATGAAAATGTTTAATACTAACGCCTGGTCCAGAAATACATTACACCCATTTGCGGGTTTTGACGACAACACAAACGAAATTAGTTTACACGGAGGAGTGTTTGGAAATAATGGTCATGCAGTTACGGCTGTAAAGGTTAAAAAGAATCCAAGTGGACTTTGGTATAACGTTTGGTATCACGATTATCAAAGTGGAGGTAGCGATCATTATTATATGATTTGGCCCGATGATGAATATAATAAAGTGCCCACTGTAGACAAATTGGGTAATACGGTTATTAGCGTTTATGTATACTGATTACATAATTGTAGACTTAAAGTTAAAAGTATATGAGAAAAGTGATATTGTTTTTTGCTTTAATTCTTCCTATAAAACTATTAGGTGAAACAATTACATATAAAGGTATTAACTATAGCATTTCTCAAAACAAAGACACAGCAATCGTTACAGGAAGGTCGTGTCATTCGCATAAAGTTGTCATTCCAAACTATATACGTTATAAGGGTATAAAAATTTCAGTATTTGAAATAGCTGATGGCGCATTTTTAAATGATGATGAGATTTTTCAGCTCAAAATAGGTGGTAATGTCCAATCAATAGGTTATCGAGCTTTTTATGGATGCAAGAATTTAGATAGAATATATTTTAAGTATGGCCTTAGACACTTGTCATACGAAGCGTTTGAAGGAACAAGATGGATAGAACGACAAAAGCCTGGTATTATATACTGTGCAAAGGTTGCTTATACTTATAAGAGGCCCGAATATATGCCTTTTTCCATCAGTATTCGGTCAGGAACAAAAAGTATTGCCTCTGGTTGCTTTATTCCAGCCAAGGAAATAAAAAAAATCAAGTTGCCTGAAAGTCTTATGGAAATTGGTGCTGAATCTTTTGAAGACATTAACATAGAGAGTATCGTTGTTCCAGAAGGTGTGATTTCAATCGGGGATTTTGCTTTCTCTGGATGTCGTCATCTTAAGGATGTTTATATTCAAGGTTGTAAAAGTATTGGTATGAGTGCTTTTTATAATTGTGATTCAATTCAGAATGTCACATTGTCAAAAAACCTTGAGGAAATCGGTCAATTCGCTTTTTCCAATTGCATCAATCTGCAAACAATTGAAGTTCCAGCTGGAGTAAAGATGATACATTCATGTGCCTTTGAAAACTGTATATCTCTTATTGAAGTAAGACTAAATGATGGTTTAGAAGAAATAGGTGACGATGCCTTTAGGGATTGTCCATTAAAAAGTGTATCTATACCTTCAACGATTAAAAGAATCGGGATAACATCGTTCAGTAATCCATGTTTGTTAAAGACTGTCACCATATACTCTGAGCAACCTCCTCTACTAATAAAGAATACGTATCCTAATGGTGTTGATAAACTTTATTTTTCAAAACTCATTAATAAATATTGGAAGTGTAAGGAAGGTAGATCGTTATTCGTGCCAGAAGGTAGTGTAGATAAATATCGGAATGCAGAAGGCTGGAATATTTTTAATTCGATTAGTGAAATAAGTAAACACTAAAAAATAGAGTACAAAAGAATAATCTTGATTGATGATGATGGTAATGTGGTGTGGTAGTAAAACAGTTCAAATTTAAATTTAACAATGATATTTTAAAAAAGACAATTCAATGAAACACACTAACAAAATGAAAATTATTGCCGCAATGGCAATGAGTGTTTTATCATTTACAATTACAGGTTGTAGTAGTGATGATTTTTATGGATTTGATGAACAACCTGAAGATATATATGAACTAAACTATATACTACATTCCCGGGAATATTTAGATTATGTATCTTCATTTAATCGTTTGAGTGCTGTAATTATTAATCAGTCAGATTCTGTTTATCCTGGGAATATTATTGACAATGCGATAATGCAAGAATATAAATATTCTTATACGAAATTAGTTAATATATACCCAGAATATGCTAATCTTACGATCAACAAAAAGATTGAGTTATTAAACCACTGCAATACGAGTGTTTATAACAAAGTAAAAAGGACTAAAAGCGGTTCTCCAGAAGGTTTTCAGAAGACAACTGCCTGGAAATCTTTGAACATGCCAAGACCAAATGGTATTACAAAAGTTGATGAAAACAATTACACTTGTGAAAGTGTAACTTTAACAATATATAATAATACAACAACTGCAATAACCAATGCGATTGTATTTGCAATGGGTGATCCTTTTGATCCTGATGATAATCACGAATTTGGCGGTTATGTTTTTGATGATTCATCTATTCTAATGTGTGATGTTTATGCATCAGCTGATTCTATGAATTTAGTTCACTGGCCTTTTGGAAATAATGTTCCACAATTTGTCTTTCATGTTCATCCTGTTTTAACTGCTTTATCAGACCAACTTGATTCAGCAGATGATGCCATGAAATCAGCAATAAATGATGACGGATGTTCTGGCTTTCGTATTTACAATCTTAACTCTGCGTACAAAGATTACTAATAGATATGTGTATGAAGAGTAGTTTTTTTTGTAAGTGTTGTTTATATATATGCTTATTACAATCAAGTTTGGTTTTATTGGCTCAAAATAAGCATGTAGATTTAGGATTATCAGTTGAATGGGGCGAGTGTAATATCGGAGCAAACGCCCCTTGGGATAATGGTATGTACTTTGCTTGGGGAGAAACTATTCCTTTTGGTTACATAGATACATCTAATGAGAATAACCATCAATACAGTGGTTCTTTTTACAAATGCCATTATAATTATTATTCATACAAGTGGTATTCTGGAAAAGATTCCATTTCTCCTGCAATTATTTTTTACCCTTTATTTTCAAAGTATAGTATATATAACGATTTAATAAATAAAAAATACTATGATGGTTTGAGAATACTTGAAGACGTAGATGATGCAGCAAAAAAAATATTGGGGGAGAAATGGCGTATGCCAACACAAGTTGAAATGCAGGAACTTATAGACAATTGTATCTGGAAATGGACTCAATATAATAATACTTTGGGGTATTATGTGATCAGTAAGAGAAACGGTAATAGTATATTCCTTCCTGTTACAGGTTATATCATAAATGATAAAAATGAAAATATAGACTGTGGTCACTATTGGTCAAAGACTTTGAGCTATGATGATTTAACTGCAGAATCTTTATTGATAAATGAAACATCATATCAGATTTCTGGAAGAAGTCGAATTCTGGGCAATGTGATTAGACCAGTATGGGATCCCCATTAAGAATTTATTTGAGATGATTGTTACTAACGTTTTGTATATTCTATGTTTGATATTATTCGTGGTGTTTTCATCACCTCCGAGCACTTCATGAATGTAGAGAATGATGCCAAGGTGTATTTCATTAGGGTCTTACTAATCCTGCTTCTGTTGGTTTTCTCAATCTCACGCAAGGGAATATCAAGATTCATGACCGCTCTAAGAAGTACAAATGTTGGATTTGGTTTTTCAATAGTATGTTACATTCTGTCAACCTATGGTTTACTACAGTATTTTGGGGTATTTCCTTCCAGACACTATGCTTTCTCCATAACCGGAACGTATGAGAATCCCGCAGGATTTGCGGCAGTGCAGGCCGCTTTGTTTCCGTTTGTGTTATATATCTGTTTCCAAAATGAGAATAAACGTTGGATCAGATGTTTTGCAGGAGTAACTGATGTACTTTGTTTTGTGACAGTCATTCTTTATAAAGTATCAAATACAAGAGACTAATTCCTATATTGACAAAGCAAAGGAAGAAAGTCTATTTACTGATGAAAACTTTAATGGAGACTTACTGCTAATGGAAGCAAAAGAACGTTATTGGTCAACAAAACGACCATTGCTGGTTAAAAGGATGGAAGAATAGGTAGAATCTGATAACTGTAATTTGTGAATAAGCCTTTTACATATCCTTTTTTGATGACTTTAATTATGTTCGGGGGTGTATTAATCACCTCCGGACATTTCATGAATGTAGAGAATGATGCCAAAGCATATTGCATAGGTGTTGCTGTAATCCTATTGCTATTAGTCTGTTCTGTGCTACGCAAGGGCTTGTATAGGTTGAAAGAGTCTCGCTGTTCATCTTGTTTTAGTATAGGCTTTACTTCTGTATGCCTGTTGCTATCCGCGTATGGCCTCCTACAGTATTATGGCTGTGTCCCTTCTAGACACTATGCTTTTCCCATAACTGGAACATACGAGAATCCTGCGGGATTTGCCGCAGTACAGGCCGCGTTGTTTCCTTTTGCGCTAGCTCTTTGCATGGATAAGGAACGAAACAGTCTGATTCGCTGGCTTGCGGGATTGACAGCAGTTGCTTGCGCACTGACAATCACACTTTCTGGCTCAAGAGCAGGACTGCTGGCTATATGTGCTGCGGCAGCAGTAGTGTTTGCTTTCAAGACAAAGGTTCTTTCATTATTCAAGACTCATAAATGGTTATGGGTAGTACTGGTTTTAGTAGCAGTTGCTTTATCCTTTTTGCTTTACCGCGTTAAAGCTGGTTCTGCTAATGGCCGCTTGTTTATCTGGTCAATATGCTGGGATATGATAAAGGAACGTCCTTTGTTTGGATATGGTATAGGTGGTATAGAGAAACACTATATGGATGCCCAAGCAGCATATTTCAGTATGCATCCGGATTCTCCATATGTTATGCTGGCCGATAACGTGACACATCCTTTTAACGAATACATAAAGCTTACTGTTAACTATGGGTTGGCTGGGCTTGCAATGGCATTTTTTGTACTTGTCTTAACGGTTAAGCGTTTGCTGAATTCTAAAGAGAATGTCAAAGTGATAGGACTGGCTGTAACTGCATCAGTGTTTGTTATGTGCCAGTTCTCTTATCCGTTCCATTATGCTGCTGTATGGTTCATTACCTCAGTTGCTATCATCCCAGCCTTTTTTAAGGAGCGTGAAGATAACGAGGAATGGGAAACACCTAAGTATTTGCGAATTACACTTCCTGTGCTGTTTTCTGTATTGCTTGCGGTGGTATTACGTATGATGTATCTGGATCTTAAGTGGGCAGAAATGTCCAAGCGTTCACTTGCCGGGCATACGGAACGTATGCTACCTTATTACGAGAAGATGAAACCGCAGATGCAGCATAACCCGCTGTTCCTTTACAATTATGCAGCGGAACTCAACTATATTGGTAGGTATGAAGAGAGCCTGACCGTAACAGAGGAATGTCGTGAGGGATGGAATGATTATGATGTACAGATCTTATTGGCAGACAACCTGGAGAATACAGGGCAGATTGATCAGGCTATTGGTACATATCAACATGCGTTGGATATGATACCTTGCAGGTTTGAGCCGTTAAACAGTATGATGAATATATATCTAAATACAGGTGATACGCTGAGAGCCGTTATGGTAGCTGATGAGATAATAAAAAAACCTGTAAAAATTAAATCACTCCGTTTGGATGAGATTACGGGTTTTGCTAAAAAGTTATTAAAGAATTCCGCATCAAATAACAAAACACATTACTAATAATAAACTATTATGAAACAGAAAGAAGGATTTAAAAAAATGAGAAGATTGTTTACTTGCATATCTGGCATATTTATTGTTGCCAGTTGTAGTTACAATGACTATTATGATTTTTATGATAACAATGACTATAAAGAGAAAGATCTTTTGTTTAAAATTTCTGAATCATTTGAATTCGCACAATTATTAAAAGCGCAAGACGATTTTAATGAGGTGATATTGGAAAATGATACGTCTCATATGCAGTTCGAAGGAATACTTCTGGGGAAGAAAATATATAGTCAGATAATTGATGATGAATTATATATATTGGAGAAATCTAAGAAAAACTTTGATGAAGCATTTCCTGTTTTCTGTAGTCTACCCATAGAAGACAAATACGAATGCCAATCATTGGCATATTCCAATAGTCCATTTCTTACTTCATCGAAGAAGCAACATAGTATTATAAAAAGGACTAAAGGCGCAAGCCCAGAATCATATGCAGTATTGGCTCTATCGGCCTATTTACCAGAAGGACAAATGGCAAGTCCTGATGTGGAATATAGTATGTCTAATGGAAATATTATTATGAAAGCGTGGTCTCCATATGAAACAATAACAAAATGTAGGTCTAATTCTGTATCTCAAGGAAAAGAGTGGGCAGGATATATTTGGAACGATTCTGGAATACTGGTAGAAGATAAAAATGCTACATCGACACAAATGACAATCAGGCACTTGAAATGGGATAAAATACCAGAAGATCCCATATATGTTGTACATTGTCATCCTAATATCGTTTATTCGCAAAGTTTACAGATTGATAGTATCGGTCAATCGGTACCAACGTAGCGGTCGAATCGGTACCACCGTAGCGGAGCAATCGGTACCATCATAGCGGACCAAACGGTACCACCGTAGCGGTCCAAACGGTACCAAAACCATTTCGGTTCTGCGAGTTATTGTTTAACCTCGTATGTTTGCAGAAAAGACTATCAATTCTGCAGAGATATGGCAAACCGAAATGTAACTATGAACAAGCTGAAACGAGCTTTTCAAATGCTGGCGGGCAACATCCCGCAGCGTGACATCTGCGAGCAGCTTCGTATGGGTCGTGGCGTTCTTGACAAGTACAAGAAAGCCGCAGTCGCCTCAGGCGCGACCTTTAGCGAGCTCGGCCGGATGAGTGATGAGGAAATCGGCAGTTTCCTCATGTCTACCAAGAAGGTCATTCCTCAATCTGAGAGAAGACAGATTCTGGAATCGCTAATCCCGGACTACGTGTCTGATCTTGCACACAACCACTTCCTGACTATCCTTGACCTGCACAATCGGTATCTGCAGGAGAATCCGGATGGTTATGGATATACCCAGTTCAAGCAGATCATACGCGATTATCAGTACAAGCACAATCTGAGTTATCATAACACCTATGTACCCGGTTATGAGATACAGATTGATTTTGCAGGTGACCACCTTTATCTTACGGACAGGAACACCGGTGAACTGACGGCGGTCACCGTCCTGGTGTGCTGCCTACCATACAGTGGCATAGGTTACGCCAAGGCCATGTACAACGCCACCATGGAATTCTTTCTTGGCGGAATATCTGACGCCTTCACTTACATAGGCGGCACTACACGTACAGCCAAGAGTGACAACATGAAGCAGTGGGTCAAGAAATACGACCGTTATGAACCCACCTTCAATGATGCCGTCGTGGAATGGGCCTCATATTACGGTACAAGCCTTGAAACGTGCCGTGTACGCACTCCACGTGACAAAGGCCCTGTTGAAGGTATGGTCATGAAAGTGTATCATGCCATCTACTCCAAGCTCAGAGACGAGGTCTTTTTTGATCTGGACAGCCTCAACAGCCGCATCATAGAGCTCCTGGATGAGTTTAATAGCAAACCATCCAGAACCACTGGACGTAGCCGTTTTGATATCTTCCAGGCTGAAGAGAAAGCCTTGCTTGGAGAACTGCCGGAAACTCCGTACAGATACCGTTACCGCAAAGAGGTTAAGCTGACCGGCAACTACCATGTAGAGGTAACAAAGCACAAATACAGCGTACCTTATCAGTATGTAGGCCGTAACATAGTAGTCATGTGGGATATCGACACCGTCGAGATGTATTGCGACAACAAGCGTATAGCCCTACACAAACGTATCATGAATGCCGGATACACCACTGTCGATGCACATATGCCGGCCAATCATCTTGAATACAGACGCGGTCACGGGTACAATGCCGCTTTCTATCTGGATGAGGCCAAGAAGATAGGTCCGAACACCCTTATCACAATAGGGCGCATACTGGAGCACGATAAGCACGTGATGCATAATTACCGGTCATGTATGGGTGTGCTTGCCCTGCGTAAGCAATACGGTCAGGAAAGGCTTGAAAACGCCTGTCACAGACTCTCGGAATGCGGCGCCCCGACTTATACTATGGTCAAGAATGTCCTGTTGCGCAACCTGGACATGATAAGTGAAAACAAGAACGAATCTGCAATACCTTATAACGATGATGTGCGAGGTGCAGAATCTTTTGTCAGGCTCTTAGAGATGCAGATGTCATGAATATCCAGGAAACCGTAATGCAGCTCAAAGACCTGAAGCTGAACGGTATGGCATCATCATATGAGGCCATAATGGAGCTACCGGTACAGAACCGTCCCACGCTGGAGTTTGCCATAGCCAAGATGGCGGAGGCGGAACAACAGTACCGCAGAGACAGGAAAACTGAAATGTACATCAAGACAAGCCGTCTCAGATATACAGCCTTCATTGAAGACATAGTATGTGGCACAGATCGTAATTTTACTGCCGAAGATCTTGCCGCATTGTCTGACTGCTCATTTATACGCAGGCATGAGAATCTGCTCATACAAGGTAAATGCGGGTGCGGGAAATCCTTTATAGCATGTGCCCTGGGCCGACAGGCATGCATGCTTGGATATAGGACATCTTATCTAAACATGAACAGTTTTGTAGAGAAGATAGCCATAAGCAAGCTTGACGGCTCCTTCCTTAAAATGGTATCATCACTTGAAAAGAATGACCTGATAATCCTGGATGACTTTGGCCTCCAGCCATTGGACACAAATACTCGTCTGGCCTTGCTACAGATACTTGAAGAGAGGTATGAAAGGAAATCTGTAATCATAGCATCACAACTGCCGATTGTCAAATGGTATGACTACATAGGAGATCCAACGCTTGCTGATGCTATAATGGATAGTCTGGTGTCAAATGCAAACCGAATTGAATTAAAAGGAGAATCGATGCGACAGAAAAAGAAAAAATAGATACTTTTACCCAATCTTTGCAGAACTGAAACTTTGGTACCGTTTGGAGCGCTACGAACGGTACCGTTTCAAGCGACACACTGGTACCGATTACAGTGATACGCTTGGTACCGATACAGCGCTATACTCATACAGATGTCTGAAGATGATAAAACCACTTTTACACATATGCAGGATCATATTGGGTATTTTGTAATACTTGCACAAAATGGAGCAAAGAAATTTACTTCTATTACTGATACTGGAACTCTAGAGAACATGTAAATGCAATAGATATTATAATATGTTGTTAGATAATTCTTTATAAAACTACTAACTAACGGCATCCTATCCTGTGTGGAGAAATGACAAAATAATTTTGTAACCCTTATAAGAAGGATTGAATATTTTTAGTAAAGTGGAGTGCTCTGACGGGAGTGCGAACAAGAAAGAGGATGGCTTTTATTCATCCTCTTTCTTATAATATAAAAATACATCAGAAATTCATCAACAACAATCATTTTTCTTCCTCTCATTCAGTCTCAATTAAAATAGCATTAACAGCCTTTGATCTTTTGTAATTATTGGATGGCTCTGAATTGTCAGATAGATTGATGTTCATATTTGACAGATTATTAATGTGCCTTAGTTGCCAGCAATCATGAAAAGCACGTGTCCCAATATAAGACACACTAGAAGGAATTGTAATTGTTTTCAAGCTGGTACAGCCTTGAAACGCGAAGTCTCCTATAGACAAGATTCCTTCTGGTAATACTATACCTTCAAGAGAAATGCAACCTAGAAACGCACCTTGAGGTATATAATTTAATACTTCGGGTATGTTTATGGATTTAATTGAGGAACAGTAGCAGAAAGCCATTCTACCAATGGATCTTAAAGTCGTGGGCAGTAATATTTCAGATGCATTACGGCATCCCCAAAAAGCGCTCTCTTCTATCACAGTCACACCCTCTGGTATTTGTACGTGTTTAATATCAATTGTATAAAAGGCTTGTCGTCCAATCGTGTTTACCCCATCTGGAACAAAGGCTGATGCGCTGCCTGTAATAATTCTGTTGCAATTTCTGTCAACTATAACATTGAAATCGTTTGAAAAATAACGTTCATTACCTTCATCAACAAATAAGCTGTCAAGTGAACAACCACTGAAAGCACAATCGCCGATTTCATTTACACTTGCTGGAATGCGGATATAATGGATGTTATGACAAGATGCAAATGCCGACTCTCCAATCACTTTGAGATTATTTCCAAATTCTACCTTTTCAATGGCAGTACAATCAAATGCCATTTTTCCAATATATTCCAAAGATGAAGGCAGATCAGCTATTTTCAATTTTGAGCAATCAAAAAAAGCGGCTTCAGCAATTACAACCAAAGTGTTAGGCAGAATGACTTTCTCTAATGGCGTATCTGAAAAAGCAAACTTGCCTATTTTTTTCACTCCCTCAGGAATAATAATATTAGTCATTTTTGTATATGCGAATGTATTATCCTCAATGACCGTTATTTCCTGTGGAATAATAATAGAATCAACAGCAGTGGAGCAGAAACAAAAGCCCCCAATCTTATTTAAACCGGAAGGTAAGCATACTTTGGATAATAATCTGCAACGTTGAAATGCACTTATTCCCAATGATCTAAGTGAATTCGGAAACATTATTTCTGTCAATCTCTGACAATCTAAGAAAGCGGAATCACCCACATATTCCACGCCCTCAGGTAAACGAACACTAGACAATATATTACAAGCCTGAAATGCGCCATGTTCAATGCTCCTAATCTTATCAGGTAATACTGAACTATTACAACCTAGGATCAAAGCATCATCTTTTTTTCTTATTATAACATTGCTTCCTTTGGGACTAATATAATGATGATTGGATGGATCAACACTTATTTTCTCCATGAGGTTATTTGTGGTGGAAGTACCCAAGGCGAATGCTTTTTCTCCTATTTTATGGACTTTTGCAGGAATATGGATTGATTTAAAATTATGACCATAAAAGGCTCTGTCACCAATTATTTCCAGTTTATCATTAAATATAACAGAATCTCCAAGTTTTACTCCTCTAAATGCGTCATTGCAGATTTCTCTCACATTTTCAGGCAAAATAGAGATACCGTTACATGCGGAAATAAGGCGGCCTGATGACTTCTCAAGAATGCAATTTAATCTAGGTGTAGTATCAAAAACGATGTTAGCCATATCCACTATGATACAATCTATTGAACATTCAAAAAAAGCACCTTGTTCGATACACTTTACATTCGCAGGGATAATCAGGCTATCAAAGTGGACTTTATTGAATGCCCCGCTTGAAATAGAATTAACGGTAGATGGTATGAAATCTATATTATAAGCTTTAAGCAATCTGTCATCTTTCTTATCTATAATGACTGCTAAGCCCAAAATAGATTTATAAGTTGGATTCTCATCTGAGATTATTATTTCTTTTAGTTCTTCGCATAAATAGAATGCGTCATTTTCTATCTTTTTTATTGTTGAGGGTATACTTATATTTTTTATAGCACAACATGAAAAAGCAAATCTTTCAATTTCTTCTACCCCTTCAGAAATAATAACATTATTAAGATTTAACGCGCCATTAAATGCATTTGCTCCAATCTTTCTAACAGGAAAAGAACGACCATTATAACACACATAAGATGGAACAATGACAGTGTCACTATAATAATTTGCTTTAATAGCTTGAAAACCATCTGCTAATTCTATATATGGAGAAATGACAGCAATACTATCCTCTATATAAAAACAAATATTGTTATACTCAATAATTTGATGTGTCCAACATTCATCTTTTATTTCTACCTCATTAGTTTCTTTATCAAACCAATCAATTACATCATAGCTGGATGATGGAGTGCCTTTACAGGAGTAGATAAATATAAATAATAAGAAAAAAAAAATAATTCGCATTGTCGTTGAAATATTATTGTCTTTATTTTAAGAAAACAAATATAAATCTTTTTTATAAATTCTCTTAACCGAGATAAAAAAGGTTATTCGATACGTATGGAAAAATATTAAAAACCGCCGATTGACAGGCACTGGATGCTGCCGTTTATCGGCGGTTAATGATAGGGCCTATTCTTCCGGAGGAATCTCCTCAAAGTAAGCCTCCAGTGCCAGATCCTCAGTGACGGCAAACGTCCGTATAGCCGGAGCCTCATCGTCATCGACCCATTCCACAAACCGGTAGCCTTCATTGGGGATGGTCTGGATTTGGAGCACGTCACCGTAATGGAGGCCTGTGGCTCCTCCGGTGACTGTTCCTGCGTTGGAGGGATTGGCTATGCACTCTACGGTGTAGGTGTCATCGGACTCACAGACGGCGTGGAGCGTGGGCATGCACTCTTGGATGAGGATAGTGCGTGTGGCTCCAGCCGTGGGATCATCGGCCCAGCAACGGAAGAGGAAGCCGGGACGCGGGATTACCTTTATCTGGACCTGCTCACCTATGCAGTGGGTGTCACCGTCCTCATAGCAGCGGCCGCACTCTACTTCTATGTTGAGAGTTTCCTCATAGATTGAGTAGAATACTGCTGACAGGTTGCGGGACTTGTTGATGAAGACGTTACGAGGATTGCTGGTGACGCCGTCGGACCAGTGGTCAAACTCATAATCGGCAGACTCGGGATCAGGCTCATCATTGTCATGCCAGTGGTCAAACTGCCAGCCCTGGGCAGCCGATGGACGCAGCTGGGCCATACGGCCGGCGGGATATGTCCCGGCACCTTCCCCGCCATCCTGGGCGAATGTGCTGATTGATAAACCGGGCATGAGTGCCAATGCGATCACTAAGAGTTTTTTCATGTTCTTTTTCATGATACTTATGGTTTTTAGATTAACACACAAATTTAGTGAATTTGGGCGTTGTGGGCAAGTTAGGGGGCGTTTTTTATAACAAGATAATGGCCTATGAGCAGGGCGTAACGCTTTTGTTACGTTTTGGTGACGCTGTGTGTTGATTTTGGACATTTTTTAGACACGTTATCATTGGCGATTATGGATTGATATGAATAAATACGCGGACGAACTCTTTTTGTGAACCCTTAAAGATGGTATGATATTGGAAGGACTTGAATTTGAAAATATGGATCTGGACTCGATGGCGAGTGATATGGAGGCTCCGGACGGGTTTGATGACAGAGAGTATAACGTTTGCCAAATATGCCCCAGAAGGTATTCAGAGAGGGATTAATGAAAATGCTGCAATTTGCAGCGCACTTTCTTGCTGAAATACAGAAAAAGTGTATTTTCTTTGCAAAAAACAGCAAAAATGAAAGTAAGAAGGATTATCTGGGCACTGCCATTCATAATGGTGTCTTGCTCAAACTACGATTTGAATGACATTGACTACATGTCAGTGTTTAAAGAAGATGCGATGGCTAAAGTGCAATAATCATAACTATGGAACTGTATCCTGTTGAAATGGTCGGAATTGCAATATTTTCGTTGCTATTCTTTGTGTATTTGATTTTATCTAAGCAAAAGGACTATACTCTGAGGTTTTTGTCTGCCTATTGCTGTATATATTTTGCTATAACAGCCGTTTTACAGAATATATTTAAGGACCCGTCGTTTTTCCTGACGTTGACCAAATGCGGATTCCCGCTACTGTTTGTGGCCTTCTATCCATTATTATCCCGTCACAAGATGAGTAAAAAGGAAGTCAGCCTGCTGATTTTTGTATCAGCGATTGGAATAATACCGTTCCTGATGGATTGGTTTACGATTCTTGCTTTTGCATTCTCCGGTAACAATATGTAATATGGCATTCCTATTCAGTTCACTTATTATACTTGCCATTTGGATATTTGGAGCGTATCAGCTCAAAATAGCTTCTTCAAACGCTATCCGTGTTAATGAAAGCACAAGCGCAATCATTGATAATTATGATGATTCATCCCTGCTTAACCTATCAGAGGCTTTCATTTCATGCCGCAAAGAGTTTGAACGTACACCTCAGTACAAGTCATTTGATGAATTCAGGAGTGACTCCACATCTTTAAGTGAGCAGCAGAAGGAATCAATCAAGAGAAGCATCTACATCTGTTTCTCCCCGTTCCGACCTTACTTGTCTTGTTTCAATGGCAGATTCAATGAAACGGAACAGTTCTGTTATATCTGTTCATTGCTTCACTTGGACAACAAGCATTGCGGCCTACTGCTGGATATGACAGAATCATCAGTACGTTCATGTAAGACCAGACTTAAAGGCAAGCTGGGCAAGGAACCTATCAGAATGTTGTATGACTCTGAATTATAATCAATTACAATAGGAGATGAAACATTTACATAGCATATACATAGCCGTAACGATACTGTTGTTTTCAGCTTGCAGTTACAATAGTCGTCATCTGTCAAATGCCTTAAAGGTGGCCGGTGACAACCGCCCGGAACTGGAGGCCGTTCTTGATCACTACAAGGACAATCCGGAGAAGCTAGCAGCAGCAAAGTTTCTCATTGAAAATATGCCGGCCCACCGCTCATACAAAGGCGATGAGATTCATCAATACTATGAGATTGCAAAAGGTGTATTGGCATCCGGGCTCAGTCCTGTAGAGCAGCGTGACTCATTGTTGTATGTGAGCGATTATATGTTTCCCGGGCTTGAAGACCGCACCATCAGTGACATACGTGTCATAAAATCTGATTTCCTTATACGCAGCATAGACCAGGCGTTTGACGAGTGGAAGAACCGCCCTTGGGCGCAGCACGTAACCTTTGATGAGTTCTGCGAATGGCTGCTGCCATATAAGGCGGTGGAATTGCAGGAGATGGACAGCTGGCGCGATACGCTATCCACATTCTTTACCTGGGGCCTCAACAATATGGTCCATGATGATGACACATACGAGACCACATTCAATGCCGTCCATACAGTACGCAATGAGATCAACTGGCGCATACGCCCATACGGCCTGTTCAACCGCAAAGGCTACCCGCTGCTTAGTGCAGACCTGCTGCACAGGCAGACATTCGGTAACTGTCTGGACTACGTAACCCTGGCAGTACTCACCTACCGCAGCGTAGGAATACCCTGCGTAATAGATGAGACCCCCTACTGGGGGCGTTTCCGTTCAGGACACAGCTGGTACACGGTACTGAACAACCGTGGTGAGGAACTCACATCAGAGTGGGATGTGTCATCAGTGCCAGGTGGAGCGTTCTTTACAGACAAACGCATACCTAAGGTATATAGGAATACATACGCCATAAACCGTGACCGCCAGAAATACCTTAAGGAGTCTGCCTACAAGCATCCGTTCAGCATGTGCCAGAAAGATGTTACGGCAGATTATTTCAACACATCAGACATAGAGATACCTATATTCAAGAATGCCAAGATAGCGGAAAAGTATGTCTATATAGCAACCTTTACCGGAATGAACACAGACTGGAGCGTGGTTGACTACGGAACTGTCAAGCACGGTAAAGCCCGTTTCAGCAGAATGGGCCGCAATGTCATGTATATAGCCCTTGGGTATGATGGCATACAGCTGCACCCGATATCCAGGCCTTTCATACTGCACACCAATGGCAGTTTGGAATACATAACCTGTGACACCACTCAGACCCGCAGTGTTGACATACGCCGCAAGTACTACCAGTCAAACAACGTAGCTAAGATGCGCAAGCGCCTGCTTGGCGGACAGATACAGTGCTCCAAGACGGCAGACTTCAAGGAGCCAGTAACTCTCTACACTATTGATGATCTGAACATTCCGGATAAGATACCGGTAACCGCAGATCAGCCCTACCGATACTGGCGCTATATGTCACCCAATGGCAGTTACGGCAGTATTGCTGAGTTGGCATTCTTTGATTCTGACACTGTAACGATGACAGGAAAGCCCATAAGCAACACTGGTGATGGTGGAGCAATAAGCCGCGCTTACGATGGTGACTGGCTCAGCAACTTTGAGACCGGACAGGCTGACGGCAACTGGATTGGCATGGATATGGGTACGCCCAAAACTGTGGCATACGTAAGGATTGTACCGCGCAGCGATGATAATGACATTCACCCTGGAGATGTCTATGAGATGCGTTACTGGAATGCTAACAATGAATGGACATCGTGTGGTATTCAGACGGCCGAGGGTAATACACTGCATTATGACAACATTCCTAGGGATGCTCTGATGTGGGTTAGCAACTATACACGCGGTATGGATGAGAGGCCGTTCCTGATTGATGATGACGGCAATGTGATGTGGTGGTAAATTAGTTAGATTGATTAATAAACAAAGTTTTTTATAAACAAAGACATTATTATGAAACAGACGAACAAACTGAAAATGATTGTCGCAATGGCAGTGAGTGTTACGGTTGCTTTATTAACAGCGAGCTGTAGCAACGATGAATTCTTTGGATTTGATGATATGAAGGATTATACATTCACCTTAGAATCAAGTATCTATTCTAATGATTTTCAAAAGTATCTGGATCTTGACATTGACACTATAAAAAAGTGGTCAAGAAAGGATTTAACAATATTAGATGAGGCAGAATACAGAATGGGAATAAGATTTGATGAAAAAAACAGGTTCTATACAAGGAACTATAATACATATTTAGAATTGAATATATCTGAAAAACTATATAATAGAATATGGGACAATTATTACCATAATAATTTAATTTTAGGAGAAACGACATCAAAGAAAAGAGTAAAAAAACGCAATCCGGAAGGTGCGGGCATTCGTTATGATTGCGTCCCTATTTCATTATCTTATTGTTTAGCAACACCATATTCCACAGTGGTACGTGTATGTAATAATGTTGATCCTGGCTGGAATAATAGAGGAGTAGATTTAGGCTATGTCGGAATAATAGTAGACTCATTAGGATATAGCATGAATACTTACTATAGTCCACAAGAAGTAAGAAATCATTATGGTTCATCTGATATTGACATTAATGCTATGCTAATTACATCAAACACAGGTGGAAATCCTAAATATCATGCTGTATGTGCTTACCATTATGACGGAAGTTCTTGGTGGATAAACAAGATATTCTATAATGATTATCAAGGAGGTTATTATAATTGCTGGATGGCTGTTTCTGGTGTTGAATATCTATTTGAATTCTAATTTCTAATGTGTATTTTTGTTAACCAATTTGCGACCTGATATGAGAAACCTTTATCTAACAATCATCTGTTTATGTTTTTATATTTATACCTCATCCCAAGATATAAAAGGTATTTCTTTTGAGTTGGAAGAATTAAGTAAACCGGAATCATATTTAAAAACAGTTCCTTTTGAAGAACTATATTCAACTTTAATTGCAATAGATTATAAAGATAATACGAATACAATTTCTTCTGTATTACGAGATAACAGTACAATATTAGCTAAGAGTTTCGGAAATGAATTGTTAGTTGCTGATTTTGGATACAATCCTTTCTTTTTGGGGTTATGTGAAGCTTATGCTCACCATAGACCTGTTGTACTTTCTCCAGATGTCATCTGGATTTTAATATGTCAGGGGTTTGCAAATCACATTAATAATAACAGTGAAAAATATCGTGATCTCATCGTCGGATTTGAAGGAAAAAAGGAATTGTCTGTAATACTTGAAAACACGCCCAAAGAGGCAGATTGGTACTCCGTTATCGATTCATTTTACACAAAAATATCTGATAACTTAAAGATTAAATTGGCAGAAACATTATTATGTGATTTTTCCACGTCTGATTCGGTTGACAGATTGGTGTCAGAGGTAACAACAATGGAGGTAGTCAAAAGTTATTATGATTTTGTAGTTTTTTACTCTATTTGTGGAATACCATCGATAACCTTGACGGGAACAGTAGAGGATTGGGAACACCTAAAAGAAAAAATACTTGAACTTGAGAAATATGATTTGAAATGGTGGACAAAAAGATTGATTCCCATTATAGATGGTTTTATTAACTCATCAAGTGGACACGTCGACATTGAATTTTGGAAAAAGATGATTCATGTCACAGAACCTGATCAATGCGGAGATTCTCGCATCATTGATGGTTGGATAACTGATTTTTATCCATATGATAAAGAGGGTAACAAACTAAGAGGTGGAAAAATTACAGATACTGATAAATTACCAAGTGAAATAGTAAAGATCAAAATCCATGCCAGGGACATTATTGGAAATAACTATAATGATTTGAATGAAATAGAAGTATGGGCGGGCATTATGGGATTAGAACAGACTATGGATACCTATTCTATTACACCTAGAACAGGATGGTTTGTGAGGTCATTAGATCAGGCTTCTATGGATTTTGCTTTTTTTTCCAGAAGGAACACTCCTAACAACATATATGGTATTCAAATAGTTGTAGATAGTATTCCATCAATCTTAAGTGAGTTTGAACATATATATCGGTTAGATATAACTTTCAACAACAAAGCTTATCTTCCTGTATGGATGGAAAGTAAAAAAATAGATAATATTATACTACGTGGAAAAATACCTCTGAAAGAGCGAAAAAAAGCTAAAATGTGGTTTAACAATGTTTCATTTAACCCCGGTCACAAATATCCAATATGGTTTAGAAAGTTGTTTTTTATGGGACATGACAAACAACATTAATCACCATTATAATATCTATAGGAGTTGGTCTTCATAATTGCTTCAGATAAATATTGAACGTTATCCTGTCAGAAATGTCAGATAATTAATATATACAAATTTAGTTCTTTATCATATAGATTTTTATGAAAAGATGATGGCGGCATTGTAGTGTGGCGGTTAATACAGATTGATTATTTTGCAAAAGTTATTTATAAACAAATGCTCAAATCTCGTTTACAGACATATAAATGTTGCAAAAAAATGAAAGTAATAATAGCATCTATCGTGGAAACTACACAATGAATGACAAGCTAATGAGATGGAATGTAAAGGAACTGGATTTAAAGAGGGCAAAGAACGTCAAAATCCTGTTTCATTCTTCAGATACAATACCGGATAGGATTCTTAGAAGCCACGATTTTCCAGGCTTCGGATATAATCCAATACCTTCTGTTCCACAAAAACTGTACTTGCCGTCATTATAATAGATAGCAGCTCTTATTTTATGAAAAGTGTTGTAACACATCTGCTACCACTTATCCTGTTCGGAGGTGTATTTATCATCTCCGAACACTTCATGAATGTAGAGAATGATGCCAAAGCTTATTTCTTGGGGATTGCTGTAATCCTATTGCTATTAGTCTATTCTGTGCCACGCAAGGGCTTGTATAGGTTGAAAGAGTCTCGCTGTTCATCTTGTTTTAGTATAGGCTTTACTTCTGTATGCCTGTTGCTATCCGCGTATGGCCTCCTACAGTATTATGGCTGTGTCCCTTCTAGACACTATGCTTTTCCCATAACTGGAACATACGAGAATCCTGCGGGATTTGCCGCAGTACAGGCCGCGTTGTTTCCTTTTGCGCTAGCTCTTTGCATGGATAAGGAACGAAACAGTCTGATTCGCTGGCTTGCGGGATTGACAGCAGTTGCTTGCGCACTGACAATCACACTTTCTGGCTCAAGAGCAGGACTGCTGGCTATATGTGCTGCGGCAGCAGTAGTGTTTGCTTTCAAGACAAAGGTTCTTTCATTATTCAAGACTCATAAATGGTTATGGGTAGTACTGGTTTTAGTAGCAGTTGCTTTATCCTTTTTGCTTTACCGCGTTAAAGCTGGTTCTGCTAATGGCCGCTTGTTTATCTGGTCAATATGCTGGGATATGATAAAGGAACGTCCTTTGTTTGGATATGGTATAGGTGGTATAGAGAAACACTATATGGATGCCCAAGCAGCATATTTCAGTATGCATCCGGATTCTCCATATGTTATGCTGGCCGATAACGTGACACATCCTTTTAACGAATACATAAAGCTTACTGTTAACTATGGGTTGGCTGGGCTTGCAATGGCATTTTTTGTACTTGTCTTAACGGTTAAGCGTTTGCTGAATTCTAAAGAGAATGTCAAAGTGATAGGACTGGCTGTAACTGCATCAGTGTTTGTTATGTGCCAGTTCTCTTATCCGTTCCATTATGCTGCTGTATGGTTCATTACCTCAGTTGCTATCATCCCAGCCTTTTTTAAGGAGCGTGAAGATAACGAGGAATGGGAAACACCTAAGTATTTGCGAATTACACTTCCTGTGCTGTTTTCTGTATTGCTTGCGGTGGTATTACGTATGATGTATCTGGATCTTAAGTGGGCAGAAATGTCCAAGCGTTCACTTGCCGGGCATACGGAACGTATGCTACCTTATTACGAGAAGATGAAACCGCAGATGCAGCATAACCCGCTGTTCCTTTACAATTATGCAGCGGAACTCAATTATATTGGTAGGTATGAAGAGAGCCTGGCCGTAACAGAGGAATGCCGTGAGGGATGGAATGATTATGATGTACAGATGTTATTGGCAGATAATCTGGAGAACACAGGGCAGATTGATCAGGCTATTGGTGCATATCAACATGCGTTGGATATGATTCCTTGCAGGTTTGAGCCGTTGGAGAGTATGATGACGGTGTATTTGGAGAACGGTGATACACTTAAGGCTATTATGATGGCAGAGAAGATTATTAAAAAGCCTGTGAAGGTTCAGTCCTTCAGGGTGGAACAGATACGGAGTGCGGCTACGCAACTGTTGATGAACAATAATGAGATTATCAAAAGAAAGTGATATATTTACAAGTGTTTTTACAAGTATGAAAAGAATAAATAGTCATGTTTAAAAGATCATTCATATTGATTTATTTGTTAATGAATTTTGGGCCTCTAATTGCCAATAACATGAATGATTCGATCATTAAGCATAACATTGACCCATTCCATTTTGAAAACAAAACTATTGTTATTCACAGTGATTCCATATTTGAGTACAATGAATGTAACGGGCTGATGTTCAGAATTCTGACACAAAGCACAGTAGAATTTGCAGATTACCGCAATGACACCATTCGGTTTGATTCTCTTATCATACCGGAACATGTGTACATACACAACAGACAGTATGATGTCGTGGGTATAGGCCAAGGTTGCTTGTCCAGAAATTATCATGACCTTATGCTTAGAGCCTATAATCCAGATACCGCAATTTCATACTTCGGGCCGTCTTATTTATACTTACCGCCATCAGTCAAATACATATCGGATGGAGCTTTTTGCGACTGTGTGAACCTTAAGACCGTTATCTTGAATGAAGGGTTGGACTCTATAGGTTATGCTTTCTGGGGTTGTGGAATAACTGATATCCATATACCGTCAAGCGTAAGACATATAGAGGAAATGGGTGCTTTTGAGAACTGCATGTCTCTAAAGGAGATAACTGTAAGTGCAGACAATCCTGTTTATGATTCACGTGGCGGTTGCAATGCTGTAATTGATACAAAGAAAGAATATATGTTCATTACCTGTCAAGGGACTGAGTTTCCCGATGACGTAAATAGAATCAAGATAACCAATAATGTGCCAAAGGTCAAATTGGGCCGTAAGAGCCAATGTAAAAACCTGCATGTAAATACATACACTCCAAAAACAATTAACACAAGGAGAAGCAATGCCTTGAAATCTTTACGAATCAGTTTTAATGGCGAATCAAAAGCAATAAAGATTAAAAGAGTGACTCTTCCTCCAGGCTTGGATTACTTTTCTGAATCAAGGATAGATCCAGACAGGATAAAAGGTAGGATGATGAAAAAGAGCGGGTTGTTCAGTATGGACGAACGTTATACCGAAACAAGGAGTTACAATCCCGATGCAAAATTGCTTCAGATAAATATTGAACGTTATCCTGTCAGAAATGACAGATAATTAATATGTACAAATTTAGTTCTTTATCATATAGATTGTTATGAAAAGATGATGGCGGCAATGTAGTGTGGCGGTTAATACAGATTGATTATTTTGCAAAAGTAATTTATAAACAAATGTTCAAATCTCGTTTACAGACATATAAATGTTGCAAAAAAATGAAAGTAATAATAGCATCTATCGTGTTTCTGTGTTTGCCATTATACAGTTCTTTGGCGCAAATTAATTCCATAGCAACAGCTTACGGCTCATCATATGGTCTCTTTATTACCGATAATCCGCAAAAAGCCGATATCGCGTTACAGTCCATTATTGTTGAATTGCTACCTGAAAACTGTAGTGCGCATATAAAATGCTCTTATCTGGTATCAAGTGACTCTATTCCTACAAAAACAGAGATGGGAATCTCTTTCATGCCAGACAAAATGAGATATTCAAACGGCAAAGTCATAAGAATGAGGAAACAAATGATTCTGGATAATCTCAAAGTTTCTATTGATAGGAATGAACTTTCAGATAAAGACATTTCCATTTCAAAAGAATATCTAATGGGGTATAATGAGATAGAATCATTACAAGCAACGATAGATTCCTTGTACGAAGAATCACGCAATACGACAGTATCTTATAATCAGAATTTTGATACCAGCAATTATAAAGAGGCTATTGATAGTATTGCTCTGAAACTCTCAGATATGATTAATACGACACCTTATGTGACTTGGGATTGTGTATTGGACAAGCATGAAGTTAAAAACGTGGATATACAATGGACTACACCATTTGGCATTGAGATATCAAATGAAAGTGGAGGCAGAAACTTGTTCTTCATATCATTCAATCTCCCTGACAATACCCACTGGAACGGGCTATCTGACTCAACATATTTTGAAATACATTGGAACCGTTTCTCAGACATGATTATTGATAAAGCGATACCTGGAAACTACACATGAATGACAAGCTAATGAGATGGAATGTAAAGGAACTGGATTTAAAGGGGGCAAAGAACGTCAAAATCCTGTTTCATTCTTCAGATACAATACCGGATAGGATTCTGAGAAGCCACGATTTTCCAGGCTTCGGATATGATCCAATACCTTCTGTCCCACAAAAACTGTACTTGCCGTCATTATAATAGATAACAGCTCTTATTTTATGAAAAGAGTTGTAACGTGAGTTCAGCATATCAGAAAACGAGGGGGTACGCAATCGGGCCCCCTCGTTTCCAGTTTGTTAGTTATCAGCGGATTGCAATCTCCTGGATGGGCTGCTGAGGGAGCAGGAGTTTCTCTACCTTCCAGCTCTTGGCCTTGCCGTTGAATGTTGCGGTGGCGCGGATATCGGTCGCGCTGGCACCGAACTTTACGGTGTACTTGCCGGCTGCGGTCTGCCACTCGGATGCCTCATCGTTGAAGCTGGCCAGGGTGTATGCATCGGCCTTGAAGGTCATGGTCTGGCTCTCACCGGGCTGCAGCAGACGGGTCTTGCCGAATGCCTTGAGCTCTGACTCGGGCTTGACAAGTCCGCCGCCGGGAGCGCTCACGTAAATCTCAACGGCCTCCTTGCCGGCTACCTTACCGGTGTTCTTTACGGTGATGGTAGCCTCAAAACCGCCGTCCTTGGCCTTTACAGTAGGCTTGCTGTACTCAAATGTGGTGTAGCTCAGTCCATAACCGAACGGATAAGAAACCTCCACGCCTGCAGTATTGAAATAGCGGTAACCTACCCAGATGCCCTCGGCATAGATGGTGTAGTCTATGTTACGTGTACCAGCGTTCTGCTGTCCTCCGCGACCTCCGCCAAAGCCACCGAATCCGCCCTGCTGCTGACGTGCCTGCTGGCCGGTGTAGGGGAAATTCTGTGATGAAGGTATGTCCAGATATGAGAGCGGGAATGACATGGAGAGCTTGCCTGAAGGATTTGACTTACCTATAAGTATGTCGGCCACAGAGTTGCCCACCTCCTGTCCGGGTGTCCAGGCCAGCAGGATGGCATCGGGCTGTGACTTCCATGAAGCTGTCTCTATCACACCGCCTATGTTCATTACCACAGTGACTTTTTTGCCGGCCTTGTGGAACTCGTTGCAGACGTCACGGATAAGTGAGCGCTCTATGTCAGTAAGCTCAAAGTCATTGACCATACGGCGGTCATCACCCTCACCTGCGTTACGGCCTATCACAATGACGGCAGCGTCATTTCGCTGTGCACATGACTGGATGGCATTCTGGCTGATGGCTACCTCAGGGAGTACAGCCTCACCAAGCATGACATTGCGGCCACCACCTCCCATACCCAGGGCACTCTGGCTTGCAACATAGTCACGGTGTTTGGCATAGAAATCGGCCAGACGTGAATCAAGCGTGAAACCGGCACCCTCCAGACCCTCGCTGATGTTGCGGATATAGGGCTTGTTCACGTTACCCGATCCGGTACCGCCTGCTATTGACTTATATGCGCTCAGGCCAAAGAGTGCTATGTTACCCTTGGCCTCCATAGGCAGGTTGCCGTTGTTCTTGAGCAGAACCATACCCTCGGGGGCTGATTCGCGGACCATTCTTGCATGACCGTCCAGATCAGGCTTGTTAGAGTACTTGTAGCCTTTGAAATTAGGAGTCTTGACAATGTACTCCAACATACGGCGTACGTTGCGGTCCAGGTCGGCCACGTCAAGTGTTCCGTTGTTCACAGCCTCCACTATACGCTGTGTCTCTGAAGCTGCACCCGGCTCCATCAGGTCATTGCCCGCATGTACTGCATTGACTGTTCCGGCCTTGTTGCCCCAGTCGGTCATTACTATGCCCTGATAA
>Ga0247608_10002130_pt1 | contig 25595 bp, 21 predicted proteins | sample 176DNAGHGlowgp2_FD_193490 | JGI IMG/M metagenome (GOLD analysis project Ga0247608, IMG submission 193490) | Sheep rumen microbial communities from Palmerston North, Manawatu-Wanganui, New Zealand - 1766 DNA GHGlow gp2 | ecosystem: Host-associated > Mammals > Digestive system > Stomach > Rumen ... | reverse complement strand
TCAAACCGTAGGCTTTGCCTACCTCGATGAGTTTGAATAGGTGGTCGAGGCTGGAGTGTACGCCGCCGTTGCTGGTCAGTCCCATCAGGTGGAGTTTCTTGCCGCTTTCCTTGGCGTAGGAGTATGCTACCTTCACCTGCGGGTTCTCCATGATGGAGCCGTCTTTGCAGGCACGGTTGATTTTTACGAGATCCTGATAAACGATGCGTCCAGCACCGATGTTGAGGTGTCCCACCTCGGAGTTGCCCATCTGTCCGTCGGGCAGACCTACATCCTCGCCGCTGGCTTGCAGCTGTGAGTGGGCTGATATTGCCGTCAGATAATCCAAATACGGGGTCGGGGTGCGATAGATGACATCGCCCTCGCCATGTTTTCCGATTCCCCATCCGTCGAGAATCATGAGTAATGCTTTCTTTGCCATTCCTATTGAAGTTTATAAATCGGCTGCAAAGGTAGTGCAAACCGAAGACAAAGCAAAGAAAACTTTTCTTTTTCTTTGTTTTGTTGAGGTGCAGCCTAGTTTCGAGCGAAGCTCAAAGGTACGATTAAGCGAGGGAAAAGCCAAATATATTTGTCCTTTTCCGAGCATAAGTACCTTCGAATTGAGCGAAGCGAAGTTCAAAGGTAGTGCAAACCGAAGACAAAGCAAAGAAAACTCTTCTTTTTCTTTGTTTTGTTGAGGTGCAGCCTGGTTTCACGGCTGCCGTAAAAGTACGAATTGCCTATGAAATTTTTGCTCTTTTCCGAAGAATAAGCAAAAAGAGGATGCGCTGGCATCCTCTTTTGCTCCTTTCATTGTAAAGAATCTTTTGTTTTTACGTCGTAATATTCTTCTGTTTGTTGTCGTCAAGAATCCTTGCGTTGCTTCGCATGGGTTATGCGATGTCAATCTGTCGAGCCGGCTTCTTCTGAGCTGCTGCGGTCTTCGGCAAGTCGATGGTCAGCACACCGTGTTCCACTTTAGCCGAAATTTGTTCTTTCTCCACATCGTCTGGCAGAATCAGTGTCTGCTCGTATTTGCTGTAAGAGAACTCGCGGCGCAGATAGTGGCGGCTCTTGTCCTCCTCCTTCTGATCGTTCTTCTGTTCCATCTTGATAACGAGGTTGCCCTCATCGTTGATGTTCACTTTGAAATCTTCTTTCTTCAGTCCCGGTGCTGCAAGTTCTACGGTGTAGTCCTTGTCACTCTCTACGACGTTGATGGCTGGTGCCGTTGCTGATGCCTTCGGCATGAAGTCAGCATTGAAAAGGTCGTTGAACACTGTCGGTAACCATTGGTTTCTGTTCATCATTGGTAACATGATTAAATCCTCCATATTTTAAATGTTGTACTTTAATGTTGTTTCGCATTTCTGTCTCTTCAGATAGGTGTCTCCCTTTGGAGTTCTTCTTCCGAGACTTCCGCGTTCACTTTATTGCATGCAATGAATGTACCAATACATAAAAGAAAGACAGAATGGCAGGAAAACTGCCATTCTGTCGCAAATAGTTATTTCTAGGATTTTCTAGCCTTTCTAGTTTCTCTAGTCTTTCTAGTTTCTCTAGGCATTCCTAGCTTCTCTAGTCTTTTCTAGCCTTTCTAGGAATATCTAGGATTTCTAGGACTTTCTAGGTTTTCCTAGGATAAAATCCCTTACACGAAGCTGATAACGCCTTCTACGGTGTTGTCTGTATAACCATCTTCTTTCTCTTCGACCCCTGTTCCCATGATGTCTTTCAACATCTGCTTGGTACGCTTATAGGTGGGTGTGTTTTCTACAGCAAGGATTTTGTCTTCGTTGTCGAGGTCTTCGGGACGGAAGCGGAAGATTTGCGGACGGCGCTTATATTGTGTATTGTTGCTGTCCTTGCCATAATAGCGGTTGCGGCGATCTTGGCGCTCTGCTGCCCGCTCTTCTTCTTCGGCAATGCGTTGCGCCTCTTCCTCGGTGTGCTTCTTGAGGTGACTGCTCATGCCGTCAACGTCGTCGATGCCGAAGCCGGTAGCCAGGATGGTCACCTTCACTCGCTTGCCCAGTTCGGGATCGACGGCAAGTCCCCATTTCAGTTCAAACTCCGAGCCGAAACGATCCATGAAGTCGTTGACATCGTTCATCTCGTCCATTGTCAGCGTCTGATTCTCGCCTCTCTCGCTTGAGAAGGTGATGGAGAGCAGAATCTTCTTGGAGTTGTAGATGTCGTTATCGTTGAGCAACGGTGAGTTCAGTGCGTCTTCGATAGCACGTTTCACACGTCCTTCGCCTTCGCCGTAGCCAGTGGACATGATGGCAACGCCTCCGTCTTTGAGTACGGTTTTCACATCGTTGAAGTCGAGGTTCATGATACCGTGAACGGTGATAATCTCGGCGATGCTTCGTGCGGCAACACTCAGGGTGTCGTCAGCGCGTCCGAAAGCGTCGAGGACAGTAAGTTCGGGATAGATTTCACGAAGACGCTCGTTGTTGATGACGAGGAGTGCATCGACGTGTTTGGACATTTCTTCAACTCCGTCGAGTGCTTGGTCAATCTTGCGGTCGCCCTCGAAGCGGAAGGGGATAGTAACGATACCTACGGTAAGGATGCCGAGTTCTTTGGATACCCGTGCGATGACGGGGGCGGCACCTGTTCCAGTTCCACCACCCATACCTGCGGTGATGAACGTCATCTTGGTACCGTCGTTGAGCATATTGGTGATGTCGTCCAGACTTTCTTCTGCTGCCTGGCGGGCTTTATCTGGTTTGTTGCCAGCTCCGAGTCCTTCTTTTCCCAGTTGGATATGAACGGGTACGGGCGAGTCGTTGAGCGCCTGATTGTCCGTGTTGCAAAGCACGAAGGACACATCGTGGATTCCTTCGCGGTACATGTGGTTGACAGCATTGCCGCCACCACCACCAACACCTATCACCTTGATGATGCTGTTTTCTTTTTCGGGTGCGCCGAAGTCTAGTATATCTGCCATAGTCTTCTATTTTTTTTATTTCTAAATTCTTGATTATTATTCATCATCGGGTTCGACGAGGGTCTTTCCGAAATTCTTCAGTCCACGCAAGGTCTTGTTCCAGAAGCTGTTCTTGCGACGTTCTTCTTCTGCAATGCGTTGCGCTTCTTCTTCCTCTTCTTGGCGGCGGCGCTCTTCCTCTTCTTTGCGGCGGCGCTCTTCCTCGGCTTTCTCTTTTTCGGCAGCAGTCATCACAACTCCCTTACCGGCAATCTCTCCGGGTGTGCGGGGTTTGTCGTGCAGTTCGGCAGTTGTGGTTCCTCCATCCACAGCGGGTTTGCCTGCACCAAAGATGTCCTGGTTGCGATTGATTTCCATTCCGGCACAATTGATTTCGCCTTTGGCAAGCAAGCCTAATACCGTATTCATTTCGCCGTTATGGGCGGTGATGTCGGCATTGCTCGATGTGATGGTATAGTTGACGAACTTGGCGATGCGGATTTTGTCGATATGTGTCTTGTTGCGGAAAGCCCGTTCGATATCTTTCATGTTGGAGCCGCCGCCGGTGAGCACGATGCCTCCCAGCAGTTTATCGACGTATTCAGAAGGTACCTGATACCAGACATTCTCGATGATTTCCTCTACACGTGCCTCTACAATCTCGATAAAACGGCGACTTTCTACTGCGCGGTCTTGGTCGATGGGGTAGTTGAGGGTATTGTCGATGTTGCTGTTCTCGGTGTAAGCACTGCCGTAGCGGAGTTTCATGCGTTCGGCATCGTGCTCTTCCATCTGCAGGGAAGCTATGTCTTTCGTAATGTTGTTTCCTCCCAGCGGAATGACTGCCAGATGGCGGAGCACATTCTTGTAATAGACTGATACTGTCGTGGTGTCGGCTCCGAGATCAACCAACAGGCAGCCTCCGCGTTTTTCTGATTCGGTCAATACGCTGTCGGCCAAAGCCAACGGAGCCAGATACATCTCGGCAATGGCTATGCCTGCCTTGTCGAAACAGCTGTTCAGGTTGTTATAGAACGACTTACGTCCGATGATATTCAAGAAGTTGCCTTCCAAACGGTTTGCCTTGATGCCTACGGGGTCCAACTGGAACTGATTGTCGACTTTATATTCCTGTGTTGTAGCATCCAGTATCTCCATGTCGGTGTAGATCATGTTCCTGTTAGCATCCATCAGTTCGTTGATCATATCTGTCGTTACGATGGTTTCGGCAGGAAGGTCTTTGACGACAGGGTTGCGAACGCTGCGGATAGACTGTCCGCCGACGCCTACATATACTTTTGCTATTTCACTCTTGAGCTGATTCTTCAGTTTTGAGATGATGTTAGTTAGACACTGGCCGGTCTTGTCGATATTATAGACCACACCCTTGCGAATGCACTGGGTGGCATCTTCCTTGACAACTGCCAGTACGGAAATGCTGCCGTCGAGATTCTTTCTGCCGGCAATGCCCGTAATCTTTGATGAGCCAAGTTCTATGGCTACGATAAACTCCTTTGCTGCCATGTGTTGATGATGTTTTTAATTATATTATTTCCTCTTTTATGATTTCGTGATGATATTTTTCCGTTATATCGGAACATGTTTCTTGCAAATGATTTGGTTGTCAAACTCAATGTTGATATAACCATATTTATTCCACCCAGCCTGCGATAACCCGTATTTGTAGAACTTCTCCAATCGTGTCAGCTTGGTGTCCATGAAGGCTTTTATCTCCTTTTCGCGCTGCTGTTGGCTGTTGCTCTGAGGAAGGTTCCCAATATAAACGATATGCTCACCAACACGCGGAATCAGTTCTATGCTGTGGTCGGGCAGAACGTTGATTTGTTCGATTTGGTTACTCCATAACTCTGATTGCATCAGTGCCTTGGCAAGGGGCGTGATATAGAGTTGTGCAAAAGCCTTGCCGACATTACCTGTCACGATGATAAGGTCGCTGGTATAATTGGAATTGGGCAAGATTCCTCCCTTTTCATCGAGGTAGAAATCGGAACCGTTAGCTGCCTTGATGCGTATAATCGGCATTCGTTGAGTGATGTTGATGCAGATGTTGCCGTTTTGTGTTTTGTAGCATTCTGCTGTATTCACAAAAGGAGTCACCTTCAGCACGTCTTCAATCTTCCTCGTGTCGATGTCTTTCATGGGTTTGCCCAACGGATAGAGTTTCTGTCTGCTGAGCATGTTCTTGATTTCGTTTGCACTGAGGAATCCGGCATTGTTGGAGTCGGAAATATTAATGCCTACCTGATTGCACTTGCCGGCAACCTCATCAGGATTGTTGAAAGAGGTGACAGCAAGCAGCAGATATGCAGCCAAGGCTAGATCGATGCAGCCGATGATGGTATTTTTCCAGGATATAGTCATTCTTTTCAGGGTGTTGAGTGTCGCTTCCTAGGATTCTTTATTCTCGATGATTTTGGCAATTTCTGGTACGTCGTTATCTAAGTCGCCGGCTCCTAAAACCATCAGTACGTCGAAGTCTCTGTTTTTAACCAGAGAGAGCACCTCGTCCTTGCGAACGATGCTTTTTTCAACTCCTTCGGCAAGGTTGTCGTAAATCAGTTGTGAACTGACACCCTCGATGGGGAGTTCGCGAGCAGGATAGATTTCGGTGAGGATGACCTCGTCGAGCTGGCTGAGTGCGTCAGCAAATTCTTTGTAGAAATCCCGTGTGCGCGTATAGAGATGCGGTTGGAAGATAGCTGTAATCTTGCGGTCGCGATACAGTTCACGAATGCTCTTGGCACTCTGGTAGATTTCTTTCGGATGGTGAGCATAGTCGGAAAGAAAGACGTGGCGATCGGTTTTCACCTTGAAGTCGAAACGACGGTCAACGCCTCCAAAGGTTTTCATTCCATAGCGAATTTCCTCTGTATCGCAACCGTTAAGTTGTGCCATCGCCATTGCTGCCACTCCGTTTACGATGTTGATGGGGATGGGTTGCCCCAGGCAAACACCTTTGATATTTTCTATCGGAGAGATGAAGTCAAAGGTGATTTCCCCATGCTCAATCTTGATGTTTTCAGCATGGAAGTCGCCTTCGTCTAGACTATATTCATAGATACGGACACCGTCTTGGACGGCTGGCTGCATTTCCAGATGCTTATGGATGATGAGCGCACCACCGGGTTGTATCAGTGTGGTGTAATGGCGGAAACTCTCCAGATAGGCTTCTTTCGTTCCATAAATGTCCAGATGGTCTGGGTCTGTGGCTGTGATGACTGTCATCCAAGGGCGTAACCAATGGAACGAGCGGTCGAACTCGTCAGCTTCTATGACGACGTAGTCGGAATCGGACAAAATGTAATTGGTGCCATAGTTCTTGGAGATGCCGCCAAGGAAAGCATTGCAGTCAACATGGCTCTGGTGCATGATGTGTGCACACATGGTCGATGTAGATGTCTTGCCGTGTGTGCCGGCAACGCAAAGTCCCTTGTGGGTCCTTGTCAGCGTGCCGAGAACCTGGGCGCGTTTCTGGATTTCAAAGCCTCCTTCACGGAAAAATACCAGTTCCTTATGCTCGGCGGGAATAGCAGGGGTATAGATAATCAAGGTCTGATGGGGATTCCTGCAGGCTTGCGGAATAGCTTCAACATCTTCCTGATAGTGTATCAGCATCCCTTCTTTCTCAAGTTGGTGCGTCAGGGCGGATGGCGTTTTGTCGTAACCGGCAACCACCATACCTTTATGCAGGAAGTAACGGGCGATGGCGCTCATACCGATGCCACCGGCTCCAACGAAATATACTGACTTGATTTCCCTTAATTCCATAAATTTATACAATTTGTCATTCGTTTTTCTTATCTTGTTCCCCTTGCTTTCAGCAGGAATGCTTTTGGGCTAACTTGATGACTTCATCGGCAATGATGTCGGCAGAATTGCGTAAGCCAAGTTTTAGGATATTCTCACTAAGCTTTGCCAGTTTCTGGTCGTCATTGATGGTATCAACTGCCAAGGTCAGTAGGGTTACGGGGGCTTCAGCGTCTTTCACATATAGGGCAGCCTCTTTGTTGACCAACGCCATAGCGTTCTTGGTTTGATGGTCTTCTGCCACATTAGGACTGGGCACCAGGATGACGGGTTTCCCAATCAAACAGAATTCGCTGATGCTGCTGGCTCCTGCACGGCTGATGATGAGGTCGGCTGCTTTGTAAGCTGCTCCCATGTCGCTGATGAAATCTGTAACTTTCAGCATCGGGAGGTTTTCTTCCTCATACTTTTTCAACTGTTCAAGGATGGCGGTGTGATAATACTTGCCAGTCTGCCAGATATACTGGATGCCAGATGTCTTGATAAGGTCAAGATGCTGAAGAACGCTTTCGTTGATGGTGCGTGCTCCTAAGCTGCCGCCGACTAGCAAGATGGTTTTCTTTTGAGCATCCAGTCCGAAACTCTTGCGGGCTTCTTCTTGGGATAGTTTGCTCTCCAATACATTCTGGCGGACAGGATTGCCTGTCATAATGATTTTCTCAGCAGGGAAGAACCTTTCCATGCCCTCATAGGCAACACAAATCTTCTCAGCTTTCTTGGCTAACAGTTTATTCGTGACGCCAGCATAGCTGTTCTGTTCTTGAATAAGACAAGGAATACCCATTGCTGCAGCTTTGTTCAACGTTGGTCCACTGGCGTATCCTCCAACACCTACGGCAACCATAGGCTTGAATTCTTTCAGTATCTGGCTCGCCATCCGTTGACTCTTCCATATTTTGAACAGCACTTTTATGTTTCTCAGCAAATTTTTGCGGTCGAAACCACATATAGGAAGCCCCTTAATGGGGTAACCGGCAGCAGGAACACGCTGCATTTCCATGCGTCCCTGTGCTCCAACAAACAGGATGTCGGCATCAGGATGCTTGGCTTTGATGGCATTGGCTATCGATACGGCTGGAAAGATATGTCCTCCAGTGCCTCCTCCGCTGATGATGATTCGTAGTTTATCTTCCATGTGTGCCATTGATTAACATGCAAAAATAGCAATTTTTTCTCTTAAACAGTTCATTCTCGGTGCTCATTTAATGATTATCAACATTTTTATGCCAAAGAAGTGATCAAACTTTCTGCTTTTCCTTGATTTTGCATGGGGCTAAAGCTTGGTTCGTCACTGGTTTCTTTTTTCTTTGCCGAACGGCTTATGCTGAGGATGACACCGATATAGATACAGTTGATGACCGTTGACGTACCGCCCTTACTGATGAGCGGCAAAGGCTGTCCTGTTACAGGAGCTAAACCGACGGCAACCAACATGTTGAATAATGCCTGGATGACTAATAGCAGGGCTATGCCCATAGCCAGGAAAGCTGGGAACGAATTCTCACAACGATGTGCTATCTTACCCGTTCTGAACAGCAGGATGATGTAGAGCAATGCCACAAGGGCTGCACCTTCAATGCCCATCTCTTCGATGATAATGGCATAGATGAAGTCGGAGAAGGCTTGTGACAAGAAATCGCGCTCGTTGGAGTTGCCCGGACCTTTACCGACAATATTCGATGATGCGATGGCAATATTGGCATGGCCTACCTGCCCGTCCTTGTCCAAGTCATAGTGTTCCGGTGCTACGTATTCGGGGTTCATGAACTTCTTAATACGCGACTTCCATGTTCCGAAACGGTGAAGCAGTTTGTCAACACCACCGGGTTTGTCTTGTTGTCCTACCACTTGTTCTGTCAGAACCTGCTTTTCACTGACTGGCGCTTCTTCTTTTCCTGCAATCATAATCAGAACAACCATTAAGACAACCCCTAACACGGTAATACCAATCAGTTTTCCGATTTGATCGAGCGGTACGCGTCCGATGAACATCATTAGTAATACGGTTACAGAAATCAGCATGGCTGTAGAGAGGTTCTCTGGGACGATTGGCAGTATGATGAATGCGCTGACAATCATGATATAATTAAACGCTTTCCTGTCTGCCCCCTTGTCGGTCTGCATGGCGCTGAGAATCTGTGCCACAGCCAATATAAGTGCTCCTTTGGCAATTTCAGAGGGTTGGAACTGAATACCTAAGAAACTGACCCAACGGTTGGCATCGTTTGTGGCTTGTCCTGCGAAGAGTACCCACAGCAAAGACAGGAAAGAGATGCCTAAGAGAATGGGCGTGACCAATTTGAAGTATTTGCACTTTACATTCAAGACGCATACCATTGCGAATGTGCCGAAAAGCAGGATGCCGGCATGTTTGATAATCGGACTCCAATAGTTTCCTCCCTTGTACGACAAGGAACTGGAAGCTGAATAGACTTCCACGATACTAATCATACAGAGGAAAAAGAACACCATCCAGATGACTTTGTCGCCTTTGAAAATGTTTCCCAGATTCTTGTTCATTTTGCTTTAATCGTTTCTTGCGAATTCATCGCACCTTTTAAAGATTTCTTACTAATGTCTTGAACTGTTCTCCACGATCCTCCATGTTCTTGAAAAGGTCAAAGGAAGCGCAACAGGGACTTAACAGTACGGTGTCGCCTGGTTTTGCCATATCGTAGCAGGCAGCAACACACTCTTTCATGGAATGGGTGTCGCGTACAGGAATGCCCATTCCATCGAAATTATCGTGTAGTTTCTGATTATCAGCACCGAGATAGACTATACCGACACACTTTTTCTTTACCAGTTCCTTGATAGGTTCGTAGTCGTTGCCTTTATCCTTGCCGCCAACGATGAGAATGGTAGGTGTTCGCATGCTCTCCAAGGCATACCAGCAAGCATCTACGTTTGTGGCTTTTGAATCGTTGATATATTGTACACCGCCTACCGTGCACACTTTCTCCAATCGGTGTTCGACACCGGGGAAGTCGCTGAGGCTCTTTCTGATGTCTTCTTTCTTGATGCCGCTGATGTTGGAGGCAATACCTGCAGCCAGCGAGTTGTATATGTTATGTTTGCCAGTCAGGGAAAGACTCTCCTGTTCCATGTTGAAGGGGGTAGGAACTTCAATGGTGTATTGCCCTTCCTCGATATAGCCGATAGATCCTTTTTCTTTCAGTTCGGAGAAGGGGTATTGAATGCTCTTGATGTCATATTTCTCCAGCTCGCGTTTGATGATGGGATCATCGTTCCAATAAATGAAAGCATCTTTTTCCGTTTGGTTTTGGATGATGCGCATCTTGGAATCTACATAGTTTTGCATGCAATTGTCGTAGCGGTCTAGATGGTCTGGCGTGATGTTCAGCAGAATGGCAATATTGGCACGAAAGTCATACATATTGTCCAGTTGGAAAGAACTCAACTCAATGATATAATACTCATGCGGTTCCTCTGCCACCTGTAATGCCAGGGAATTGCCGATATTTCCAGCTAATCCTGCATCGTAGCCAGCCTCCTTGAAGATATGGTATATCAAAGAGGTTGTGGTTGTCTTTCCGTTTGAGCCCGTAATACAAATCATTTTTGACTGTGTATATCTGCCTGCAAATTCTATCTCACTAATAATAGGAGTTCCTTTTGCTTTCAGTTTCTGTACCATCGGGGCAGTATCCGGAATGCCAGGACTCTTGATCACTTCGTCAGCATCAAGAATCTTCTCCTCAGTATGTTGTCCTTCCTCCCAGTCTATGCCACGCTCATCCAGCATGTTCTTGTATTTACCCTTGATGGCAGACATGTCGGAAACAAAGGTCTCAAATCCCATTCTCTTCGCCAAAACGGCTGCACCGGCACCACTTTCACCGGCTCCTAAAACAACAATCTTCTTCATCTTCTTTATCTCATTTTCAGTGTAATAATCGTAAATGCGGCTAATATGATGGTGACAATCCAGAAACGGATGGTTATCTTTGACTCATGGAAAGGTCGGTGCGGCCACTTCTTTAAGATGTAGTGTGAATCTGGATGAAGTTGTTCGTCCGTCTTGCGGAAAGTGTCGTGGATAGGAGCCCCACGAAAAACTCGTACTTGTCTTCCTTTACGTTTTTGGATTTTATACCATTGCATTTGGATAATCACGCTCAGACTCTCCATGAAGAAGATACCGCAAAGGATGGGCAGCAACAGTTCCTTGTGAACGATGACGGCGCAGACACCGATAATGCCTCCGATAGTCAGTGACCCCGTATCACCCATGAAAACTTGAGCAGGATAAGCATTATACCACAGGAATCCTATCATAGCCCCCACAAAAGCACAAATGAAGACAACCAATTCTTGTGAACCTGGAATATACATAATGTCGAAGTAAGAGGCATAACCGATATGTGACGATACATAGGCAAAGATGCCTAATGCCACACCGATGATGGCGGCGTTACCTGCGCACATGCCATCCATACCGTCGTTGAGATTGGCACCATTTGATACCGCTGTGACCACGACGATGGTCATGATGACGAATAGTATCCAACCCGCAGCAGTCTTATACTTACCGCAGAAACTCATGATTTCAGAATAGTCCAAGTTGTGGTTTTTCAGGAATGGAATGGTGGTCTTCAGAGATTTTGTTGCCTCTTGATTGTGCTTGATGACCACTTCCTTGTTCTGACGCTCGACGGTGACGTTTTCGCGTATCACGACATCAGGGCTCAGATATAGGACAATGCCCACGATAAAGCCGATGCTCACCTGTCCCACAATCTTGTATTTGCCTTTCAAACCATCTTTGTTCTTGCGGAAAATCTTGATGTAGTCATCGAGAAAACCGAGAAAACCCAACCACAGTGTCGTGATGACCATGAGTATCAGGTAGATGTTTCGGATACGCCCTAGCAGCAACGCCGGTACGAGAATGGATACGATAATGATGATACCACCCATCGTTGGAACCCCTTTCTTCTGGATGCCAAACGGGTCGATGGAGACGTCTCTTGCCGTTTCAGAGATGTTGCGGCGCTTCATGTATTTGATAAACTTCTCTCCGAACCATGCTGAAATAATTAAGGCAAGAATCAGTGCAAGAATGGCGCGGAACGAGATGTAACTCCACATGTGTGAGCCACTGATACCGAACTGGTCGAGGAATCTGAAGATATAGTATAGCATATATATTCTTTATTTTCAATGTTCAATAATCTCTTTCACTACTTCGTGATCATCAAAATGGTGCTTAACTCCTTGAATCTCTTGATAGTCTTCATGACCTTTGCCTGCTATCAGGATGACGTCGCCCTTCTCAGCCATCATCGCAGCGGTACGGATGGCCTCACGACGGTCGACGATGCTCAATACCTTCTTACGCTGCTGGGCGTTCAGACCTGCCAACATGTCGTCGATGATAGCCTGTGGGTCTTCAAATCGCGGATTGTCGCTGGTGATGATGACCTTGTCGCTTTGCTTGACAGCCTCCTGTGCCATCAGTGGTCGCTTGCCTTTATCACGGTTCCCACCAGCACCGCAGACGGTAATCACCTTTCCTTTACCGTTCAGTACTTCATGAATAGCGTTCAGTACGTTTGCCAATGCATCAGGAGTATGCGCATAATCCACTACTGCTGTCCATCCGTCAGGAGAACTGATGGGGTCGAGTCTGCCGTTTACACTCTTCAATGAACTCATAATGAGCAAGATGTCCTCGGCTTTTTTGCCGAGCATGATTGCAGCACCATATACAGCCAACAGGTTGCTGACATTAAACTTTCCAATAAACTGAACACCGACTTCTCTCCCGTCAACCTCCAGATACATGCCCTCAAAATGGCATTCCAACAAGCGAGCCTTGAAATCGGCAGCCCGTTGTGTGGAGTAGGTCTTGACGGTAGCCTTACAGTTCTGCACCATGACATTGCCGTTCTTGTCATCGGCATTGATGATGGCAAAAGCAGACTTAGGCAGACCGTCGAAAAACATCTTCTTGGCATCGCGATAGTTTTCGAATGTTTTATGGTAATCCATGTGGTCGCGAGTCAGGTTGGTGAAGATGCCCCCAGCAAACTGCAGACCTCCTATACGCTTCTGATGGATGGCATGACTGGAACATTCCATGAATGCATATTCGCATCCGGCTTCAACCATACGCGCCAGCAATGCATTCAGTTCGATGGGGTCGGGAGTGGTATGGCTGGCTGCCACTGGTTCATCTTCGATATAATTGCATACGGTTGACAATAGACCTGCTTTGTGACCGAAAGCCCTGAACATATTATATAATAAGGTGGCGATGGTTGTCTTGCCATTCGTTCCCGTTACCCCCACCAGTTTCAGATGTTTCGAAGGATAACCATAGAAGGCTGTTGCCACCTTTCCAACGCCATCTTCAGTAGAGGCAACTTGTATGTAGGTCACATCCTCGGCAAGCTGCTCTGGCATATCTTCCAACAAGATAGCTTTTGCTCCGAGTCCTATTGCTTTCTCAATGAAGCGGTGTCCATCAACTTGTGTTCCTTTCATTGCAACGAACAACTGACCGTTTTCTATGCGTCGGCTGTCGATGTTGACACCTGTTATCTCTCTGTCAACATCACCTTTGATATTGAGAGGCCGCAGGTCCTTGATAAGGTCTTTTAGTTTCATTATCGTTTATGGTTTATGATAGTTTCAATGTGCAAATCATGCCTTTCTTGATGGTTGTCCCGGCAGGGATACTTTGCTCAGTCACCTTTCCGCGACCTACAATGTTCACCTTGACGCCGCTTTTCTCTAGTCGATATACAGCATCACGCGCTCCCATGCCGAGAATGTTGGGCATGATGTTATTCTTTGTCGCCGAAGACTTGATTAGGTTCAGCGATTTCTTATTCTGTTGAACGGTTCCCCACACAGGATTGCCAAATGGGTGGGCACCATTCCAACCATTGTGTACCTGGAATCCTAATTTGTTTAGCACGAAGTCTGCCGCCAACAGGTTTCCGTTTTTGACTTGCGGGATGAGAACCGATGCACTGTCGCGTGCATCGCTAGCATTCATGCGTACGTCCTGTGCCATGATTCCTTCTGAGATATGGTGGAAGACAACACCACTCATACCACCACCCGATGCCGGCAGACCATCTTTCTGTATGCAGACGATGCAACTATATTTCGGTTTGTCAGCGGGGAAGAAACCAGCAAACGAAAGCAGGTAGGCTGATGTCTTACCACTTGCCGACCAAATTTGTGCGGTTCCTGTCTTTCCTGCCACTTTAAACGATTTTGAACCAGCCTTTTTCCCCAATCCCTGACTGACCACGTGCTCCAGAATGGTCTGTATGGTCTGTATGGTCTTAGGTTTGGCTATTTGTTCATGTCCTTTTACTACCTCTGGTGGGAAATCCTTGATGACCTCACCGTCTTTTACCACCTGCTTGACAAAGCGTGGCTTCATCATCTTTCCGTTGTTGGCAATGGCATTATAGAAGGTAAGAGTGGATATTGGTGGTACCTGCGTTTCGTAGCCGATACTCATCCACGGCAGAGCAGTCTTGCTCCAGTTGATGTATTGCTTACCTTTCTCATCTTTTTTGGGCATACGGATCTTTGCCGGAGTATAGCCGGGAATGGGCAGTTTGAAGTCAACAGCCAGACCTAAATCCCAAAGGCCTTGAACGTATTTCTCAGGATTGTCGTGGTAGAAGTGGTCGATGATGCGGCTGACACCGATGTTCGAACTGACCTCCAGCGTACGGGGAAGATTCATCGTGCCGTAGCCGCCGCGTCGCCAGTTGTGGTCTTTCATATCGCGCCCGTACATATTATATACACCACCCCCCGTGGCTACCACATAGTTGGTGTCGCACAGTTCGTCGTCGAGCACCGTCATGATGCTGGCAGTCTTGAATACCGAACCAGGTTCTAAGAGGTCGCTGACAGCATGGTTCTTGATTTCGCGATATTGCCCGTCTGCTACTTTCTCCATGTTGACGATAGCCTTGATGTCACCGGTGGCAACCTCCATGACGATGGCGACACCCACATTGCCGTTGATCAGCTTCAATTCGTCGATGACGGCACGCTCAGCCAAATCTTGCATGCCTACGTCGATGGTCGTAACGATGTCGGCACCGTCAACGGGAGATATATCTGTGATGTTCAGGAATCTATTACGCACCTTGCGGCGGTGAATGATACCATTCTTTCCGCGTAGCACAGAGTCGTATTGAAGTTCAAGACCACATCTTGCCTCGTCTTTGGCTCCATACATGTCGCCGACAGTACGCAGGGCAAGCGACCCGTAAGGACGACGGCGGGCGTTGAACTCCTCGACATTGAAACCACTTTTAAATGAAGCCCGGATAACAAACTCGTCTGTGACCTTTTCAAACGTGATGGGCATGTTCAATATGGGCAGCTGGTGAACTTCAGCGAAGATATTGTATCCCACTCTGGCTTTCCATATCGGCCAGTGGCGAGAACCTATAGTTCCGTTTTTCTGTTCCTGAAGACGTCCTTCTTCCAGGTGTTTCTTAAAATCTGCAGCACTTTGTTCGGGGAAGATGTGGTTCAGTCCGATGCAGATACTATCGAGCTTGACGTTCCACAGCGAATCGTTTTTCGATTCACGCAATGCTTGGAAGTCCATATACAGCTTGTATTCGGGCAGGCTGCTCGCCAGCAGCTGGCCGTCGCAACTCAAGATGTTTCCTCTGATAGGTTTCACTTGTACGCTGTCTCTCTTTTTCTGTCCTGCTACCTGCATCCAATATTGACGCTTGGCTGTCATCGTATAAAACGCCTTAGCGACAACGGCAATGCCCAAGAGCGTCATCACTATGGCGATGACACTGTATCGGGGCATGATCTTCTTGTAATTAAATTTGCTGCTCATACTTCATTTAATGTGTAATGTCCTTCTAATCGCAAAAACTCTCTAGCGCGCGAAGCGCTTTGCTGCAAAGAACTCTCATCTCTAAACTCTCAACTCTAAACTCTCATCTCTAAACTCTCAACTTTCATTCCGGTACCTGTATAATATATGGTGGCTGGTTCGGCATCTTCAACGTACTGTCTTGATTGTTTTTCAACATCTCCAACACATGACTCTCTCTGCATTTCTCCGTCAGCTGACTGCTACTCGACAATGCCTTGTGCTTGGCGTCTTTCAGTTCTTTGTTTAAACGGTCGATTTCCAGCAGGTCTTTTTGTACGCTATAGCGATTAGAGATATACAGGATGACGAAGAATACGATTAGCACAATCAGCCAAATCTGACTTTTAATGACATTGCCAGTAAGAATGTCGCCACCTAGAATTTTCCTTAATGTGAAAGAGGCAGAGGATGGTTGTTCGTCCTCGCGTGCTTGTTCTTGAATGGCTTCCTTCAGTGTTTCGGCAACATTGTCCTGTCCGTTGTCAGCTACGTTTTTTTCTTGCTCGCCAGTTTCCTCTCCCTTTTCCTCTGGAAATGGTTTCTTATCCTTCGGAGTCACTTTGTTGTCAGCCGCCACAACGTCTTCGCCTTTCTCGTTGTCTCTTTTGGTATTCTTCTCGTCGCTCATGCTCTTGTCCCTTTTCTTGTGATGATACTCAGCTTATCTGGTTGCTTGTTTCTCTGCTATTCTCAGTTTTGCACTTCTACTTCTCGGGTTGCGCTCTAATTCTTGCTCATTGGGTGTAATCACTTTCCCTATCATGTTCAAAGGCGCATCGGTGCGCCCGAAGAAGTCTTGTATGACCTTGCCCTCTGCATTGCCAGTCCTCATCATGTTCTTCACGATGCGGTCTTCCAGCGAGTGGTAGGTGATGACGACCAGTCTTCCACCCGGTTTCAGTAGTTCCGTAGCGCCAGCCAGCATCTCTTTCAATGCCGCCATTTCATCATTCACTTCGATGCGCAATGCCTGGAACAACTTTGCCGTTTCTTTTTTTTCGCGTTCTTGTCGCAACAGGGGAGCAACAGCTTCGGTCAGTTCTCCCGTCGTCAGTATGGGTTGTTGGGTGCGCTTTTTCATGATGGCAGCAGCAATACGGCGTGCGTTTCTCAGTTCTCCATAGAAGTAGAGTATGTCAGCCAGTTGTTCTTCGCTATAGCCGTTGACAATGTCGGCAGCCGTCCGTCCTGCTCGTTTGTTCATTCGCATGTCCAGTGGCGCATCGAAACGGAAAGAGAAACCGCGGCTCTCGTCGTCGAAATGGTGACTGGAAACGCCGAGGTCTGCCAATAAACCGTTTATTTGTTCTACACCATAATAGCGCATCCAGTTTTTCAAGTATCGGAAATTGGAACGAACAAAAGTAAACACTTTACTCTCGTCCTTTGATCCTTGTCCTTCAACTCTCAGCCCTAAGCCGTTTCTTTCAGCGTCGGCATCTTGGTCGAAACCAAAAAGACGACCGGCTCCTCTCAACCGTGAAAGGATTTCTTTGCTGTGGCCACCGCCACCGAAAGTGACATCAACATAGATGCCTCCAGGTTTAACGTCAAGTCCGTCAATGCTCTCCTTTAAGAGCACTGGAATATGGTATGTACCAGCGGTCGTCGTCATGGTAAGTGTGCCCTTAGGTTATGTGTTTTCCTCACCGCTCATAAGTTCTTCCAGTTGCTTAGAGAACTCCTGAGCTTCCATTATAGGCAGTTTCCCCTCGTCGTTACTCCAAATCTCAATGGTGTCATCCATGCCGATGAACTTGATGTCCTGCACGATATTTGCCATTTTCAGGTAGCGTTTCGGTATCAGGAACCTACCATTGCCATCCAAAGAGATCACTTCAACGTCAGAGACAAACTGGCGGAAGACTTGCCTGTGGGCAGCATTCCAACGGTTGAGCCTTTTCTTCAACGAGTCCAACTGCTCGTTCCACACGGATTCAGGGTAAAGGACAAGACACGATTGGTGAATGTCCTTTCGCATCACCAGTGTTTCCTCGCCCGATGCACTCAGCACCTTGCGGAAAACTGCCGGCAGGAAAGCGCGTCCTTTGGCATCAGTCTTGGCTTCTATATTTCCTATAAATCGCATGCGTACAGCTTTATATTTTTGAATTCGGCTTCAAAGTTACAAACATTTTCCCCACTTTCCACCACTTTCCACCACAAAAGTGTCTTTTTCTGCCGTTTTTAAAATCATTTAACGATTAGCGTCTCCTGTGTTTCTATTCTCTATGTTCCCTTTGCTGAGTTTATGTTCTTCAAGACTCCCCGATAAAAAAGTGTTTTTTTGAATATTTTTGTAGGAAAAGCGAATGTTATTAAAAAGAAATCGCTAATTTTGCACGTTGATAGTAATTTTGTGCATATGCAGAAGACCATAGACTTAGATGCCATACTGAAGAGCAAGATGGGTAACAAGGCACGTTATGTGCCTGGTTTTCTAGTGTCGTGGCTTAAAAAGACAGTGCACCAAGACCGCGTGAACAAGTTTCTTTGGGAGAGCCGCCACCTCACGGGTACAGAATGGTTGGAAGAATGTGTGCGCTATTTGGATATGACGCTCGTAGTAGAAGGCAGGGAGAACCTTCCCGACCCTAACGACGGCAAACGTTATACTTTTGTTTCCAACCATCCGCTCGGCGGAGCCGATGGCGTTGCGCTTGGTGCCATCATTGGTCGCCATTACGACTCTAAGTTCCGCTATCTTGTTAACGACCTGCTGATGAACCTTCCCGGACTGGCACCATTGTGTATCGGTATCAACAAGACGGGTAAGCAGGGACGCAGCTTCCCAGCTATGGTAGAAGCAGGTTTTCAGAGTGACAACCACATGCTGATGTTCCCTGCCGGGCTCTGTTCGCGTAAGATCAATGGTGAGATTCACGACTTACCTTGGAAAAAGACCTTCATCTCAAAGAGTGTGGAGTACCATCGCGATGTCGTCCCCATCCATTTCAGCGGTCGGAACTCCGATTTCTTCTATAATTTGGCAAACCTGTGCAAGCGATTGCACATCAAGTTCAATATAGCGATGCTCTTTCTCGTCGATGAAATGTATAAGAACGTACACAAAACTTTTCATGTTACCATTGGCAAGCCTATCCCCTGGCAAACGTTCGACAAATCAAAATCTCCGATGGAATGGGCACAATTTGTACAAGACCACGTTTATAAATTGAGTGCTGAATAACAACAAATCTATTATGTCTATTGAGAAAATGGAACAAGGGGCTCCCATCATCCCACCCGTCGACCGAGCATTGCTCAAGAGGGAACTGACTCCCGACAAGCAGCTTCGTATGACTAACAAAAGTCATAACGAAATTTATATTGTGACCTATCACAATGCGCCCAATACGTTGCGTGAGATAGGTCGCCTGCGTGAGATAGCCTTTCGCGAGGCAGGTGGCGGAACGGGTAAGGAACTTGATCTCGATGAGTTCGATACCTGTGAGAACTGCTACAAACAACTTATTGTGTGGAACCCCGAAGCCCAAGAAATTATAGGTGGCTATCGCTACCAATATGGCACAGACTGGGAACTCGATGAAAACCATCAGCCCAAGCTTGCCACCAGTCACATGTTCCATTTTTCCGAGAAGTTTATTAAAGAATATATGCCCTATACTGTTGAGTTAGGGCGCTCGTTCGTCTCTTTGGAATACCAAAATGTGCGCAAGAACACTAAGAGCATTTTCGCACTCGATAACCTTTGGGACGGACTCGGAGCTCTCACCGTCCTCAATCCGCAAGTGCGCTATTTCTTCGGTAAGATGACCATGTATCCTTCCTACATCCGCCGAGGACGTGACATGATACTCTATTTCTTAAAGAAGCATTTCGATGACAAAGACAATCTCATCACACCGATGAAACCGTTGAAAATAGAAGAAGACCCCGCAGAATTGGCTCGTCTCTTCTGTGAAACTGATTTCCGTAAAGACTACCTGATTCTAAATCGCGAGATACGCGCACTCGGTTATAACATCCCCCCGCTGGTGAATGCCTATATGAATCTGTCGCCCACGATGAAGCTTTTTGGAACAGCCATCAACTACGGCTTCGGCGATGTGGAAGAGACCGGCATCCTCATTGCAATCGACGAAATCCTTGAAGAGAAACGCGTCCGCCACATCGACTCCTTCGTTGAACAACATCCAGAAGCCTTCAAGATTACCAGTGGGGCCAACAAAGTAATCTATAAGGAAAAAGACGTAAACGTATAGTGGAATCCGCTAGCTCACGTCCGGTTCGAAAAGCTTTTTTCGGGTAAGGCTTAATTGAAAAGCAACTACGGCTCTTTTGGAGCCCAAACACAGCTCTTTTGCCTTCCAATTACGGCTTACTTGATATTGGTGGGCTTTGTTGTAAAGATTAACGAAAATGTCGAGTCGATGAATATATAAACTCCATACTGTTTTCAGCATGGGGTTCTTTTCATCATGTAAATCACGCGCTTCAACACCCACAGACATTGTTTCGTCAAAAGCATGTTGGAAAGCTTGGATGATTAATGGCGTCCTAGACGCCATTAGACGGTATTTTAGAGCACAGGTAGGGAAATCCCATTGATTTTTTGGTAAATATCCAAAGAATAGACATCGGTCATGCCGCTGATATAGTCGATGACTGCCATGATGCGGGTTTCAAGGTCTGGACTTTGAATGTCGTATTGTGACGAAAAACGGCGGATAAGCTGTTGGGAATGGAACTTATCCGGGTGGACGGCAGCTTCAACCAAGTCTTGCATCAACGTTTCCATGATCTTGTAACCGCTGAGTTCTACATCAAGAACGATTTTGCTATTATAGATTTTCTGTGTCGAAATAGTTGTGCAACGCTTGTAGGCATCGTGCTGAAGGGGTGAGATGTGGTCGATGAGCGAACCTTCGAAGGTGCCGTTGAGGATGGATTCTTCGTTTTCTACAAACGTCTTGACGCACTCGTTTTCTAATTTTCCGATGGCGCAAGCTCGCATATAGACCACTTTCTCGTTCTCGTCAGTAACGCCTTCATCATGTACGCGTTGGCAGATGTGCCGGCGAGTGTTTGAATCGAAAAACCCCAGTAATAAATCCTCGGTTTCATCGAACGAAAGCAGTTTTAGTTTGTGCGCATCTTCAATATCCATTATCTCGTAGCAGATATCGTCGGCTGCTTCAACGAGATAGACCAACGGATGACGGCAGAAAACGGAGTCTCCAAAGGAAAGAATGCCCAATTCTTCAGCTATCTGTTGGTAAATGGATTCTTCTGAGAGAAAGAATCCGAATTTCCCTTTTTTGCCCGCCATTGATGAACAGCGTGGATATTTTACGATGCTTGCCAACGTACTGTAGGTCATCACAAACCCACCGTCGCGTCGTCCTTTAAAACGGTGGGTCAGCAAACGGAAGGCATTGGCATTGCCTTCAAAATGGGTGATGTCGTCCCAGAATCGTTGTGACAGTTGCTCCTTGAGGTAAGCGCCAGGACCTTCGGTAAAATAAGCCTGAATAGCTTTTTCTCCACTGTGACCAAATGGCGGATTTCCCATATCGTGTGCCAAGCAAGCGGCAGAGACGATGGTGCCTATCTCTTCGAAAAGAGTCTCGTTCAGTTCGGGGTGGCGCTGTTTGAGGATATGTGCGACATCGTCGCCTAGCGAGCGTCCCACACTCGATACCTCCAAGGAATGGGTAAGTCTGTTGTGTACGAAGATGCTGCCAGGTAGCGGAAACACCTGTGTTTTGTTTTGGAGGCGGCGGAAAGGAGCCGAGAAAATCAGCCGGTCGTAGTCACGCCGAAACTCCGAACGGTCGTCGTGGCGCTCAGCGTGTTTGATTTCCTGTCCGAGTCGCTTGTTGGAAATGAGTTGTTGCCAGTTCATGGGCGCAAAGGTATGAAAAATATGTGTACTCTCGCTCGAGAAAGCAAAGAAAAACAAGTTTTCCTTTTGCTTTTTCCTCGCTTATTCGTACCTTTGCACATTATTTTATAAGAGCAAGGAGAAAAAGATGAAGATTCAAGTAGTCAATAAGGGTCACCAACCTTTACCGGCTTACGCCACTAAACAGAGTGCTGGCATGGATTTGCGTGCCAATATCGATGAACCTATTGTGTTGCATCCGATGGAGCGTAAGCTCATCCCTACAGGTTTACACATTGCTCTGCCTGAAGGTTATGAGGCTCAGGTTCGTCCACGTAGTGGTTTGGCGTTGAAAAAAGGTATTACAGTGCTCAATTCTCCTGGGACCATCGATGCCGACTATCGTGGCGAGGTGGGTGTATTGCTCATCAATCTTTCGCAAGAAGATTTTGTCATTAACGATGGTGAGCGTGTTGCCCAGATGGTCATTGCCCGTCATGAGCAGGGAGAGTTTGTTGAGGTGGAAGTCCTTGACGAAACCGAACGTGGTGAAGGCGGTTACGGACACACAGGCGTGGTATAGCGCGTACGCTAATTGACAATTCACAATTCTTTGGAAGCAAAGCGACTTTGTCGGTTTCTTACTCTGGCAAGCGCTTCGCGATTAGATAATTCACAAATGATAAAGAGGATACTGATAGGATTGATGTTGGTAGTGTCGGGGCTGACGGCTCAGGCGCAACAGTCGCCCTATAACTATTTCTTTCTTGAGGCGATTTGCCAGCAGGGACAAGGAAACTATGCAGCAGCTTTCGACTTGCTGCAGTTGGCAAAGGTGCTTAATCCAGAGGCTCCGGAGGTATGGTTCCAGTTGTCAGGCTATTATTCTGACTTGAAAGACGATGACCATACTCGTGAATGTTTGGAACGAGCTGCAGCCTTGTCGCCAGAGAATGACACATACCAGGAACGATTGGCGCAGTTCCTGATTACTCAGCGTGAATTCGACAAGGCGATAGAGGCTTACGAACGGCTGTATGCTGCCCATCGCAACCGTGACGACGTGCTGCAGTTGCTTTTTCGCCTGTATGGGGTGAAGAACGACTATGAGAAAATGATTGGGGCGTTGGACAGAATGGAAACCCTTGAGGGTTCCAGCGAGCAGTTGACGCTGACAAAAATGCAGATTTATGAGCAGCAAGGAGAAAAGACAAAAGTTCTCAAAGAGTTGCGTGCATTGGTTGACCATCATCCTAACGATCTGAACTATCGTGTCATGTTAGGCAACTGGCTTTTGCAGAACGACAGACCGGAGGATGCATTGAAGGAATACAAGAAGGTGCTTCATGAAGAACCTGACAACGAACTGGCGCAAATGTCAATGCTCGACTATTACCATGCAAAAGAACAGCAGGATAAGGCTGACGAACTTTTGGTGAAGCTGTTGAAAAGCAAGAAAACGGAATCTTCGACCAAGCTCACACTGATGAGACAGGTGATAGAAGAGAATCCCGAAGATAGCGTAAAGGTGCTGCAACTCTTCGATGAGGTGTTGGCACAACCTCAGCAAAATGGCGATGTCGCCATGCTGAAGGCTGCATATATGTCCCTCAAGAAGATGCCCCAAGATGAGGTGAACGCCGTTTTGGAGCGTGTCTTGGAGATAGAACCCGACAACGTCCGTGCTCGCTATATGCTGATTGAGAGCACATGGGATAGTAAAGACTACGACAAGGTGATTGCCTATTGCCGTCCCGCACAACAATACAACCCCGACGAAATGCTGTTCTATTATTTCCAAGGATTAGCACATTTCCAAAAACAGGAGCAGGACGCGGCTTTGGAAACTTTTCAGAAAGGAGTCAGCCAAATCAATCAGGATAGTAATCCTGAGATTGTCAGCGACTTTTATGCCATCATGGGCGACATCCTGCATGAGAAAGGGCGGGACGCAGAGTGCTTTGCCGCTTATGACAGCTGTCTGCAATGGAAACCCGATAACATTGGATGTCTGAACAATTATGCCTATTATCTCAGCGTTAAAGGTAAAGATTTGTCTAAGGCAGAACAAATGAGTTACAAGACTATCAAGGCAGAACCGGAAAGCGCTACTTATCTTGATACTTATGCATGGATATTATTCCAGCAGGGGCGCTATGAGGAGGCGAAAATATATATTGATCAAGCCCTCAAGAATGATACTACAGCAGATAATGTCATTGTAGAGCATGCCGGCGACATCTATGCCATGACGGGTGACTTGGAGAAGGCTCTTGAATACTGGCAACATGTTGCAGCTAGAGGTAACGACAGCGCTGTTTTGCAACGGAAAATTCAACTTAAGAAGTATATCAAAGAATGAAAAGAATAGTTTACATATTTCTTTGTGCAGCCGTCTTGGCTGCTTGTGGAACAAAAAAAGGGGTGGTGAAAGATCCGAAAACGCCGACGATCATTGCTAATGGCGAACAGGGACAAGAGCAGGAGAAGTTGCGCTTTGTACAAAAGGTTTCCGATCAGGCTTTGTACCAGCAAAACGTAGTCTCGAAGATGACTTTCACAATGAATACCGGGAAAAAGAAAATTTCAGTACCTGCTTCGCTCCACATGCGCAAGGACGATGTCATCCGTATCCAACTGTTTGTGCCCATCATTGGAACGGAAGTTGGACGATTGGAGTTTACAAAAGACTATGTGCTCATCATCGACCGATTGCATAAACAGTATATCAAGGCAGACTATAGCAAAATCGATTTCCTTCAAAATCGTGGAGTCGGATTCTACGTTCTGCAAGCACTCTTCTGGAATCAGTTGTTCATACCTGGAACCAAGAAGGTGGGAGAAGAGCAGTTGTCGCAATATGATGTGGATTTGAAGTTTGCAGGTACGACGCTCCCTGTTTTGCTTCGTCAGCGCAAAATGTTATTTAGCTGGGCTGCAGATAAATCATCGGCACTCATCAAAGAAACGACTATCACCTATGCAGAAAACACACCAGAAGCAGCATCGCTCACATGGACGTATGACGAATTCCGTGCCTTTGGATCGAAGCAATACCCTCACCGGCAGGAACTCCACCTGAAAGCGGTGGCAAACAAACAGCAGAAGGATGTCAAGGTTACTTTTGATATGAATGGGGTGAGTGCAGACAAAGACTGGGAATCGCGTACTACTGTCAGCGATAGGTATAAAGCTGTTGACGTGAAAGATATCCTTAAAACATTATTACAATGACAAGAATACTCATCATCATCGCTTTTCTGCTGTCTGTGCTTCCCGTGAGTGCACAGCAGAAACGGCATTATACAACGAAGAAATCCGCCGCAGTCCTTCCTGCGTCCAAGCAAACAAAAGCCACCCAACAAAAAGGAACTCGTTCCTATCAGCAAACGGGAAAACGTTCTAGTTCCAAGAGGAGGGGTAAAGTCGTCAAAGGTAAGAACGGCAAGATAACCTACGAAACGACCGAGGAAATTCGTGGTTTGCAGAAACAACGGTCGCAGATTCAGGCAGAAATCAATAGCAAGGAAAAAGAACTGAAAGCCAAGGAGAGTGATGTAAGGCAGCGACTGAATAATCTGGTACAAATTAATACAGAGATAGACCAACATCAGAAATCTATCGACACCATTCAGCGCGACATCCGACACCTTGATGGTAATATCAATATTCTGAATGCTCAGTTGGCAGAACTGCAAAAACAATTGGACGATCGTAAAGCAAAATTTATTGAGTCTATGCGTTATATGGCACGGCATCGTAGCATACAGGATAAAATTATGTTTATCTTCAGTGCCAAAAGTCTGACGCAGATGTATCGTCGCTTGCGTTTCGTGCGTCAATATGCCACCTTCCAGCGTGCTCAAGGAAAGTTGGTGCAGGAGAAGCAGCAGCAAGTGAATGCAAAAAACCAACAATTGCAAGGCGTTCGCCATACGAAGAATACGTTGCTGAACAAAGACCAGCGTATCAAGGCTGAATTGCAGGGTAAGCATGCGGAGCAGCAAAAGGTGGTGGAATCGCTGAAGGCTGAGCAGAAGACGTTACAGGATGTGTTGTCGCAACAACGCCAGAAACAGGCCGCGTTGAATGCACAA
>Ga0247608_10002129_pt1 | contig 25600 bp, 27 predicted proteins | sample 176DNAGHGlowgp2_FD_193490 | JGI IMG/M metagenome (GOLD analysis project Ga0247608, IMG submission 193490) | Sheep rumen microbial communities from Palmerston North, Manawatu-Wanganui, New Zealand - 1766 DNA GHGlow gp2 | ecosystem: Host-associated > Mammals > Digestive system > Stomach > Rumen ... | reverse complement strand
ACAAGAATATCAAAAACTTGTAGAAGAATGGATATTATTTTACAACACAAATAGAATAAAATCAAAAACTACAAGAAAATAATCCTGTAGTTCTTTTTTTGTTGTGAACTATTTGGGGTTCACTTCAAAAATAGTTCTTTTTCTTTTATATTTAATGACATATTTTGTATTTTATAGTATAATCATATATAAGAAGATTTAGTTTTGAAGTAGAGTAGGTGAAGATATGAATAAAGGACTACCTAATAATATAGATGCTGAAAAATCATTGATTGGTTCAATGTTTTGGTCACATTCTTCATTACAAAAAGGATGCGAAGAAATTGAGAAAGAATATTTTTACTTGGATAGTAATGCCAAAATTTTTGAAGTTATCAAAGATTTATATAATTTACATAAACCAGTCGATGTTAATACCATAACAACTGAATTAGTAGATCGCAATCTATTAAATCAGGTTGGTGGTGTTGAATACTTATCAGAGGTTATTAATAGTGTCGCAACTGGCGCCAATATTGAATATTATATTGAGACAGTAACTGAAAAATACACATTACGTAGATTGATTGAAACAGCAACTCAAATTGAAAAGAAAGCCTATGAAGAAACGGTCGATGTCAGTGAAGCTGTAGAACTTGCTGAAAAAGGTATTTTGGATGTCAGTAAAACTAGAAAAACTAGTGAATTTAGAAAAATTCAGGATGTTTTAAATAAAACTCAAGATGATCTTGAATTACTTGCTAAAAATAAAGGAAAAATTACTGGCCTTACAACTGGTCTAAAAGACTTAGATAATATTACTGAAGGTCTTCATGAAACACAATTGATAATCATTGCTGCAAGACCGGCCGTTGGTAAAACAGCATTTGCCCTAAACATTGCGGCTGCTGCAGCTAAATCAACCAAGAAAAATATCGCTATCTTTTCTTTGGAAATGCCAGCAGAACAATTAGTAATCAGAATGATTAGCTCATTGGGACAAATTGATAGTAAGAAACTTCAAACTGGTAGATTGGAAACTGAAGATTATCGTCGTATGAATGAGGCTATTAGTCAACTAGCCGACACCAACATCTATTTCCATGATGGCACCGCAACAACCGCCGGTGAAATTCAAGCTAAATGTCGTAGACTATCGACTCAAGGTGAAGGATTAGGATTAGTTGTTATCGATTACTTACAATTAATTGATTCTTCAGGTAAATATGCTGGTGCTAGACAACAAGAAATTTCTGAAATATCAAGAAAATTAAAGACAATGGCTCTTGAACTTAATGTTCCAGTTATTGCCTTATCACAGTTATCAAGAAATGTTGAAAAGCGAGAAGATAAACGCCCAGTTTTAAGTGATTTAAGAGAATCTGGAGCCATTGAACAAGATGCCGATATTGTCGCCGCGTTACACGCTCCAGAAAGTGATACACCACAAACTGATGATTCAGTACCATCACCAATTCAATTAATCATTTTGAAACATCGTAATGGGCCTACAGCCACAATTGATATGCTATTTAAAAAGAAAACTTCAACCTTCTTATCCTTGAAAAAAGGTGGTGATGGTAATGAATAATAAATGGACAATTGGTATTATTACAATCATAATTTTATCAATATTAAGTTTATTCCTTGCCGGTTTTAAATTAACTACCAACAAAGAACCAGTGGAAGTATATAATATTTACCTAGATGGTGAAAAAATAGGTACTGTCAAATCAAAAGAAGAATTTGAAAAATATATTAATACTCAAGAAGAAAAATTAAAACAAAAATATAATGTTAGTAAGATATATACTCCTAAAGGAGTTGAAATAAAAAAAGTAGTGACATATAAAAATAACTTTGATAGTAATGAGAAAATCTATAATTTACTTGTAAAAGAACAAAATTTTACCGTCAAAGGTATTATCATTGAAATTACTAAAGAAGAAACTTCTGAGAATGATAAAGAAAAGAAAACAACAACTGAAATAATCAATGTTACTAGCAAGGATATTTTTGATAAAGCAATTGTAAACATCATTAAAGCCTTCCTTGATGAAAAAGAATATAATGCTTTTATGGAAGGAACTCAAACACCAATTGTTGATACTGGTTCTATAATCGAAAGTATATATTTAAAAGAAAATATTACTTATAAAGAAGGTTATATTTCAACTGACGAAGAGATATTTACCGATGAAGGTGAACTTACTAAATATTTAATGTATGGAACAACGAAAGAGCAAAATACATATATTGTAAAAGATGGCGATACGATTGAATCAATTGCCAATGCTAATAAATTAAATACCAAAGAATTTCTAATTGCTAACCCAGAATTTACTAGCGTTAATAATCTATTATATACATCGCAAAAAGTAAATGTTGGTCTTATTAATCCAATAATCAGCGTTGTTGTTGAAAAGCATGCCGTAGCTGAAGAAGTTGCCAAATATGCAACAGATATTAAGTATGATAGTGAATTGGTTATTGGTTATTCCTATGTTGAAAGACCTGGTGAAAATGGCTTAGACCGAGTAACTAGAAAATATCAATATATTAATGGACAAGTAGCGGATGTTGCTTTAGTAAGTAGTGTTGAAATCAAACCATCTGTTAGTCAAATTTTAGTAAAAGGTGAACGTTATGTTCCGAATGTTGCTGACTTATCTTATTGGGCATGGCCAACAAGCACGCCATATACTATTACAACCGGTTATGAATATCGCTGGGGCTCATTCCATGCTGCTATTGATATTTATGTTGGTTGGGGTTCCCCAATATATGCCGCAAATAATGGTACCGTTGAAGCAGTAAGTACAAGTTGTGTAAGAGGCGATACAAGTTGCAATGGTGGCCGTGGCAATTATGTTATTATAAATCATAATATTAGTGGTTATTATACTCAATATATGCATTTAGCTACCGCTTATGTAAAACCTGGCCAAGTGGTATCACGCGGCCAAAGAATTGCTGCTATGGGAAATACTGGTCATGTTGTTCCAACCCCAGCTTATGGTTCATCATCTTATGCAGGAACTCACCTAGATTATGGAGTATGGATTGGTAAACCTTATCAAGGTCACACAATTAATCCATTTAGCTTATATTAATGAAAGTATGTGTTTTATCTAGTGGTAGTAAAGGAAATACTACATATATTGAAACATCAAAAGCAAAAATCTTAATTGATTGTGGTAACAGCAGCAAATATATATTAAATAAATTATCAGTACTTAATGTTGATACGCAAGAACTTGATGCAATTCTCATCACCCATGTTCATTCTGATCACATTAAAGGGTTATCAGTATTTCTAAAGTACACTAACGCATCGGTTTATATGACTGAAAAGATGTATCCTTATATAGATTTTGTTCAAAATTATAAAATCATTAATAGTGATACATTTAATATTAAAGATCTTAAAATTGATGTGATTAAAACATCTCATGATGCTGAAGATTCTGTTGGATACATTGTTAGTAATAAAGAATCATCAGTTGTCTACATTACTGATACCGGCTATATTAATCGCAAATATTATGATATTTTATCAAATCGTGATATCTATATTTTTGAAAGTAACCATGATGTAGAAATGCTAAATAATGGTAGATATCCATTTGAATTAAGAAAAAGGATATTGTCTGATAAAGGCCATTTATCAAATTATGATTCAGCAAAGTATTTATCAAAATTTATTGGTGACAAAACTAAGAAAATAATTTTGGCCCACTTGTCTGAAGAGAATAATACAGAAGAATTGGCGTTAAGTGCTTTGAATGAGCGATTAAAAAAAGAAAAAATTTCTTTTGACGATATCATCATAGCTAAACAAAATAAAGAAACTGAGTTAATTAAAATTTAACTCAGTTTTATCTTTATATAAAGTGTAAATACCCCATAAAATCTTGCATTTTTTAAGATATTATGTTATGGTATATGTGAACCAAAAATAGTGTCTTACATACGATATAAAAGGAGGTAACTATGCCTAAAATTAAAATTCACGGAGGACATGAACTAACAGGTACAATCACCATAAGTGGTGCTAAGAATAGTGTTGTTGCTCTAATCCCTGCAGCTATCCTTTGTGATGAAAGAGTTACCATCAGTAATGTTCCTGACATTACCGATGTTGATGATCTAGAAAACATTCTTGTTCATTTAAATGCTGAGATTAAACGTTCATCTGGAAAGGTTGAAATTGATTCCAGCAGTATTATAAATAAAGAGATAACCGAGCCATTATCTAAAAAATTGCGTGCCTCATATTATTTTATGGGCGCATTATTAGGAAAATTTAACAAAGTTGAAATGTATTTTCCTGGTGGTTGCTCAATTGGCGCAAGACCAATAAACCTTCATTTGAAGGGTTTTGAACTATTAGGTGCTAAGATTACTGAAGAAGATAATCATTTTATTATTGAAGCTGATAAATTAAAAGGTAATAATATTTATCTTGATTTTCCTAGTGTTGGGGCTACTATCAATATTATGCTAGCGGCTGTCAAAGCAAAAGGAAAAACAATCATTGATAATGCTGCTCAAGAACCTGAAATTGTTAACATTGCCACTTTTTTAAATAATATGGGCGCTAAGATAAAAGGTGCTGGAACAAGTACCATTACCATTACTGGAGTAAAATATTTACATAGCTGTTTCCACGAAGTAATCCCTGATCGTATCGAAGCAGGAACATATTTAATAATCGGTTCCTTATTAGGAAGAAATTTGAAAATTGATAATATGATTCCTAACCATTTAGAGGCCCTAATTGCTAAGCTTACTGAAGCTGGTGTCGAAATGGAAGTTGGTCTTGATAATATTGTTATTAAAGAACCGAAACAATATAAAGCGATTGATATAAAGACTCTTGTATATCCTGGATTTGCTACCGATCTTCAGCAAATAATGGCTACTTTCTTAACCCAATGTAAAGGTAGAAGTACAATAGAGGAAACAATTTATGAAAATCGTTTTCAAAATCTTCAGGAATTAAATAAAATGGGAGCTAATACTGAGATAAGAAAAGACAATCGTAAGGCTACAATTAGAGGAAAAACTCCTTTAAAAGGAACAAAAGTAAATGCTACCGACTTAAGAGGTGGAGCATCGTTGCTTGTGGCCGGTCTAGTTGCTACTGGAATAACAACAATCGATAATATTGGCTACATTTTAAGAGGATATGATAAAATTGTTGAGAAACTATCTGATGTTGGTGCTAAAATAGAAATAATTTAATATTATTTAATAGTGATACTATGAAAAAAATAATATTAATATTATTTCTTTTTTTACTATGCCTAGCTTGTTATTATATTTATAAAGTAACCGAAGATAAGCAATTAGATATTGTTGCTATTGGTGATGATATTGCCTATAATCCATATTTAGATAATCTAAATCACGACTTTGTTAATAAAGATTATCGTATTAATGATTTGCTTAGCATTATCAATTACAACCAAGAATTGTTAGTAGGTGGGAAAACAGAATCAATTCATAAACTTTTAAAAAACGCTGATATTTTGATTATTTCAATAGGTATGAATGATATTTATTACAAATTAAATGATAGCTCAAAAGAAATATATACTTACTTAAACGATATTATTAATAAATACAATCAAATCCTTCAAAAAATATCAAAATACGATTATCAACAAGTATATATTTTAAATTACTATAATACTAGTAACAAAAATAATGACATATTTACTTATATCAATTATAAATTGAATAAAATAACTAATAATTATAATTACACTTATATAGATCTATCTAAAATATTAAGTAATCGGCCACAATACCATCAAAATAATCATGATTTTTCTTTAAATAGTGATGGATATTATCAAATTTTTAAAATTTTAGTTGAAAAAACAAAAAAAACTTGATATAATATCAAATGTGTTTATTACTATGACTTGTATTAGTCATGGCGAAAGGAGAAATAATATGAAGAAAAATATTCATCCAAATTATGTTGAAGCAACTGTAACATGTGCTTGCGGTAACACTTTTAAAACAAAATCTACCAAGAGTGATATTTCTGTTGAAGTATGTTCAGCATGTCATCCATTTTATACAGGAATGCAAAATACTACAACTAGAAAAGGACAAGTAGATAAGTTTAACAAGAAATATGGATTTAATAATGAATCAAAATAATGACCACTAGGTCTTTTTTTTGACATAAATTTTATATATCTTAAACTATTATTATATATGTCAACATTATGTCAAAAAAAAATAAAATATTGACTTAATAATTCCAATCGCATATGATTATGTTAGATAGTTATAGAAAGGATTGATTTTATGACAATTGGTATTACCAATGATCATCGTGGCGTCAAGGCAAAGAATTTTTTGATGGAATATTTGACTGCCTTAGGATATACAGTAATCGATTACGGAGCTGATACAGAGGAACCGGTCGATTTTCCAGATTATGCAAAAAAATTAGGCGATGGCATTAAGAATAATGAAGTTGCCTTAGGAATTGCTATTTGTGGCACCGGTATTGGTATGAGTATCGCTTTAAATAAAATGAAAGGAATTTATTGTGCCAAAGTATCATCTACCAGTGAAGCAACTTTATCAAAAGCGCATAATGATGCCAATGTGATTGCTATATCTGAAGAAATGGGAGATGATTTGATGAAAGAAGTTATTACTACTTTTATTGAAACCCCATTTACCAATATTGATAGATATAAAAAACGCAATGATAAAATAAAGGATATTGAAAATAATGTATAATTTTTTAATATATTTAATTGTATTAACCATCGTAATTTGGACTATGGAAGGAGTTAATATCAATAATATATTTAAAAAAGATCACGTATACCAAGCTAGAGTATTCTATATTATCATTGTCCTTAGCCTATCGTATTTAGCTGGAAGTTTTATTATTAATTTTTTAACAAGTTTGAAGTAGGAGTATTGTCGTAGGAAAGAAGGTTATATGAAAAAAATCATAATCTTTATATTACTATTAATCTTTATTCCTTTTTTTATTGTCATTTTTTACAATAAAAATTATAAAGAAATACAACTTAACTATATAAATATTACCTATATTAGAGTAAAAAGAAACAATACTAACGAAATAGTAAAAATGCCACTTGAAGAATATATTGTTGGAGTTTTGGCTGGTGAGATGCCCATCGACTTTGATGAAGAAGCCTTGAAAGCACAAGCAGTAGCTTCCCGTAGTTATGCTTTAAAAAGAATGGAGTATAATAAAGATAAAGAATATGATGTCGTCGACAGTATCATGAATCAAGTATACTTAGATAGTGAATATTTAAAAAGCGCATGGGGCTTAAGTTATGTTAAAAACATCAATAAATTACGAAGTGCCGTCAATAGTACAATCGATGAATATTTAACATATGATGATAAAATTGTTGATGCACTATTTTTTTCGACAAGCAACGGTTACACCGAAGATAGCAATAATATCTTTGACTTTGATTGCCCTTACTTAAAAAGTGTTGAAAGCCCATGGGATAAAGAAGTTTCTTCGGCTTATTTAACTACTAAAACAATGGATTTAACTACTTTTTATAGAAAATTGAATATTCCTTACAATAAAAATTTAAATATTGAAATTATTAAAAGAAGTAAGACAAATCGAATACTTCTTTTAAAAATAAATAATTATGAATTTAAAGGAACTGATTTATATAACAAATTAGCATTAAGATCAACAGATTTTAGAATTGATTTACAAGGTGATAGCGTTAAAATAACGATGAAAGGATATGGCCATGGTGTAGGAATGAGTCAATATGGCGCACTAGGAATGGCTAAAGCAGGTTACACTTATAAACAAATTTTAAATCACTATTATCCTAATACAACTTTAACAAAATTAAATTAAATGTATATATTTTGATATTTGGTTAAAAATGTAAGTAGGTGAGTGAAATGAATAAAAGAAATTTGAAATTATTGGTAGTACCAGCTGTTTATACTTTAGCTATTGTTGTATTTGGCACTAGTATGTATCTTATTCAAAAAGCAGTTAATACAAATAAATTTGAAAGTAATGAAGATATGGAATATGTTGACAAAGAAATTGTCACCGATAATGAATATATTCCAGTAATTGCTCCAGATAATACTATTTTAAAACCATTTATGAATGAATTGGTTGAAATCAGTAAATCTTTTTATGATTATAATGGCGAAACAGCTGATCAAGAAAAATCGATAATTATTTATAAAGATACTTATATGCAAAATTCTGGTGTAGATTATAAGTATTCTGAAGCATTCGATGTCATTTCTATATTAGATGGCACGGTGATAGATATTATTGATAATGAAGCGTTAGGAAAAACTATTAAAATCAGACATGATAATGATTTAATAAGTACTTATCAAAGTTTATCTGAAATAATAGTTAAAAAAGATGATACTGTTTTAAGGGGTCAAATTATTGGCAAAAGTGGTACCTGTGATATATATCCAAATGATAGTAATCTTCATTTTGAATTATCATATCAAGGTAAAAATATTAATCCAGAAACAAGCTATAGTAAAACCTCAAGTGAATTATAGGTATATGAAATTTCAAAATCAATATAATTTACTAAAGGGGTAATTAAATGAATAAAAGCATAAAAAAAAGAGTGAATGATGTTGCAGATTACATCATTGACACTCAAAAAACAATTAGAGAAACAGCAAAAATATTCCATGTTAGTAAAAGCACTATTCATAAAGATTTAAAAGAAAGACTACTTGAAATAGATGAATTAAAATATCAAAAAATAAAGAAAATAATGGATAATCATATAGAGACGCGTCACCTAAAGGGTGGCGAATCAACAAGACGATTATTTTTAAGAAAAAAAGAATTATCAGTGTAAATTAATACCAATATATGGTAAAATAATACTAAGAGGGTGATTATATGTTTAATAAGGATATTGGTATTGATTTAGGAACCGCCAATGTACTAATTTATATAAAAGGACAAGGAATTGTATTAAATGAACCTAGTGTTGTTGCCATTGATGCTGATACAAAAAGGCCATTGGCCGTAGGAACTGAAGCAAGAGAAATGTTAGGAAGAACTCCAGGTAAGGTTTTAGCTATTAAACCAATGAAAGATGGTGTTATTGCTGATTTTGAAACGACTGAAGTAATGTTAAATTATTTTATCAAAAAGGTAAATGGTAAAAGTTTTTGGGGTCGACCAAGAATCTTAATTTGCTGCCCATCTAATATCACCCAAGTCGAAAAAAATGCTATCAAGGAAGCAGCCGAAAGAACTGGTGCTAAAAAAGTATACTTAGAAATCGAACCTAAAGTTGCCGCCATTGGAGCTGGTATGGATATATCAAAACCATCAGGTAATATGATTATTGATATTGGTGGTGGCACAACTGATATTGCTATTCTTTCCTTAGGCGGTATCGTCGAAAGTGATTCGATTAGAATTGCTGGTAATGCTTTTGATAATGATATTATAAAATATATCAAAGATAAATATAAATTACTTGTAGGCGAACGCACGGCCGAAGATATTAAGATAACTATTGGTACAGTTTGTCCCGGAGGTAAAACTGAAAAAATGGAGGTAAGAGGTAGAGATTTAGTTACTGGACTACCTCATACGATAACTTTAACAAGCGATGAAGTAGAAGAAGCCCTAAGAGAAAGTGTTTATACAATTATTCATGCGATTAAAGGAATTCTCGAAGAAACGCCACCTGAACTATCAGCTGACATTATTGATAAAGGTATAGTTTTAACTGGTGGTGGCTCACTAATTGACGGATTTAATAAATTATTATCGCAAGAATTAAAAGTTCCTGTCTTTACAGCAGAAAGTCCTCTCACATGTGTTGCTGAAGGTACTGGTATTATGCTAGATAATATTCATATGATTGATAATTAAAAAAAGTAATGATTATTTAATATAACCATTACTTTTTAATTTACTAATAATTTTTTCTTCTGATACATCACCGTTGATTCTTGTTGCTGCCGTTTTTTCCTCGCCCTCTGTAACAAATATCGTCGTTGGTGTACCACTAAAGTTAAAATATGTCTTTAATTTTTCACGCTCTTCATCATTTAATAAATCAGTTTCTAAATAATATATATATACTTTATATTTATTAGCAACTGATTGTAGTTTTGGTTTAAAATCCATACAATGAGCACAAGTAGTTTGACTAAATAAAACTACAAAACTTTCTTTTCCTTCTATTTTTTGGATTAATTGTTCATATTCTATTTCTTTTAAATAGCTTTTACTTAAAAGTGAATCAGCAATTATTGCTCCAACTAAAATTACTAAGCAGATGCCACCTAAAATTAATGCTCTTTTTTTTGACTTGTTCATAAAAAATCACCTAGGTATATAATAACACGCATTTTATTTTTTTACAAGAAATTCTTCTAAAGTTAAATGATTATAATATATATAACTAGCTACATTACCGACATAACGAAGATGCCATGGCTCATAATTATAGCCAGTAATATCCTCTAATCCACTGGGATATCTTAAAATAAAACCAAATTTGTGGGCATTATTATGAATCCATTTTATTTCATTAAACTCACTGATCTCATGTTCAATATAACATTTACCATCACGATAAATACATACATCCAATGCGAGTCCGGTTTGATGTTCTGATGCTCCTGGTGGGGCAATATGTCGAAATGCATAATTAAAACCTTTTTCATCAATCAATTTATGATATATTTTATCTTGGTAATCATAGGCTCGATAACCACTCATAATATCGATATCATAGCTTTCTTTAATAGCTTTTTTTTTCATTAAATTAAACATATTATATACTTTTTCAACAATCAAAATATCATCTTTATAGATACTACCAGCATGAACCAAATCATTAGGTACATAATCTTTATTCAACAAGTTATCTCTATTAACTAACGAGAGATAATCCATAATATCACCTAAAATATTATATTCATAAATAAAAAAAGATATAATATTATTATATCTTTGTAATACTTTTATGTTTTGCCATCATTTTCTTAATACCATAAGGATGTGGGAAAGCAATTGTTATTAAAGAACCATCTGCTGAGATAACAACGCCTTCACCAAACTCCTCATGCTTGACATGATCACCAACATTATAAGAAACATCATCGGTTCTAAATTTGTCTTCTTTAACGAAATTAACTACTTTATTTATTAAAGTTGTGCGATTATCATCTGTCTCTAAATATTTACTGTCAATTTCATCCATAAATCTACTTGGCATATTTATTTGTGTATTTCCAAATAGCATCCTTTTTTTAGTATTTAGCATCCATAAATTCTTTTTAGCTCTTGTAATAGCCACATAACATAGTCTTCTTTCTTCTTCAATTTCAGAAATAGAGGAAGAATTAATAGCATTATAATGTGGAAATAATCCCTCTTCCATCCCTACGATAAAGACGTTATCAAACTCTAGTCCTTTAACCGCATGAATCGTCATCAAACTTACTTTATTACTACTATCTTGATGTTCGGATACATCAGAAACAATAGCTACTTCATTTAAGAAATCGGTTAGTGATATAACTCCATACTCTTCCTCATAGCCTTTAGTAATTGATTTAAATTCTTCTAAGTTTTCTAATCTTATTTCTGATTCTAATGATTTATCCCCTGTGTATTCTGCTTTTAACCCACTCTCATTTAAAACTAAGTCAACCATTTCAGTTAAAGTAAGATTCTCACATTTCTTTTCCATCTCAAGAATCATCTTTTTAAATGCTAACTCTTTACCACTTTCAATTGCTTCAAATAATGATATTCCTTTTTCAGTTGCAATATTAGTTAGATTTTCAATTGTTTTATCTCCGATACCTCTTTTAGGAGTATTAATTATTCTAAGTAAACTAACATCATCATCATGATTGTTAATTAAGCGTAAATAGCAAAGTAAATCTTTAATTTCTTTACGATTATAGAAATAGAAACTACCAACAACACGGTAAGGAATACCCTTTTTAAGCATCTCTTCTTCAATTAATCTTGATTGAGCATTAGTTCTATATAAAATAGCAATATCTTCATAGTTTACATTATTATCATGTAATTCTTTTATCTTTTCAGAAACATATGCACATTCATCTTTATCAGTTTCAACTTTGACATATTTTACTTTACTACCTACATCATTATTACACCACAAATTTTTATCTTTACGCATCTTATTGTGTTTAATAACACTATTAGCAGCATCTAGAATATTCTGAGTAGACCTATAATTTTCTTCAAGCATAACGACCTTACAGTCAGGATAATCTTTCTCAAAATTTAAAATGTTTTTATAATTAGCCCCTCTAAAAGCATAAATTGCTTGATCGTTATCCCCAACTACAAATATATTCTTATGATTGTTACATAACATCTTACTAAAAATGTATTGTGCTTGGTTAGTATCCTGATACTCGTCAATTAAAACATACTTGTATTTATCTTGATAGTATTTTAAAACATCTGGATACTGTCGAAATAACCTAATTGGTAATATTAATAGATCGTCAAAATCAACAGAGTTGTTGATAAGCAATTTCTTATTATATTTTCTATATACTTCGATAATATTGTTATCAAATTCTACTTTTGAATACCCATCTGGATCAAGCAGTTCATTCTTAGCACTACTAATCTTATTTCTAATATCCCTAGGATTATAAAACTTTGGATTTAAATTCAAATCTTTCATAATCTTTTTGACAACTGTTAAGGTATCATCAGAATCCAATATCACAAAATTACTTTTATATCCCAGTCTAGCATAATTATCTTTAATTATCTTTAGCCCTAAAGAATGGAATGTTGATATCTGTATACTTTTTGCATCATATCCAATTAATTTAATTTCACGTTCTTTCATTTCTTTAGCTGCTTTATTCGTAAATGTAATTGCTAATATATTATCAATACTTACTCCTTGTTCTATTAAATACGCAATTCTACTCGTAAGTACTTTTGTTTTACCAGAACCAGCCCCAGCCAATACTAACATTGGTCCATCTATATGTTTAACAGCATCACACTGCTGTTTGTTAAGTCCACTTAAGTCCATCACTACCTCCTTGTATTTCATATCTAATTATAGCATATTTAAGACATAAATGATAAAAAAGATATTAGTAAATCCTAATATCTTTAAGCAGCAATCTTTAATTGTTTAACTTTACCTCTATCTTTTCCGGCTTCATCCCAAAATTCATTTTCTTTAAATAAAATTTCTTCAGGTTCAAAGTATTGAATATTACCCTTACTATCAGACCATATGTTCAAGAAATATGCTCCAACCACATTGGTAAGACCTTGCTTTTGTTGAAATTGTGTCTTTCCACAAAAACATGGTACTTCAATACCTCTAACATTACGATATACAAACGAATAACTTTTATGGTAATGCCCAATTAATAATATTTTAGGTTTATAATTAGATTCAATTATCTCAATTCTTTTTTGTGCTTTATAAGAAACTGATTGTGCTGAACCTCCACCAGGGTGATCCATAAATATCTTAACTCCATTGATATTAATTGATGCAAAATCTTGTCCTAAATATTCCATATCAGGTCTACATCTAGATACCCATTGATTAACTGTTGCCTGACCATTCTTATAATGCGATTCATCGTGACTGCCCAATATATATTTAGTTGTTATTCCTTCAATTTGTGGATACATATCGACAACATAGCCAACCTGTTCATCGAATCCGTGTAAAAATTGTTGTCTAGGTTGTTCAGGCCTATTTAAGTAATTACCATCTACCATATCACCAACATGTAATACCAATGTAATACCACGATTATATGCTTCTTCATACACTTTATTAAGCAAATGCAATTGTTGATGGATATTTCCAAAGTGTGTATCAGATACTACTAATATTTCTGTATGTATCAAGTCATCCATAGTAAGTCCTGGCTTAGCCGTAATAATGTTTCTTGCAAATGTTTTTTCAAACACAAGCGTGTTGTTTTTTATTACTGCATCAACATTCTTACCATATACTCTACATAATTCAAGTAACCCATTAAGTTCCTTATAATTAATATGAAACTTTTTCATAAAGTCTTCAACCGGTGCCCCATTTTTCATATATTTATACATTTTATCAACATAATCAATACTCATATCAAAAGTGCTCATTCTTTTATTCACCCCTATCACTCTTAGTTATTTTTAAAACCTTACGTTTTGTATAATCATCTTTGTTTGTTTTATAATAAACTGAATCAATTGCTCTAACATTAAGTAAATTGCCATATTTATCAGTAGTAACTGTTACATACCAAGCGCCAACTGTATTGGCATATCTCTTATCACTCATTTCTTTGGTTGTAGCACATACACTAGGAACAGATATACATTTAACATTGCGATATGTCATTTTTTCCATTTGAAGTAGTCCACCATATAATAAAATATCTGGTTTATCTTCACTTCTAAAAGAATCTACTTGTTGTTGGGGTCTATAAGAAACTGTATATGTTTTTTCTAATTTTGGACTAAATACTAGCATATTAGCTTTATCTATTTCAATATTACATGAAGTATGTCCGAGATATACCATATCTTCCCTTAAGTCACTAATTCTTTTACCTATATTTATTTTATTATTTTTTAAATGCTTTTCATCTTTTGTTCCAGTAATAAAATAAGTTTTCATTCCTTCAACATAAGGATAATATTGTGAAATATAATCAACTTGTTCTAATGTATCGGCTAAGAAATTAGTATCTGAATATGTATTCGTAACCGAAAACAACCCTTCAGAAATATTACCACATAAAATAACATTTCTATATCCCATCTCATATGCCTTTAAATATATGTCATTTAATATCGTTAACTGTTGATATTTTGAACCAAGTCTGGTATCGGAAATAGCCACGAACTTAAATTCATTATTTTCATCTGTATAAAATTGATATCTATTATCTTTGTTAGTTTCACGTTCCCCATGATTAAATAGATATATGTCATCATCCTTCTTTTGAATACCAATATTAATTCCACATTGTCTAAGTTCTCTAAGTAGACCCAATACTTCAAATTCATTAAGTTTAAGATGCTCACTAACTTCTGATAAACTTATTTCTTTTTCCGTTAAATTTTTAATACTCTCTAATAAATCGCTATTCATAAAACCTCCAAAAAAAAGAGCGCAAAAAAATTTTACTCTCCTTATATGTAATAATTAGTGATAACATAATAAAAAATTAGTAAACAACTCTTTTTCATATTACCACTCCTGACTATAATAAAATAATATCATTTATTAATATCAAAGTCAATAATAAAAAAATAAATTAGCTAAACTAACTTATTGTATTATGACTATTTTTCTTTTTACGAATTAATACTAATTGCCCCTTCTTATTATCCTTTTTTATTTCTTTTTCATAAATTGTTATAAGTTTGTTATCCATATTATTATATAAATAGTCATCATAATCTATATCATCTTTTATTTCTTCAATTTTTACTAAATTTTCAAATGATATATAATTGATAGGAATTGCATATTCAATTACTTGTTCTAATGTTCTAAATTTAACTCTATCAAAATAAAAGCCAATACCATTAAATCTATCTAATAATTTATATGGAATATCATAAGTGCATATAAAATAACCAGAAGGTGTATTAAAATATAAAACATCATCCTTTTTATTAAAAAAATGTAAATATTTTTCTTTATCAATATACTTATGAGTATTAGCGCTAGCATTAATCTTAAAACTTTTACCAACATTTTTAAATTTCCTTGTATCAAGAATTTCTTTTATTTCTTCTTCTTTACATAATCTATATACAAGCATATTATCTCCTCATAAAAACGACTTTTTGCAAAGTCGCTTTACCTTATACTCGAATAAATCGAGTTTCAATCTACATGGTGCCGCTTGGCAGAATCAAACTGCCCTCTGAAGCTTACCATGCTTCTGTTCTGTCACTGAACTAAAGCGGCATTACGAATAGATTATACAATATAATTTTATAAAAATAAAGTATTTGTTTAAGATAATTGACCTAACAACTTTAAAATAGTAAAATAATTACAGGTGAGTATATGAAAACTGGTCTAGTTTTATCTGGTGGAGGCTCAACAGGTGCCTATCAAATAGGTGTTATTGAAGCCCTAGAAGAATTAAATATTAAATGTGATATTGTTGTTGGAACATCTATTGGTTCTATTAATGGTGCCATGTATGTAATTGGTGCTATAGATAATGCCAAACAAATGTGGAATACTCTAAGTTTTAAAAGTATCTTCTCAGAAGATATAAAATATGAAAGCCAAAAAGATGAGTTTGGTGTCATAAAAAAATATATCGCGGTAGCCACCAAAGGTGGAATAGAACCAAGTAATTTAAAACAAAATTTAATTAATTGTATTGATTTAGATAAATTCTATAATTCAGATATTGATTATGGACTAACTACGGTTAAATTCCCATCATTAAAACTAATAAAATTAACTAAAAAAGAAATTAAAAGAGAAGAATTGTTGGACTATATTATCGCATCATCCACAGTATTTCCAGTATTTAAACTAAAGAATATCAATAATAAAAAATATCTTGATGGTGGTGTAAGAGATACAATGCCATATGATTTAGCCATTAAGATGGGAGCCGAGAAGCTAATTATTATCAATACTAGTTATTTCTTTAAATATGCTAAAATACCTAAAAAAATAATGGATAAATATGATGTTAAAATCATTAGACCTAAAAACAAAACAGGACCATCTTTAATGTTTGAAGCCAAACAGTCAATGAAAAATATCAAATATGGTTATAATGATACAATGAAGTTGTTTGGTAAATTATATGGTAATAAATATACTTTTAAGAGTTTACCAAATAATGAAAATGATAAAGAATTAATAAAAACACTTGAATATCTTGGTAGAACTTTCAAATTAGATGATAGTATTATCTATACCATAAATAAGTTTAATCAAAAATTGACGACCAATCTAGATAAAGTAGCTTATAAGGATGTAAAGAACATAAAAAAAATAAATAATATATTAAACACCCAAGAAAGGATTAAATATATTTATTACAAATTATTAAATAATGAAAATAAAAAATTAGAAATACTTAAGAAAATAATGCATAAAGAGTATCTTGGCGCCAATTATTTATATAGTCAACAAAAGAACAATTATAAAAACATATAATTGTTTTTTAATATTAAGAAATATCATATATTTAAAATATTAAAAATTTTATTAAAAATATGTAACGTTTTATTACATTATCGAATATAATAAATAATGTTAATTGCTTGACAAATATTTTAAAAATATATATCCTTATATAGAAATGAGATGATAAATATGTTAAAAATTATGAAAAACTTTACTAAGAAGGATGTTTTAGTTATCTTATTATGCATTATTATAATGGTCTTTCAAGTATGGATTGAACTTCGCCTACCAGAGTATATGAGTACAATTACTAAATTGATTCAGACTTCTGGTAGTACCGTTAACGCTGTTTTAAAGCAAGGATTCCATATGTTATTATGCGCCTTTGGTTCGATGACTTCAGCCATAATGATTGGTTATTTATCAAGCGGCTTATCGGCTAATTTCTCATTAAATCTTAGAGAAAAAGTCTTTAAAAAAGTTCAAAAATTAGGTGAAGCTGAAGTAAAAAGTTTTTCGACAAGTAGTTTAATTACAAGAACAACCAATGACGTTACCCAAATTGAAATGCTTATTTCGATGGGACTTCAAGCAATGATTAAAGCACCTATAATGGCCGTATGGGCTATATCTAAAATCGTTAATAAAAGCATGGAATTGAGCTCTTTAGTTGGGGTAGGGGTTGTTATTTTATTAATAACTGTCTTTACTATAATGAGTATTGTTTCACCAAAATTTGAAATTGTTCAAAAGTTAACTGATAAATTAAACAGTACCACCCGTGAAAATTTGATGGGTATTCGTGTCATTAGAGCTTTTAATGCTGAAAAATTTCAAACGAATAGATTTAGTAATGTTAATAATGAATTAACAAGCACTCACTTAATAATTCAAAAAACTTTTGCCTTCATGAGCCCTATCATGAATTTAGTGATGCATTTTTTAACTTTGGGTATTTATTTTATTGGTGCTAATCTAATTATTAAAGTAGGAATGATTGAAAAAATAAATTTATTTAGTAATATGGTAGTATTCACTAGTTATGGAATGCAAGTTATTATATCATTCTTAATGTTAACAATGATTTTTATGATTATGCCTCGTGCTAGAGTATCAGCCAAACGTATTAATGAAGTAATTGAATCCGAGGAAAGTATTAAAAATGGCAATGTTGATAAAAAATTAAATGAAGAAACAGGAACAATTGAATTTAAAAATGTTTCCTTTAAATATCCCGATGCTGATGAATATATTTTAAAAAATATTAACTTCAAAGTAAATAAAGGAGAGACAGTTGCTTTTATCGGATCAACAGGTTCAGGTAAATCCACTTTAATAAATTTAATACCTAGATTCTATGACGTAACTGATGGTGAAATTATTATTGATGGTATAAATGTTAAAGATTATAATTTACACACTCTACATAATATCATTGGTTATATTCCCCAAAAAGCTGTAATATTTACCGGTAGCGTCAAAGAAAATATCGCTTTTGGAGACAATGATAAAAAGGTAACTAAAGATATGATAAATGAGGCTTTAGATGTTGCTCAAGCTAGTGAATTTGTAAATAAAATGGATAAAGGAATTGATTCTCATATTGCTAGAGGAGGAACAAATATTAGCGGCGGTCAGAAGCAAAGATTGGGAGTTGCTAGAGCTATTGCTAGAAAACCTGAAATATATATATTTGATGATACCTTCTCAGCTCTTGACTATAAAACCGATGCAACGCTAAGAAAAGAATTAAAGAAATATGCCAAAGATACTACAACTTTAATTGTTGCTCAGCGTATTGGTACCATCATGAACGCAGATAAAATTGTCGTTTTAGATAAAGGAAAATGTGTTGGTATTGGAACTCACAAAGAATTATTAAACAATTGTCCTGTCTACAAAGAGATAGCTTTATCGCAATTTAGAGAGGAGGAATTAGCTAATGCCTAGACATATGCACGCAACAAACGAAAAATCCAAAGATTTCAAAGGTTCAATGATAAAAATTATTAAAAGTATCAAACCATGGTATAAAGGAATTGTCTTTTCACTAGTGTTAGCATTGATATCAGCTATTCTAGCACTAATTGCCCCAGGTCGTTTATCACATTTAACGGATTACATTACTGAAGGTATAACTCCTCGAATTAGTAAAGAAAAAATTGCTGAAATAATGAATAATGAAGCTATTCCATATGAAGATAAACAATCTTTTATGTTAATTATTAACGAATCTAATACATCTAGTGATAGAGAAGCATTAATTAAAAAAATAGATCAATTACCAAAAACAATCTATGAAGAAATCAAACCGGTGATGAATCTCAATAACATTAAAAGTATTTCCTTATTCTTAGCTATAATCTATATAATTAGTGCTATATTTAGTTTTATTGAACAAATTATTATGGCTAATATTTCAAATGACTATTCCAAAAACATTAGATTAAAAATTACTAAAAAAATTAATAAATTACCCCTTAGCTATTTTGATACTCATGAAACTGGTGATATGTTATCAAGAATTACTAATGATGTTGATACCATGGGTCATAGTATGAACGAAAGTTTTGCTGAATTAGTAACTAGTGTTACTTTGTTTGTGGGATCAGTTACGATGATGTTTATAACTAATGCAACAATGGCTGTAACTGGTATCATGGCAAGTATTATTGGCTTTGCCTTTATGTTTTTAATTCTTAGTAAAAGCCAAAAATACTTTGTTGAAAGACAAGAAAGACTAGGCGACTTAAATGGCTATATTGAAGAAATATATAGTGCTCACAATATTGTTAATGCCTATAATGGGGTTGAAGACACAAATAATGAATTTGATAAATTAAATCATAAACTATATAAATGTAGTCGTATGAGTCAATTCTTATCAGGCATTATGCCTCCGATGATGGGCTTTGTTGGTAACTTAGGTTATGTTGCCGTTTGTGTTGTCGGAGCAATCCTTACTACTAAAGGCATTATTTCCTTTGGAGTTATTGTTGCCTTTATGATTTATGTCAGAATGTTTACTAATCCATTAAATCAAATAGCTCAAAGCTTTACTACTCTTCAAGCAACTGCCGCAGCTGGGGAAAGAGTTTTTGAATTCTTGGAAGAAACAGAAATGACTGATGAAAGTAATTTTAATAAAACGATTGATAAAAATGATATTAAAGGACAAATTGAATTTAAACACGTAAAATTTGGATATGACAAAAATAAAACCATTATTAAAGATTTTAGTGCCATTGCTAAACCAGGTAAAAAGATTGCAATTGTTGGTCCTACTGGAGCTGGTAAAACAACAATGGTTAATTTGCTTATGAAATTCTACGAAATTAATAGTGGTGATATATTAATCGATGGAGTATCTACTAAAGAACTAACTAGAGAAAACATTCATGACTTATTCATTATGGTTTTACAGGATACTTGGTTATTTGATGGCACCATCAAAGAAAATATCAAATATAATGGCAACCATATTACGGATGATGAAGTATGGGAAGCATGCAAAATTGTTGGTATAGACCATTTTATCAAAACTCTGCCAAATGGCTTGGATGCAAAAATAGGAGAAAATGATACTATTAGTAGCGGTCAAAAACAATTGATAACCATTGCTCGTGGAATGCTAAAAAATGCGCCATTCTTAATCTTAGACGAAGCAACTAGTAATGTTGATACTCGTACTGAAGAATTAGTCCAAAAAGCAATGGATAAATTAACCGAAGGTAGAACATCATTTATTATTGCCCACAGATTATCAACTATTAAAAATGCTGATTTAATTCTTGTTATGAATGAAGGAAATATTGTGGAACTTGGTAATCACGAAGAATTAATGAAACAAAATGGCTTTTATGCCAAATTATATAATTCGCAATTTGAACTATAAAAGTAATGAATAATTACTTTTTTTAATGTATAATAATATTAGGTGATACAGTGAGAGAAATAATTGAATTACTAACAAATAATAAAGAAACAATTAGCACCATGGAGTCATGCACTGGAGGTGGTATAGCTAATGCTATAACCAATATTGAAGGAGCTAGTGAAGTACTCAAATTTAGCGCAGTTACATACTCAAATGAATATAAGATAAAAATGGGTGTATCAAAAGATACAATTGATGAATACACCGTTTATAGCAAAGAAGTAGCTAATGAAATGAGCAAAAAAATATCTGAATTTACTAATTCTGATTATGGAGTTGGCGTAACCGGCAAATTAAATAGAGTAGATAGATTTAACCCATTTGGCTCTGACAATATCGTCTATATCAGTATCTATTCCAAAAAAGAAGACAAATGTCATAATGCCACCGTCGAATGTACTTGCCAATCTCGAAAAGATAATAAAGAACTCGTTATTAATACCATTATTTATTTACTAAAAACAATTATAAAATGATACAATAACTAGAAATGGAGAGTTATTATGTCAAAAAAAGATTATTATATTACTGATAAAAATTTAAATAAGATATATCGTGGTGAAACAACCAATTTTTTAGATCCAAATACCTATAAAAACATTATTTCTAAATTAAAAAATATCACATATCAAACATATTATCCGTACAAAGATAGTGATAAAGTAATAATCTATACCAACGAATTACCTAAAATTAGATTATTAGAACTTATATCTTATGATAAATTAACCCATAGAGAAATAATGGGTAGCCTTTTTGGATTAAATATTGATAGCGAATTATTTGGTGACATTATTATTACCAATAATCATTATTATATAATGGTAATGGATTCAATATATAATTTAATTATTAATGATTATAATATGGTAGGTAATCATCATATTAAAATACAAGAAGTATCATTAGATATTTTAGATAATTATGAAAGACAATATCAAGAAATCGAATTAATCGTATCAAGTATTCGTATAGATAATGTTATATCATCTATAATTGGTACAAGTAGAGAACAAATTAAAAAGAAATTCTTAGATGATGAAATAATCTTAAACTATGAGGCGTGTCATAAATTAAACTATGAATTAAAAGAAAATGATATATTTAGCATTAGAAGATATGGTAAATATAAGTATACAGGAATAATAAAAGAGACTAAAAAAGGTAACTATTTAATAAAGTGTTTAAAATATATAGATAATTAAAGGAGGAACTATGGAAACAAATGTTGATAAAATAATGAACTATGTAGATACCACAGAAGATAAAAAATTTAAGTGCTATGATACCCTAAAAAAATTACTTTTAGAAAATGAAAAATTTAGAACTATAATAAAAAATGGTATAGGTGAGAATAAAATATGGGGCTTTAGTCAAGAACTATGGTCAAAATTAGCCAATCAAAACTTAAGGTCACCAAAAGTAAAAAGTTTTATTGATGTATTTAAAGATGGTGCTAATCAAGGATATTGCACAGTCTGTGCCAAACAAGTAAGCTATTCACTAGATACATGTTATCTATGCGGAGGTATTTTGCCTATACTAAAAGGTACGACCAACTGTCCTGAAGGAAATCACACCTGGATCGAATATCAAAATGTAATAATTGATACTACCTTGATGCTAGTTATCGATAAAGATTATAAACAAAAATTAGGTTATATTGAAGAAAATAGATATGATCCAAGTAGAGATCCAATATATAATGCCACTAAAGAATTTACTAATGATAGTACATTAAAAAGAAGATAATTAAATTATCTTCTTATTGTTTGCGTCCACATTTCTTACAATATAATGAATCAGCATCAATTGTAGCTCCGCAATGCTTACAATAGTTATCCCAAGATGAAAATCCGTCTTTAACTGCCCCTGATGTAATCTTTACTCCATCCTTAGCAATATTAGCACTCTTAGTTGCCAATTGTCTTAAATCTTCTTCCGATTCATCCATCATATATTTAGCTGCCTTTATTTGTCTACTCATCCATTTTCCTCTTAACTTAGGACTTAGTATCATTAAAAATGTAAAAATAAAGATACATCCAGCTATTATCGGAATGATTATAAATGCTATATTTATAGTTTTTTCCATCATATCACCTCTAACATAATTATAACATAAACTATAAAAATGAACCATCAATAATTCAATGGGTTAGTTCTTAAACTCCACTATCTGTGTGGATACAATTTGAAGAAAATATATTATAATGAAAATGGAAGGAGAAAAGAGAAGTATGAATCAAGAAAAGATTGGAAAATTTATTGCCCAAATAAGAAAAGAAAAAAAATTAACACAAAAAGAGCTTGCAGATAAATTAGGAGTGACAGATAGGGCAATTTCTAATTGGGAGAATGGAAGAAGAATGCCAGATGTATCACTTTACAAAAACTTATGCTATGAATTAGGAATTAGTATTAATGAGTTAATTAGTGGAGAAAAGTTGACAAATAAAAAAATAACTGAAGATATTATGGATGATGCAATTATAAAGACACTTGATTATAGTGAAGAAAATAAGAAAAAATTAAAGAAAATAATTAAGATTTTGATATTAATATTATATATTTTAGTTGTTTTCATTGGAATGACATATTATGCATATAGAAAGAGATATCCTAAAATTGATATATATGAAATTAGTGTTGTAGAAAATCAAACTAATAAGTTAGTTGATCAACTAATACCTACTAATGATAGCATAATGTATTATTCACTAGATAGTGTTCTTGTATGTAATGTAAATGATAAATGTTTCGATTTAGGAACTGCACTTATTAATAAACAAACTAGTATGAAAAAAATAAAAGAATTTTTAGATAGACGAACTGAAAATAATTATTTAAAAAAATTCAATATATATGACAATGAAATAACTACATATAAAAGTAATATCTATGATATTAATACAAATATTAATAAAAGCAATCAATTTGAAGTAATATTTTGTAATAATACAAATCAAGTATATTTCGGTAAAATACATATGGAAAATGAGTTACAAGGCAAGTATTGTGGAATAATAGAAGATGGCAGAAAAGAGTTCATTAGAACATATAAAATAATAAGTGTCACTCCAGATCATGCAGAAGAATATGTTAATGTAACTTTGCAACAATTTCAATTAGATACAGTAATGGTAAAAATACCAAGTAAATTTAAGATTGAAAAAGGGAAAAATTACGAATTTACATTTACAACATATGAAACATTTGAAGATACGATTGAAAATATTTTTAAATATACTACTATTAAAGAAGTAAAAGAAACTGATAAAATAGGGATGGAACAAATTCAGCAGCCGATAAATTCCAATAAAAAATAAGCGAATATACTCCATTCACTTTTTTTAGCAGGGCATACAAATACCCAACTATGTGGTATAATTGAAGCATAAGTAGGAGGAAAAGATGAAAAAAAGTTTAAAAATCACATTAATTGTTGTAGGAGTAATAGTTTTATTATTTGTTTTACTTGCATTAACGACACAATCATATTTTGAAGAAATAGAAGAAACAGTATATGCAACAACAGAAGTAGAAAATGTTAGTACAACTATATCTGACATTTCGCTAACTGGAGCAACCATCACAATAAAAGATACCAATGAAAGCAAATACACATACGAAGAATGGTATGTATTAGAAAAAGAAGAAAATGGAAAATGGTACAATATCCCAACTAAAGTAAAAGAATATGGCTTTAACTCCATTGGGTATGAAGTTGATGAAAATAATGAAGTAAAATTTGTTATTGACTGGAAATGGTTATATGGAGAATTGCCACAAGGAAGCTACAGGATTATTAAGAAATCACACGATAAGTATATTTCAATTCCATTTGATATAGCACAAACATCAAATGGAAATACTATCAAGTTTAATGAATATCTAACAAGGGATGAAGGTAGAATTGTTTATCTTGCTGGTAATATGAATGAGTTTTATGTTAAAGACTCTGACAATAAGAAAGTAACATTAAAAGATTATTCAAAAACTTGGCAATCACTTGATGATATTATCAATCATATTACTTCTGGATTTGAAGAACAAAACACATTAAATGATGGTGGTACAAAGATATATAAATCAAAGATTAATGACACAACAATAGTAGTATGTCATACAACATTTGGAAATAAGGACGTGTTTATTGGCAATTATAATATGCAATTTGATAATGAATCAATGTGCAAAAGATAATAATATTTAAATAAAGACAATTTAATTCAATTCAAAGATAAGTAGTAGTACAAAGATACTGCTACTTTTTTATTTGAAAGAAGGTGGTAAAGGAGATTATAACTTTGAATTAAAGTTATATACTCACTAGAAAAAGAGCATCAGCTGAAGTGAACCCCAAATAGTTCACAACAAAAAAAGAACTACAGGATTATTTTCTTGTAGTTTTTGATTTTATTCTATTTGTGTTGTAAAATAATATCCATTCTTCTACAAGTTTTTGATATTCTTG
>Ga0247608_10002128_pt1 | contig 25610 bp, 26 predicted proteins | sample 176DNAGHGlowgp2_FD_193490 | JGI IMG/M metagenome (GOLD analysis project Ga0247608, IMG submission 193490) | Sheep rumen microbial communities from Palmerston North, Manawatu-Wanganui, New Zealand - 1766 DNA GHGlow gp2 | ecosystem: Host-associated > Mammals > Digestive system > Stomach > Rumen ... | reverse complement strand
GCGAAGGGTTTTATAATAGTTCAAAAAAACACTTTACTAATACCTATTGCACTTTTCACGAGAACATGCTATAATTGCAACTGAAAATCAGTTGCAAAGGAAGATGCGCGAAATGCCCAAGAAGAAAGACTTGATCGATAAACTATTTAGAAAGCCTTATCCTAAGAACTTTACCACAAGAGAATTGGATTTATTGATGAGCAAATGCAATTGCGATAAATTTCAAGGTGGAAGAGGTTCCGGAATCGGATACATCCATACAAAAAGCAAACGAATAATTCAATTTGATGGTCCGCATCCGGGAAATGAATTGTACAGGTATCAGGTGGAAAAAGTAAAAACATTTATTGAAGAAATTGGGGAAAAGGAGAACTGAAGTCATGAAAAATGATATGATGAAATACAAGGGTTATAAAGCCAGCATCTCATATGATGAAATGGACAGAATTTTTGTTGGAGAGGTTTTTGGAATATCTGATTCATTGAATTTTCACGGAAGCTCAATAGATGAACTTGAACAGTCTTTTCACAACTGTATCGATAATTATATCGATTACTGTGCAAGCATAGGAAAAGAACCGCAAAGAGCGTTCACCGGCAGTTTCAATGTAAGAACCACCCCCTCTATCCATGCTCAAGCTTCAGAGTATGCAGCGGAAAACGGTATGTCACTAAATCAAGTTGTTACAAAAGCAATGGAATTCTTTCTAAAAAAGAATTATAAAAAAGCGTAATTGCCAAACTTACTGCCTGTAGGGCTAATAGTGTCTACAGGCAGTACTCTTTAAAAAATCTTAAACTTTTATTCATCCGCAAGCAAAAACCTGATTGTCTCTGTGCGGGCCTTGATGCCTTCGGGAGCGTTGAATCCGTGGCCGGCGCCGGGCAGTACTATAAGGCGTGCATTGGGGTATGATTTTTCAGCGCGATATGAGTAATCTATCGGAACGACCGGGTCTGCATCGCCGTGAATGATAAGCACAGGGCCCGGATATGCTTTCTGTACCTCGGTCACATTTACGGCCACCGCCACATCGTCATATTCGGGCGAAAGCTTTATTCCGAAGACTTCGGGGCGGCCTGCCTGCTTTCTTTTTGCGGAATCATCCGGGATGACAAACGCGGGATACCAAAGCACAAGGCCTTTTATGTCGCCCGCGCGCAGGGATGCTGCGAGCGCGGACACCATGCCGCCCTGGCTTTCGCCAAGCAGGTAGAGCCTTGACGGGTCCACGAAGGGCATCTGTTTTGCATATTCGATAACAGATAAAAGGTCGCCTTCTTCGGTCTTAAGCGTCATTTGGTCCATGTGCCCGTCGCTTAAGGAGTCCATACCGCCGCCGCAGAAATCATAAAAAATGCACGCGATGCCATGCGATGCGATATCGCTGCCGTGATGCTCGAGCATGCGGTAATTCCCTCCAAAGCCGTGCGAAACTATCAAGGTCCTGAGACGGCCGCTTTTTTCGGGAAGATATATCTTTCCGCGGATCGTCTGCCCGATTGGGGAGATACATGAAAACTCTTTTGTGATAACAGCATATTTTTCCTGCATGGGTATGACCCTCCTGATTATATCAAAAAACGCAGCTGCAAGATTTGCAGCCGCGCACATTATCAACCTTTTTTTGCTTCTTTTGCCGCTTTCTTTGCAGCCTTTGCTTCTTCCTTAAGCTGTTTTTTTGTTTTCGGGGTTATGATAGAACCGCCTCTTACGCTTTTGATCTCGGTAATATACATGCCGCTGACAACAGCCTTGATCTCCTTTTTTACGGGGATAGCCGCAAAGACCTTCTGGTCTGCGATAAGGGTCATGATCCTTGGACCGATCTTAACCTTTACAAAGGGCATTTTTGCACGCCTGTAAAGCTTGGGTACCTGCGCCATTACCTCGTCGGGAAGCTTGGCTTCACTGAATTTCATTACCTTTTTGTCTATGACCAGCATGGACATGGTCTGTGCCATGGCCTCTATCTGTTCTTTCTGCTGGAGCTGCTTTTTCTGCATCTTATTGCCGACAATAAGAAGTACGACGAATAAAGCAAGCAGAACTCCGAGTATTATGAGCAAAACTGTTGCCCATGTTGCAAGTGCCATGACCGGCACAAATTTATCTGCTAACATCAAATGCCTCCTGAAAAGAATTATCTTTGCGATTATAGCATTATTTTTTTAAGGTGGCAAGCAGATTTTTGACATAGTTTCTTGCATCTGATTTTTAACATAGTTTCTTGCAGCCTTTTATCAGAGTTCTCCGCAGGAATAAAGCTGTTCCTCACCGTACTGCTCTAAAAGCTCGTTTACAAGGTAAATGCTCCCATGGCCCTCGTTTACGGCTATCATCAATATTGCATCCCTCTTTTTCCTTGCATAAAGAGGCTGCATGCCGTACAGGTTCAAAAGATGCTGCGTTTCAAAAAGCGAACACTTCATGCAGATACAGAGCCTTAATATGACGTCTCTCTTCTGAGTATGTTTCTGGCCGGAAATAAGCTTGTATCCGTAGCTTTCCGATATATCGGCCTGTATAAAAAGATCCCTTAGCTTAAGCCCCTTTTCCTTCATAAGGTCGTTAAAATAGTTTCTGAATGTCAAAGACTCGGAAACCATCTCTTTACCGTTTTTGTCAAAGAATTCACCTATGTTTTCCGCGTTGTATTTTTTAAGAATGTTTTCAAGCTCTTCCGTAGTTTTTTCGCTCATGATATTATCCTGCCAAAGCTGATTATCTTATAAGAATAATATCACACCATGCAAAAAAATATTGCCACCCTACCGGTGGCAATATGTGTTCACAAGCATTTAAAATACATTACTCTACAAACAGGCCTATCATATCTTCGGGTCTTTCAATAACTGCGGCCGGATATTCAGCCTTTCCAAAGCCGTATGCGGCAAATACAAACGGCACTCCCGCCTCTTTACATGCTTTTTCGTCCATCAATGTATCGCCCACATAAACGGGCGCTTTAAGGCCAAGCTCTCTTACGACTTTTTTGATATTTCCCGCTTTCAAAAGCCCTGTGTCATCCGGGCAGTAATGCATATCAAAATATTTGCCGAGGCCTGTCTTTTCAAACATGAGCTCTATATATCCTGCCTGACAGTTGCTCACTACGGCAAGCGGGATCTTGTCGGAAAGATGTGAAAGCGCGTTTTCAAGCCCGTCGTAGCTTGGCGCCCCGAATTTACCGAGGTATTCAAATTCATAGACTGTGAGTTTTTTCAGCAGTGCTTCCTTTTTTTTCGTATCGGAATCATTTACTATCCTGTCAACGATATCAAGCATTGGAAGGCCGAAAAGGTCCTTAAGCTGCGAGGCTGTAACACGCTCGGTATATCCGGTCTTCTCAAGTGCGGCGTTCCATGCCGATTCGACCGTTACAGTGGAATCCCAAATGGTTCCGTCTACATCAAAGATCAGTCCGTCACACTTCATCCGTTTCCTCCTTTTTCTTTTCCCATAGTCTCCACGCCGATAGATTGTTACTTACAAGTATTGCGATGGAAAGTATCAATATGACGTTTTTGGTCGTCCCGTTGTCTATAAACTTCATCAACGGGTTGTATATATCAAGTATATAGCATGTAATGCAGTATATGCCAAGTGCATTGCACAAATGCATCAATACAAAATGAAAAATTCTTATCGCTTTTTTCATTGCTTACTCCTAACCCAAAGGCAATGCCGATACCACAACAAAATCCGAAACATAACGGTCGGCCGAATGATTGAGCTGCTGGCCGACAAAGCTCATGGTCGACGATCCGCCTCCGTCAAGGTTGTATGCGACCTTGCATCCGAGGTCCTGGAAAATATTCGCAAGCTCTTTTGTTGTAACACCCCTTGAATAGCCTGTCTCACGTCCGTTTACCACTACCATGCAGTAATGTCCGGGCTCATAATAGCCTATGGCGGTCCTGGGGTGCAGCTTCGTTATGTAATAGTTTGTATTGAAATTGTCCTTTGCCCTGCCTTCGCTGTCCAAAAGAGACGGTCCGAAGCACCATGCCTGCCATGCGCCGCCGTTTACGGCCATGTCCACCGTAAATTCACCGGGGCCGTATGTCACCATATGTCCGTCGGCATATAAAACGCACTGATCTTCGGATGTGAGCTCCTGACGGTATATAACACCGTTTCTTATGATGATGCCCTGCGAATGGTAACCGCAGTAATCACCGTTGGTTATGAGGTAATATGCGGGATTTATCTTGTAATAATATGACACGGGGGATGTCGCCCTGAATGTGGTGTCCCCGTTTACAAGGCCTGTTCCGAAATATCTGATATCCGCAACATGTATGTCCGCAACAAGGTATCTTATCGTTTCCTCACCGCTTCCTAAAGAGATGTCCGATATCTGTATGTTTATATTGCTGTCCGAATAGCTTTTACCGGGAACTAATACCGGCTCTGATGTAAAGTATGACGCAAACTTTTCTCTCCACGAGCCGGCTTTTCCGGGAATCGGCGTATCAGACGGCTTCTTTTTGGCTTCGGCAACTATGACCGTGCTGAGCCCGCCGTATGATACCGTTATCTGCGTGTTCTCCTGTGAAAGTGCAAGCGGAGCGGCCGTAAAGCCTTCGGGATTCGCAAGCACGCTGCCGTCGCTCATCGTTACTTCGACAACAAAATCCGCGCCCGTAAGGCTGTCACCGACATAGTGCGTGCCCTTGACCGAAGCGTTGATCTTTTCGGGGGTCGCAACTATCTGTATGGACGGCTCCTTTGTATCGGGCACCGGCTCGGTATCAGGCTCTGTGCCGTTTCCTGAAGCATCACCGCTTTCTGTTTCCGCAGGATCTATCTTCACAGTTTCTTCCGGCTTGGTCTCTGTAGGTGTAACGATCACCACCTCTGTCTGCTTTTCGGATGAAGCCTGCTTACTTTCCGGATCTATGGGATCTGTCATGGGGGGATATGTCACCGGAACGAACGCAGTCGTCTGCGAAGCGGTATCGTCGCCGAAATCTATCGCGATCCTCTTACCCTCCACCGGATCCTTTGGTGCCCTGTATGTAAAGTAGTAATAGGCTCCGAGTATCCCGGCCGCGAATAGTACATCCATCATAAACAAAAGAAAGCTTTTAAGAATGCGTGTTCTTATGTCTTTGACGTTATTTTGTTTTTTCGTATTGTTCTTGTCCATCGGATCTACACTTAAATAGTTTTTTTGCATGATCATAAAGCGCGATCATTCCCGTGTATTATACTCTTATGGGCGGTAAATAGCAACCAAAATAAAAAACCGCAAAAATGCGACTGCTTTTTCGCATCTTTGCGGTGTGTCATCATCTGTATTCAAAAGGATCTGTCAGACCTTTTCAAATACATATTCGTATGTCATCGGCTTTGAAGGATCATCGTTATATACGTCGATCTTTCCGCCTTCTATCGTTCCCGAATAGTCTATCGTTCCGAGGAACTTTTCGGTCATCTTGAATTCGGTTCCGTTTATTGACCATTCCTTTATCTTTATCTCAAGATCGTCGCGGTAAGACATTCCGGTGCCGTCGGCATTAAGAACAAGCTTTGCCTCTTCACCCTCTTCCTTTTCCTCTGAGCATACCATCTTGGTGTAAAGTTGTTTGTATTCACCCGCAACGGCAAGCATTTCGGGCGTAGCTTCCTTTACTTCCTTTACGGTCTTCTTCACCTCTGTGGGCATTTCATCGATCCTTACGATCTGATACATGTCAAGTATTATGAGAGTATTGCCGAGAACCTCAGCCTTCTTGAAAGAATCCAGCTTTTCTCCAAAGACCTCTGCCTCACTGTTGTCGGAAACAAAAATGTCGTCACCCTCTGCCTTCCATGCATAATAGTTCACCATAAAAAGATCATCGTCTATGATTTCGGCTCTTCCCGATGCAACGAACTCGTCGATCTCGGACTGGGGTGTTCCCTCGGGGATCTTTACAGGTGAGAGCACCTTAAGTTTACCGCCGTCTTCAAACATAAACATTGCGTCCTGCATCATCTTCAGATAATCATCATCCGGTCTGTTTGCGATCTCTTCGACAGTGACCCAGCCCATTTCAAATGTCTGCGGGTCAAGCGCTGCGGCTGACACAAGTCTCCATATTCCCTTTACATCCATTTTGTTACCCTCCTTATTATTGTTTTTATGCGGTATTTCCATATGGTCATATCCTACAGAGTATATCTTACCATATCATGAGGCAAATGGCAAATCATTTTCATGCGGATTTTGTGCCGAATTTATGCCGAATTTATGGCTCAAACAAAAAATAGGGGCTTGAAACATGTGCCATATTTGTATATAATGGGCTCGTTATGCGCATTGCACCTTAATAAACGTGATATACGCAAAAAATATTTAAAAAACGGAGTAAAAGTCATGAGCGAAAACGAATCGATCAATCAGACCGGCTGGCGCGCCAACAAATGGGTCCGTGCAGCTATTCCCGCGCTGCTTTTGCACTTCAGTATCGGTACCGTATACTGCTGGTCTCTTTTCAGCGAGGCCATTTCAAACGATATCGGCTGGAGCAAGGGCGCTGTAGAATGGGCATTCAGCTTTGCCATCTTCTTCCTTGGAATGTCAGCGGCTTTCCTTGGCGGTGTGGTAGAAAAGAACATCCATCTTTCTTCACTTATCGCGACCATCTGCTTTGCGGCAGGTATGGCCGGCACAGGTTTCTTTATCTGGTACGGAACGCAACATCAGGGAAGTGTTCTTGCCCTTATCGGAATCTATGTGTGCTACGGATTTATAATGGGTGTAGGCCTTGGAACAGGTTATCTTTCACCTGTAAAGACACTTATGCTGTGGTTTAAGGACCGTAAGGGTCTTGCAACCGGTCTTGCGGTTGCGGGCTTCGGCGGCGCAAAGGCAATTGCCAGCCCCATCATGGAGTGGCTTCAGCCCAAGTTCGGAACAAGCGCAATGTTCTATATCCTTGCGGTAGTATACTTCATCATGATGTTCATCGGACATCTTCTTTTAAAGAAGCCCGAAGGATGGCATGAGCCTGCAAAGAAGGACAAGAGCGAAGGTATCATCGCAACCATCAAGACAAAGGGTTGGGCAAACTACATCGGTATCTGGGTAATGTTCTATATCAACATCACCTGCGGCCTTGCGCTTATTTCTCAGGAAAAGATGATCGTAAAGTGCATCGGTCTTGCTGCTTTTGCAGGTGTTATCTCCACCTTCTCGGCTATCTTCAACGCCGGCGGACGTCTTGGATTCTCCGCATGGGCAGACAGCTTAAAGGACAGAAACACTATCTACAAGCTCATCTTTATAATATCGATCGCCCTTACAGGCATCGTTATCGTGACAAACGGTATCCAGAACGCTGCCTCATCTTCAGCTGACGGTCTTACAGTTGCATCACCCGTCCTTGTGGCTCTCGTTCTCGCACTTATCCTTATGGTCAACGCAGGATACGGCGGTGGTTTCTCCAACGTACCCACACTTCTGTCAGACCACTACGGAATGGGTAACATCAGTGCCATCCACGGAATCACTCTTTCGGCATGGGCTTTCGCAGGTCTTACCGGAAACCAGATGGCAACCTTTATCGTAAATCACTTCGGAACCTCCGAGAACGTGATCATTGACGGCAAGACAGTTGCTGTCAACCCCACAGGTTATCAGTACGTTCTTTACGCCACCATCGTTTTATATGTAATTGCCCTTATAATGTCACTCTTCCTTGTAAAGAAGAGCGGCAAGGCAGCACAGTAATCAGGTATTTTAGTACAAAAAAAGCTCCCGGCCTTTCGGCCGGGATTTTTGTTATATAACCAACTTTACAGCTTCGAATACCCAAAACCGTTTACGAGTGCCTCAAGGCGCTGGCCCTGGGCGCACATCACACAGTTCTCGCGCTTGTATGCGGCGTAGCTTGGAATGTCGCGCGCGGTGAAGATGGAATTAACATCAAGGCCTGCGCATTTGTTTACGGCGCTGAATACAGCCGAGATGGCGCATACGGTGCCGCCGTAGTACAAAACGGAATCTATGGCCTGAAGGATGGTCTTTCCGGATGTGATGGAATCTGTAAGAAGAAGAGCACGCATGCCTTTTACCATGCGCTGTTTGTTGTCTCTGAACATCATCTGCCCGAGTGAATCCACCTCGGGTGTGATGACAGAGATATTTGTTCCGTAATTTACTGCTCTGTTGTCTTTTGTGAGTTCTTCGGCCATGAAGGCACCTATAAGGCTCGTCTCATCCAGACATACTATGGTGTCTATGGGCATAGAGAGCTTGTAAGCTTCGGAAAGCGCTTTTGCCGTGACCATGGCATTATGATGCCTGCATTTTACGGTCGACATATCAATGTATGTATTGATGTGAGAGTTCTGCGTGGCAAAATGGCCGTGCATTATCTTGATACGGGCCTCCCTGTTCTGAGAAGATCTAAGGTCTACCAGTCTTTCATCCATTTTCGTATTCCTCCTTATTGTTTGGAAAAACTTACTCTGTCATTATATATCACTTTGTATCTTCCATCAACTAAAAAACATATAAAATCTGTTGTCAATCCACTCAAACGGGCATATAATATATGCGGAGGACTTGCCATGATATACAAAACGATCGACCACTTGGACCTTGTACAGACGGCGGAAAGCGGCCAGACATTCAGGTGGATAAAGGAAGAAAAAGGATATATAATACCCGCATTTTCAAAAGAACTGTATATAGAGCAGAACGGCGACCGCTTCCTCCTTTCGTGCACGGAGGCAGAGTGGGAAAGCACATGGGCGGAATACTTTGACATAGCAACTGATTACGGCCATGTGGAGGATGTGATCGAAAAGTGCGGTGATGCACATCTAAAAGCCTGCCGGAAAAAGGGGAACGGAATCAGGATACTGCGTCAGGACCCTTGGGAGATGATCGTCACCTTCATGATATCACAGAACAACAACATTCCAAGGATCACCGGCAGCGTACGAAAAATATGCGAGCGTTTCGGGCGTGAGACGGGCGGCAGGGTCCATGCCTTCCCGCAGCCTCTCGACGTTCCAAGCGGAAGCTTTTATGATAAAGACTTAGGGCTTGGTTACAGAAGCGAATACCTTGAGCTGATGTTCGAATATGCAAGGGAGCATGAGGGATTTACAGAAGCATTAAAGAGTCTTTCACCGGAGGGCTGTAAGAATGCGCTAAAGGCCCACAAGGGCATCGGTGAAAAGGTTGCTAACTGCATATGCCTTTTTGGCTTCCACCATACAGAAAGCTTTCCGGTGGATACACATGTAAAACAGCTTTTGGAAAAGTATTATCCAAATGGTCTTGACCTAAGCCCCTATAAAGGCTTTGCCGGAATAATCCAGCAATACCTGTTCTACAATGAGATACATGAATGATCCGGACTTCGTGTCAATGCCCTGACTGTACCCTTTTGTATCATACCTGAAACAGACGGAAATATATTACAATAGTCTTGTCTGCGGAAGGGTACTTAAGAAAGGGGCAGAACATGAGAGACAACAAACCTGTGGCAAAAAAGCTGCGGTCAGACGGTAAAACGCCTGCCGCAGCTTCTTTTTTTATAAAAGACAGCATTAAGAAGGATGCTCCGGTAGAAAGATCCGCGTCTCCGGAAGAAATATTTACGCCTCCGGCACAAATACGTCCTTCAAAAGAATATATGAAATACGTTCGAATCGCAATAGCCCACAAGGGGCTTAGACACCGTTAAATAAACCACCCTTCCAAAGGCGAGCGGAGCCTGAAAAGGCTCCGCGATTACAAACAGCAGTCAATATAACCATGACCAAATGGCAGGTTTGATACATACATAAAAAACCGAAAAGGCGTGTCTAATATCCCTATCAACAATACGGAAGCACAATGCTACGATTTCCGTAATCGAAATATTTGGGGTTATGTGTGACCATAATTATGGTTTTCCCCATTGAATTGAGTCTTTTCAGCAATTCCATAACAACATCTGAATTTTTTTCATCCAATGATCCAGTAGGTTCGTCAGCCAGTATCACATTGCATTTCTTTATCAGAAGTCTTGCAATGGCCACCCTCTGTTGTTCACCTCCGGAGAGCTTATACACTTTTTTCCCCTCACTCCCGCTCATGCCTACTATTTCCAACGCATCAGGAATCGAGAAGGATGACCTATTAGATGGCGAAACAACCAACAGATTCTCTTTAACCGTCAATTTCTCAACCAGGGCAAAATTTTGAAATAGGAAGCCCAATTCATTCCTGTATATTTTCATCTTATTTTTTTTATTATTTATTGACAATCCGTTGAAATAAACATCTCCGGTATCAGGTTTTTCAATTCCTCCGATTATATTTAATAGTGTAGTCTTACCAACCCCGCTTTCTCCCGACAAAATCACAAAATCACCCTCGTCTATATTCACCGACATATCGCTGAATAATACCTTATCATCATATTTTTTTGAAAGCTTTTTTATCTCTATCATCAAAGCCCTCCAGCCTTAAACGTCTTTATAATGTTTCTCTTTTCATTCACTATTACACATATAATTTCAGCCACGAGCTCTATTATAATCATCACCAGCATTTCAACTCCGGAAATCATCATGTTATAGTTTTCAATTATCTTCGCCCCGACAAAAAGCGAAATGTTCATTCCAAATGTGACGGTAATAATATCTGCCAGAAACAAAAATAAGTATGTTCCAAGTATTCCCATCCCATTGATTCGTCTAAGCATAAACAGCTTTGAATTCATCCTAAATTCTATGTGCACTATATAAACTGTAAGCCCTGTTTCAAATGTAATCAAAATGATCACAGATAGAAGGCTAAAGACTAGCATGGTTCTTCTTATCTTATATTCCTTAAAAAAGGAATCCGCCACACTATTTCCTCTAATCGAGATATTATCATTTATTCTTGCAACGCCTTCATCAAGTCGGTAAAACGCCCACAAAAAATCCGGCTCATATTCATTTTCTCCATTTGGTGAAGACTCATACAAAACAAAGATAATGTCATTGGAACTTTCAACTCTTTCATCTTTGCCTGCCCCTAGCAGCGGCAGATAACGTTCCTCTTTATAATATTCAATAACAACTTTCTCTTCATTTACAGTTTTTATCAAAGTTTCAAGATGGTCAATCGTTTTTTTACTGCAGTCCTTGGGGGCGAGTATAAGATTTTTGTCAGTATTGCAATCTGATAAAGAAGGATATATTTTCTTAATCCATGTTAATGTATTATTATTAATTTTATACACATGCTTTCCCTCATTTGTTGTATACAGATATGTATATAACTCGGCATTACCCCTCTCTGACTCTTCCCTATAGTAGTTATAATAATCCTCCCATGCATCATGTTCAGGTTCTGTAATCCAGTAATAATTTCTATGCATATCATAAAATTCATAGTTTTTAGTCAGCTCCAAATAATCAGATATGCCTTTGCCATTTAAACTGATTGCAAGGAGAATAAATATGGCTACTACTCCTTTTAACAGAAACGACATCACTAATATTCGGTAATCTCCAATATCAGTAGTGAAAACTTTCCTTATATTAATTCTAAACATCAAATAAATGCCAACTACCTCACAGCATAATAGCCCTATACAAATCAAGGCCAAATTATGTTTATTCCACAAAATGGGCCCCCAAAAACGGCAGCAGCAATATCCCAAAACAGCCAGCGCAATATAGTATAATCCATTTAATATCAAATCTGTAAAAATTATATAACCATCGCCTACACCATTCAGCATTTGGATATAGAATATCTTCCTATTAACCTCGATATTAAGATAAATCAGGAAAATACACACTATGCATATTATTATCCATACAGATAGTATTTTAGGAAAAACATGACTATGTATATTTTGAGTGGGGAAAAGAATATTCCCTATTCTATTTTCCCATAACCACTCTGCGGGAATTTTTTTTATCACCTCCAAGTCAGCCAGTAATACAATGAACATACTATCTATTTGCTTTGATAAAGCCAAATTCTCGAGTTCGTCTGTTTTAGTATATTCAAATGATTTGGAAAGACCAAACAATCGTTTCTGCTCGCCATAAGTCAAATCTGTCTGATCAAATAATTTAGTAATCGATTCTTCTCTTCCCGCAAGGTATACATGCTCCTCAAGGTTATCAATATCTTCATCAATCAAGCAAACTACAGGTTGAAGTTCTTTGCCTTCAAGTAAATCATATATATCCTTAGTGTTATTGTTCTTATCAAGTAATATGTATGGTCCTGCACGTCTAAGATCAATTTCGTTAACTGAATACTCATGTGAGAGAATAATACCAAAAGCAAACAAAAAAAGAGCCACGATCCAATATGGTATTTTGCTTTTTATTATCTGACTGACTATATACATTTATGTTATCATCCTACCATAAAAAGAGGCATAAAAAGAGTATTCTTCTTTAATAGCCCCTTGACTAATCAATCTTCAACAAGATCGTCATAGATTAGTTTTTTAAGTTCAAATACCGGCCATTGCTCGTGAAATCTCATCAACAGTTTCTCTATCCTGTCTAGATTATGTTTCAGCATATATCTCTCTGTATTTGTAATGCTGTCCTTATTTTGAAGATTTAGTTCATTATCAAAATAAACCGTGTCCTTTACAAGCTCCCCTTCACTGTTTTTATACTCCAATCTAACCTTAATTGAAGCTGCTTTATTACCACTGTATGGGGTCATCCTGACTACTATACTCTCATCAATAGACAGTTTTTCATTTGTATTACCATCGTAATATGTAGAAGCGGCAAAATGAAGATCTCCATAACCAGTATTCCAATCATATTCACTTACAGCAAATGTATAACCCTTCTCATTAAATGTTATATGTTCTAAACGACCATCCGCTTGTTTGAGCGTGCAATATGTATTAATAAATCTGTTGTGAAAAACAATTGGAATTATAACAAAAAATACCAATGCTGCAAGCAGCAACACAGACATAATAATAATAAACAGCCTTCTGATTTTCATTAGTATCAATCCTCCATTATAACATATGTCCCGAATGCACACATGAATTCCGGTGCACTGATGTGATCTGTTGTAGTTTTAGTGGATTGCGAAGGCAAGTCACCATACATATATGGAGTCATGGTAGTGCCATCTATTCTAACCCTAGCCCAAACTCCACTGCTGGGACTTCCTATTATCCTCGCTGTATCCTTATCGTTGGAAAACCAACCTCCTTTTTTAAATCCAACCATTACTGTGGCTTGTGCATATTCAACTCCGTTTACTATAATATGTGCATCCCACAATTCTTCATTCGTTGAAGAAAAGCTTATTCCCATTTCAGCTGCAGTCGTCTTGTTTCCCGTACCCGCATACGTTGATGTTACTACGAACGTTTCTGCTAACGAATAAACGCCCATACTTATAACCAAAATAACACTTAACCAAAGCGCTGTCAGCTTGTTCATTTTTTGTTTTTTAGTATCTGCCATAGTTTTCTCCTTTCTTGCAAGTGGCGAGATATGTCGCCTGGATTACCACGATTCAGAAGACTGTTTATTACAGTTCCAGCATACCTCATTTAGATTTACTTTTTTTGCATTTTGTGCAAAAAAATATGATTTTTTTCTAAAAAATTGCCGGCCTAAGCCGGCAATCCACTGCAAATCGGCATAAATAAAGCGAGGATTATTTTGCCTATACCAGATAAAAACTTTTAACATATGCCACGATGTTTTCGTCTGTTAACTCCAACACCCTGGCAAGCAACGCAAATTGCGGCAGATTGGGGCTTCCTATACCGCGTTCCCATCGGCTTATGGTTGAACCACTTACTTTTAGTTCTACTCCTAACTGTGTTTGTGTGTACTTCCACCTTAGCGCCATTCGGGCTTGCTTTAGTATTATTCCCTTTGCTTCTTTTTTCATGTGCTATTCCTCACTTAGGGGAACAGCTTGACTCTCATTCAGGGAAGGGTTACCCTCCCCATTTCTACTTTCTTTCCATTGATCTTTAAATATCTTGCAGTCCTAGACTACCGTCACTATTATTTTGTTAAATTTCCTCTTTTTTTACCTTGACCCGGAAACGATATGATTCTCCAGGTTTTATTCTAGCTATTAATTTACTTTCTCCATTGTGTGAAAACATTCTGCTTGCAAACTATCAGCTGCATATCATTAATCCTCATTAAGATTCCTCTCTTACGCCCTCGCCAACGTAACTGTTGTCAAGCCTTTTTCCTCCATTTCTTTTTTTGAGTTTATAAAACTCTATTTTCAGTATACGCAGATCTTCAACAAATGACAATACTTTTTTCGAGTTTCTATGCACTTCTTTAAATGTCTTTTCTTGTCACCGTAAACCCAAAATGCGACTGTCATATGTTAATCCTTATTTGTAGTACACTTCTCAAATATATTGTTCTGTAAAAATGTCCAGATCGCATTAATACTAGTATAGTCGAAAAAGAGCTCTGCCTCATTTTGAGGCAAAGCTCTTAGTAGTTATGGTTATTACTATACAGTATCCTCTTTAAAGGTGATCTTTAACGAATCCATACACTCATTTACAATCAAGAGAGAAATCTAACCATTCTCCCCTAAAAGAGTGGTGCAAAAAATTAGACACGCTCAAAAACAGGCATATATTCAATAGGTGCGTCAATATCCTTTACGATCTGTCCGCCTTCAAATACCTCTCCTGTAGAGGTAAGCTTCCACTTTCCTGCAGGGAGATAAACATCTCTCTTGAACTGATTCAGGTTAAGGATGGGAGCAACAAGATACTTTGCGCCGAACATGTACTGATCTTCTATCTCCCAGCACTTTGCATCCTCGGGGAATTCGTAGAACATCGTTCTGATAAGAGGCGATCCGTTTGTGGATGCTTCATCGTAGAGACTCTTGATGTAATCATGCATGGAGATACGAATGTCGTAATACTTCTTCATGATCGCATAGTTTTCTTCGCCGTAGCTCCAAAGCTCGTTTGGCTGGCCTGTGTGGAGGTAACCGCCGCCCCAGTCTCTGTCATCAAGAGCAGGAATGTTGTAAGGGCCTCTGTCTCCGTGCATACGAAGAACTGCGGAATATACGGCAAACTGATACCAGCGGATAAGGAGCTGACGGAAGTTGGGGTCTGCAACATCATCTGTCATGAAGCCTCCGATATCCGTTGTCCACCACGCGATACCCGAAAGGCCCATGTTAAGGCCGCACTGAATCTGCTCTGCAAATGCCTGGAATGTTGAAGGAACATCGCCCGACCAGATAACATTGCCGTATTTCTGTGAGCCTGCCCATGCGCATCTCATAAGGTTAACTACAGGCTTGCCTGTCTTTACCATCTCGTCATAGAACACGCGGCTGTACATCTGAGGATAGATGTTTGTGACCTCTAGCGCGGGGCCTGCAAAATATCTGTAGTTTTCGAAATCGTAGATACCATAATCGGGCTCGGAATTGTCAAGCCAGAAAGCATCAAAGCCGAGGTCTGCGTAATTTCTCTTGCAGACTTCCCATACATATTTTCTTGTCTCGGGATTGAAAGGATCGATCTCAACGCAGTCGCCCTGATAATCATATGTCTGCTGAGCGCCGCGCTCTGTCTTTATAAGAAGACCCTTTTCCATCATCGGATAGAAGTTTTCGCTTCTTCTGTCTACGGAAGGCCATACCGATACGATGACTCTTATGCCCATTGAATGAAGCTCGTCAACCATTGCCTTAGGATCCGGCCAGTAGGTCTTGTCGAATTTCCAGTCGCCCTGTACTGTCCAGTGGAAGAAGTCGATAACGATCTGGTCGATCTTGATGCCTGCCTTTTCGTATGCATGAGCGACCTCAAGCACTTCTTCCTGTGTACGGTAACGAAGCTTGCACTGCCAAAGTCCCATGAGTTCTTCGGGGAATACAGGCGAATGTCCCGTAGCCTTGGTATAATTATCCATGATAGCCTTGGGCGTATCGGCAACGGTTATCCAGTAATCCATCTCCTTTGTGGACTTTGCTATCCACTCGGTATAGTTCATACCGAAATTACAGGTACCGACCGCCGGAATGTTCCAAAGGAAGCCGTATCCAAGGGAAGATATGGCAAAGGGAACGGATGCCTGTGAATTTCTCTGGGCAAGCTCAAGGGTGCAGCCCTTAAGATTGAGATTGGGCTGCTGATACTGGCCCATACCGAATATCTTTTCGTTTCTGTCACTTTCAAATTTGACATTAAGTGTGTAATTTTCTGCGCCGATGATGCCCTTCCATTCACGGTTTATAAGCTTTAAGCAGCGGCTGCCCTGCGAAAGAGTACCGTCATACATGCGGTAATACTCCTGAAGGACAAGCTTGTCATCCTTGTAAAATCTGATGATACCGACAAAGTTTACCACTGCCTTTGCGCGTCCGTTTACGATAGTGGCGATCTGCCTTTTGTCGATATTTCCGTCACCGACCCAGTGGTCTTCTTCGTCAATGCTTATTTCCGCCTTATAGCCTGACACATCTTCCGTAAGAGCCCACTGTCTGTTTGTGAAGCTCCCCCATACGCGGGAACGCACACGAAGAGAGTCCTTTCCCCACGGCTCTATCCTGACAGTCTCACCGTTATGATAAAACTGCAGGGCGTTATCTACGATCTCAAATCTCATAACCAACCTCCATTGTTTTCACTAATATAAAAATGGCACAAGTGCCCCTACGAAATGAGTATATCATAAAGGCCCGTGCCATTTCAATAACACACTATGCTATTTAAAATACTTAAACTTGCTTTTTTATCATTCCCATCCTTTTAAGCTGCTTGGCGATCGTAACAGCTGCGGTGAGCTTTAAGAGATCGGGTATGATAAACGGCATGACGCATGCGGAAAGCGCCGCTCCAAGAGAATACACCTTTTCTTTTATATCCATCGCAATGATGAACCATATCGTTCCAAAAGCATAGCATACGATGAGGCCGAGCACCAGCGCCGATATTTCAAAAACGAGGCCCTTTTTTATCAGCTTTCCGAATGCCATGTAGATAAGTCCGCAGAATAAAAAGCCCAGGATGTATCCGCCCGTAGGGCCGACAAGCACCGATAAGCCTCCTTTAAACCCGGCAAAAACAGGAACGCCTGCCGCGCCTATGCAAATATACAATAGTATGGACACCGTCCCCATCCTTCCGCCAAGGACCATAAGTGTCAGAAATACCGCAAATGTCTGAAGTGTTACGGGAATGGTTGCAGGAATAGTCACCCATGAACATACCGCCGTAAGCGCCGCCATAAGGGCGGCGAGAGTCATTTCCAGTGTTTTTGAATTTCCCGCTGTTTTTTTCAATTCTGCATCAGTCATGACTGCCCTCCGATCACATATTGTTACTGTCAATTATATGCATTCCCCGAGTTTTTTCAATTCTTTTTTCGAATAGATTTGACTTAAATGAAAAAAAGAATTAAACTTATATCCGACTGATCATCAAAAAGGAAAAAAACATGCGTGGAATAATAACTACAAAAAGCAAGATAAGGCACCAGGTATTTACAGAGGTTGCCCGTATGGCATTTGAGGGGACCAGCTTTTCACGTCTTGAAGAGCTTCCCTATGAGCTTGTCCCCGGCGAGATAAGCACATATTATGACAACATCTTTTTAGAGCGCGCCATAATAGGCGAGCGCATCCGTACCACTATGGGGCTCCCTGTGAGAAAGCTCTCTCAGCATACACTTTTATCGGACGGCTTTGAGGATGCGGATATTGCCGAAAAGTATTATGAGCCGCCCCTTGTAAATATCATCAAATTTGCATGCCATGCCTGCCCGGAAAAGCGGACATTCGTAACAGACGGCTGCCAGGGTTGCTTAGAGCATCCCTGTTCTGTGGTATGCCCCAAGGGTGCCATCTCTATAAAGAACGGAAAGTCGCATATCGACCCCGACAAATGCGTCAACTGCGGCAAATGTATGCAGGCATGCTCGTACAATGCCATCATCCGCCAGGAACGCCCCTGTGCCAAGGCCTGCGGCATGCATGCGATAAAATCCGACGAACACGGCCGCGCCGATATAGACTACGATCTTTGCGTATCCTGCGGACAGTGCCTTGTAAGCTGTCCTTTCGGCGCCATAGTCGACAAAAGCCAGATCTATCAGACCTGCCTTGCACTGAAAGAGGACACTCCCATTTATGCCGCCATTGCGCCTTCATATGTCACCCAGTTTGGACCGGGTGCCAACGAAGGCAGAATGCGTGCAGCCCTTAAAGCCGCGGGTTTTACGGATATGGTAGAGGTATCCATAGGTGCAGACCTTTGCGCCATTCAGGAAGCAGAAGACTTTGTAAATGAAGTTCCGGACAAGCTCCCCTTTATGGGAACGAGCTGCTGTCCATCGTGGTCTGTGATGGCCAAGAAACAGTTCCCGCAGTTTGCGGACTGCATATCCATGACACTTACCCCCATGGTGCTTACCGCAAGGATGATAAAAAAACAGCACCCCGAGGCCAGGGTGGTGTTCATCGGCCCGTGTGCCGCCAAAAAACTCGAAGCCAGCCGCAAAAGCGTAAGGAGCGAGGTCGATTTCGTCCTGACTTTTGAAGAGATGGCCGGTATATTTGAAGCAAAGGAGATCGATCCGAACACCATAGCGCCGGATGAAGTATCAAACGCATCAAGCGCCGACGGAAAAGGATTTGCATCTTCCGGCGGTGTTGCAAGAGCCGTCGTAAATGTCATAAAGGAAAGATACCCCGGCCGCGAAGTAAATGTTGTCGGCGCCGAAGGCCTTGACGAATGCCGCAAGATGATGATGATCGCGAAAGCCGGAAAGTATAACGGATATCTTTTGGAGGGTATGGCATGCCCCGGCGGATGTGTCGGCGGAGCCGGTGTTATAAGCGATGTCTCAAAAGCGGCACTCTCTCTTGAGAATGATAAAAAGGCGAGCGAAAAGAAAACAAGCACCGAGACGGAGTACGGGGATTATTTAGGGTTGATAAATAAGTAAAGAAGAAATGACACCTGGGGACGGATACTAGGTGTCATTTTTTTGCAGAAATGACACCTAGTATCCGTCCCCAGGTGTCATTTCTTCTCTCTCTCTTCTAACGCTGCTTCCCGCAGTGCAGAAAGCGGCGCCTTCGTTTTCGATCTTCACAACACATTCGCCAACAACGGGAATGCTGAGCTGCTTTTCATTTCCATACCCCGTGCCGGAGTATATGGTTATAACCGCCGTGCCGCCGTTTCTGAGTTCAAGCTCCATGCCGCCTCTTAAGGCATTAAAGGGCAGGCAGGTCATTTCGTAGTCGGAATACCAGATGATGCTTCCGGCGCCGCTTTGCTTTCCGAAATATCTCACGCCGTCATATAACAGTTCATACCGGTTATCTGCAGATACAGGGTCTACCGGCGCGCTGATACCAAATGTGGCGGGCTTTTCCCTTGTGGTTATATCGTTCTGATCGCCGGTCTCGGCCTCCACGGGGATAAGAACAAGAAGTTCTCCCCAGTTTTCAAAGCCGGAAAACTGGTTGTTTACTTCCATTCCCGCTGCCGGTGTATTGGATGAACATCTGAGTATATTGGAGGTACATCCCCACACGCCCGGAAAGAGGTTTACCTCATATCTCCAGTTTATGCCATCCTGGGTGCTCGCCTCAGAGCCAAGCTGCACGCCTGTACCGGTAAGGTATTCTTCGTTTAAATAGGCCGCGATGTCATCGGCCGAATAGCCTGTGGGAAACGCGCCGAGAGAAAGCCACATATGGCCTTTGATGGCTGTCGCGCCTATTTTGCCGCTTGCAAGAAGGCCTATGGTGCCGGGGTGCTTTAACGCGTCAAATACCTTTTTGGCCTTGGCGATATCCTCTGCCGTATCTGCCGTTTTGGGTATTGAGTCAACATAGTATTTTTTATATTTCGCGCATGTTCCGTCATAGGATGAAAGCGTAACTTCGGTTCCGTCCGCAAGATTAATAAGATAGTTGTAATATGATGACGGGCCGTTCACCAGCTTTCCGTCAAGATAGATATAAGCGGCATATGCATACGATTTCGAAAGCTCTTCTTTTGTCACATTCACAAGATCATCGATAGTGACTGTATTGTGGTATGATGATGCACTGACGCCGCCAAGCCCGTAGCAAAGGGCTCTGGTCACTTCTCCCGAACAGTCGGTCCTTCCGGATACGTAGGGAGTGTTGCAGGCTATGTCAAACAGGAATTTCTTTATGGACTTGTAAGCGGCGGAATCCTTTTTCAGCTGCACTATGTCGCTTTCGGCAACTTCCTCGCAGTACATCGCAAAATACGAGCTGGTTGCCGCCTCATCGCCCATTACATGCATTCCGCCGGATGGGGCTGTAAGCGCCAAGGCACCGGCTGCGACGAGAGCAGTTATACTCTTTTTCAGCATTTTATTCATAGAACACCTCTTTAAGTCTGTCCCCTTCATAAACAAGTTTCATGTTTATTTCTTTTTCGCCCGCAAGAAGCTTTTCAAGGAAATACTTATCGCCCTCCCACATCTTAAGGGCCATGATATCCTCCTGCCTTATCCAGGCAAGTGTTCCTTCATTGCAGTTCATATCCGCTTCGCCCGAAAACTTTGTACCGGTATAAAGATACATTCTTTCGCGGCTTTCGGTATTGATATATTCTATAACTCCGTGAAAAATAAAATCCTCAAGTGCCAGGCCGGTCTCTTCTTTTACCTCTCTTACGATGCATTCATCGGGCGTTTCGCCTTCTTCTACATGTCCGCCCACTCCGATCCATTTGCCGGCATTTTCATCGCCTTTCTTTTTGTTTCGGAGCATCATGAGGTAGCTTCCGTCCTTTTTTATGTAACAGAGCGTCGTGCTTTTTTCTTTTACGTTTTCTGCTTCGAACAAATCTTTTCCCTGCTGTTATCTGACCGTTTCAAGTCTTATAGTGTTCGTGTTTCCGGACTTTCCGCTTGCCTGTCCGCCGGTAAGTACCACATTGTCGTCTTTTTCAAGCCCTAATATTTCTTTTGCATATCTAAGCGCATGGTAGAACATTACATCTACGGAATTGAACTCTTCGCTTAAGACAGGTGTAACGCCCCAGCTAAGGTTAAGTTTTCTCCATGCCTTTTCGGAGGTCGTCATGCCTATTATGTCCACAGGGCACCTGAAACGGCTCACCATTCTTACGGTTATTCCGGAAAGTGAGCTTATTACCATTCCCTTTGCGCCCGTGTCTATGGCCATTGCGCATGTAGCGTGTGATACGGCGTCAAGGTTGTTTTTAATGACATATTCCGTGTCATGGAACTGCTTTATGTAGTTTATCTTGCTCTCGGTATACTCGGCTATCTCGGCCATATACTTGACCGCATTCACCGGATATTTGCCGGCTGCGGATTCTCCCGAAAGCATGACTGCCGATGACCCATCATACACAGCGTTTGCGACATCGGATATCTCCGCTCTTGTGGGCCTTGGATTGTGTATCATGGACTCGAGCATTTCGGTCGCGGTTATGACTCTCTTTCCAAGGAGTCTGCACTTGCTTATAAGGTATTTTTGTATAGACGGAACCTCCACGAGAGGTATCTCCACTCCAAGATCGCCTCTTGCAACCATTACGCCGTCGGCTATCTCGCATATCTCGTCTATATTGTCGACTCCTGCCCTGTTTTCGATCTTTGCGATTATGTCTATATCGCTTCCGCCGTTGGCATTTAAAAATTCGCGTAAAGACAGCACATCAGCCTTGCTTGAAACAAACGAAGCCGCAACAAAATCCACATCGTTTTTGATACCGAACAAAAGATCCGACTTGTCCTGCTCGCTTAAGAAATCTCCGCTAAGCACATGATTGGGGAAATTCATGCTCTTTCGATCGGACAGCTCACCGCCCACTATTATGTCGCAGATCGCGTCATTTCCCTTTATCTCCCTTACCTCGAAGATCGAAAGGCCGTTGTTTACAAGTATCCTGTCACCTGTTTTAAGCTCATTTATAAGATTCTTATAGCTTACTGTGACTCTTGTTTCGTCACCTTCTATATCGTCCGTTGTAAAAGTGAAGGTGCCTCCGTCCGCAAGAGTTACTTTTTTGTTTTTAAAGGTCTTTATCCTGTATTCGGGGCCTTTAGTGTCAAGCATTATTGGCAGGGGAATGTTCAGCTTTTCCCTTACCTCTTTTATAAGATCTATCTTTTTTTGATGTTCTTCATGAGTACCATGGGAAAAATTGAGTCTTGCGACGTTCATTCCCGCCTTGCAAAGCCCGGTAAGCACTTCTTCGTTGTCGCTTGCAGGACCTATGGTACATATGATCTTTGTCTTTCTCATCTTTTTTCTCCGTTTGTCAATATCACTGCTTTAATAGATCTGTGATCGTCACGCAGTCGGCCAGCAGCTGATATTCGTTTCTTTCCGTATATACAAGCAGTATGGTATTTGCATTCTTTACAAGTGATTGTACCTCCGCCGTAGGAAGATTCTTCCAGTGTGTGGAGGATACATCCGAAAAGTCCTTATACACAAAATTCAGCATTGCATTTCTGTATGAATCGCCGATGAGGAGTGTCTTTCCGTTATCCGGCGCGTTAGATGTCATATGATATACTCCCCTTTCGGTCTGCGCATCCTCTTTGCCCTCTTCAGTAAGCAGCTGTATCTCCGGCTTATAATCCACGTAATACAAAATATCGTTCGTGTAATCCGCAAGATTGAGGTTTGCAAGAAGTATAAGGTCGCCCCATCCAAACGGCTCTGTGAGTACATTCAGGTTAAGAATGCTGGTCATCGGCATGCCAAGCATCCTCATCATTATCTGATAAGCCATGTAGGCGCCGACCGAATTCCAGTGCGTGTCATATTTCAGATAGACTCTGTAATAGCTCTTTAATGCCTTAAGCTCTTTTATGGGATAGCTTATCGGCACATCGGAATTGGCATTTACATAATCCACCATTCTTTGCAGCTTCTTATACTGGTCGAGCACATCCATCGTCGGCATATATTCGGAATATACCTGTTCCTTGCATGGCGCAAGTATTATGGCCAGCTTCTTTCCCGCGTTTTTGCAGGCATCCGAAAGAGCTTTGTATGCGGCAAGGTAGGCGTTTAACTCCTCCTGAGTCGCCAGATTGTTTGCCAGATAATAATTAATATTGCCTTCGCCGTAAAGGAAGAGCCAGTCGCCCCTGCCTATCAAAACATTGTTGTTTTTTATGACGGGCGGGAAATAACTTGTTGTATCGATCTCGTCCCCGGGGTTTGTAGGCTGGGTCGGAGGTGTTATTACAACATCTGCGCTTGTAGGTGTCTGCGCAGGATCCGTTTCGATCACAGTCTCTATTACAGGGTCCGGGTCTGTCTCGGTTAAGGTTTCCGATTCCGGATCGTTTTCGGTAACATCTTCCGAAGAAACAGTCTCGCTGCCCGCAGGATCCTCTGTTTCCTCAGTCTGCGCCTGCGATGTCACTGCCTCACTTGACGGTGCGGGCAAGGCGGATGATTCATTTTTTGTTGTAGGGCCGAAAAGATCGTCTATATTTACGCTGCTGCCGCTTTCGGTAGCGGAAGGCTTTGTCTCGCCGGAGTGAAACATTGCCACAAGAGAATCTCTGAGGCCGTTGTTGTAGGGGCTCTCGATAAATGATGATATATTCTTTTCAAGGGTTAGGAGGGCCGATCTGAACGGTGCCACATCATTGTAATAGGTTTCAAGTTCTTTGAAATAGTCCGATGAAAACTCTGAGGGCGGCTTGGCCTTTTCCCTGTTTTCGCCCGTGTCAAAATCCACGGTCTTTTTTACTTCGGGCACCGCAAGGCCGATAAGGCATATACATATCCACGCCAGTGTCGGCAGAACGAGAAACCACCTGAAGATCAGGATCATCCGCCTGTATGCGCCCTTTTTGTTTTTGTTGTTGTTTTCTTCCATTAAAAACCTCTTTGCCCGATCGGCGTGAAAGCCGTCAGAACTGGAAATAAATAAATGCGTTGTAAGTTCCGCTTATGAGCTTCAAAATGCAAATGAAAAGAAGGATCATCTGGATCGCAAAATCGGCATACATAAAGCCTTCTTTTTCCTTCGTCTTTTCAAACCATTTGATCAAGGGTCTTTGCAAAAGTCCCGAGAAAAGGACTGCCATCACAAACAGTACCATTACCTCCATCGAAAGGTAAGAGAATACCGAATAGGTATTGTTTGAGCCCGCAAAGAGCCTTGTCACAAAGGTGAAACCCTGCGAGATGTTATCGGACCTGAAGAATACCCATGCGATCATCACCGCAAACATGGTATATGCCCAGTTGATGGGTTTTACGGGATTCTTTGCAAGGAGCTTTCCGAGGAACAGCCTTTCTATAATAAGCAAAAGCGCATAGAAAACTCCCCACGCAATAAACGTAAAGTTTGCGCCGTGCCATATTCCGGTGAGAAGGAACACGATAAAGACATTGAGGCAGGTCTTTGCGAGCCCCCTTCTGCTTCCTCCGAGCGGGATATAAACATATTCCTTGAACCAGGTGGAAAGCGACATGTGCCATCTTCTCCAGAAATCCTGCACGGAAAGTGACGTATAGGGGTAATTGAAATTCTCTTTAAAATTAAAGCCAAGCATCCTTCCTATACCGATGGCCATGTCGGAATATCCCGAAAAATCATAATATATCTGGATGGTGTAGGCGATCATGCCAAGCCAGGCCATAGGGCTTGACAGCTTGTCTATTTCAAGTGCCCATATCTTGTCGGCTATATCTCCGAAGGTATTGGCAATAATGACCTTTTTTGAAAGGCCGTAAATAAAACGCTTTTGTCCCGAGGCAATGAGCTCGAATTTTTCGCTTCTTTTTGTGAGCTGGTCTTCAATGTCGCTGTACTTGACAATTGGACCCGCGATAAGCTGCGGGAAGAAGGCTACGTAAAGCGCGAAATCCCAAATTCTTTTTTGAAGCTTTGCATCGCCCCTGTAAACGTCGATAACATATGACATCGACTGGAATGTGAAAAATGATATTCCGATCGGAAGAACTATATGGGGAAGGTCAAGCTCACCCGTGCCCTCCATGAACAGCATCGCATCTACGATACCTCCGGCGCCTGTTTCCATTATATTTTCTATAATGGCAACTATCATATTGAAATATTTGAATATGGTGAGCACCAGAAGGTTCAAGGCGATCACAAGTACAAGATTTCTTTTCCGTGCACCGGGCTTACGCTTTGCAGGGTCGACAAGAAAACCTCCAAGGAAGTTTATTCCTATGGAAAAGATCATTATCAAAAGGTAATATATCCCGCCCCACGCATAAAAGAAAAGGCTGCAGATCAGCAGAAATATATTTTTGTATCTTAATCGGTTTTTCCTGTTGCATTTTATGCTCAAGATGTGGTTACCCAGTATGACCACGGGCAAAAAGCACCAGAGAAAGACCATAGAGCTAAAGAGCATCCCTTTTAGTCCTCCGTTTCTCTTCAGCACATACTACGTGCATTCTAAACAGTATACTGCAAAGGAGAAAAAAAATCAATGATACATTTATTCGTGGATTTTTTCAAAAACATAAAAGTAAATTCCCAAAGTAACTCCCACAGTGGGATTTGTGATGGGATTTACATTGCGACGTGTTTTATGGTTGAATTTACTCTGAGAAATTATCTCAGAAAGGAGTTCCACCATGAACAAT
>Ga0247608_10002124_pt1 | contig 25616 bp, 26 predicted proteins | sample 176DNAGHGlowgp2_FD_193490 | JGI IMG/M metagenome (GOLD analysis project Ga0247608, IMG submission 193490) | Sheep rumen microbial communities from Palmerston North, Manawatu-Wanganui, New Zealand - 1766 DNA GHGlow gp2 | ecosystem: Host-associated > Mammals > Digestive system > Stomach > Rumen ... | reverse complement strand
AAAAACCTCATAAATTAATAAAACATACAACAATAACATTGTACGAATCCTACAGTGATTTGCAAAAGTTTTATCAAAAAGATGTATTTCAAAAAATTAAAATATCTGATACAATAAGATAATAAATCCTAAAAAAATTGACAAAGAAGCAACATTTGATTATAATATAATTACAATTTTTTATATCACTATTAAAACAACAATGCAAAACAAACCAGATAAGGACAACGATATCCTAAATAATCGTACTTCCAAAAGTCCAAAAAATTCTAACATAAATACGTACAAAAATGATGTAAAAAAGATTTTAGAAGACCCTATGCAAAAATTTCACATTTCACGATTAGAAGAACATAAGAAATCTTTACTTAAAACAGATTCAGAAGCTATCAAAAAAATTAAAAATTTATTAAAAAATATCAGAATCGAAAAAGATGCGAATAAAAGAATTATCACATTAAATTTAAAAAATAAATATACTATAATAGAACCTAATTTGGACAAAATTTCCGATGAAGAATACAAAAAAGAAATAGATGTATACAAGATTGAACCAGCCTTTACACATTATGTAAGCACACGATGAAATCGCTGAAATATTAGCCATCGATCAAATAAATCACTTAAAAAATATGCACAAGAAATGAGAAAAGACTGATATAATATACCAACAGAAAATGAAACAAACAACATATTAAATGAAATCTGAGAAATGACAGGTATTGATAAGAAAGATCTAATGGATATTTTTGTTTATTTGACTGGATTAAGAGGAAATTTCTTATTACAATCATCGCAAAAAAACAATATTTGAGAAAAAACTATCAATCTTTGAACTTTTAGTTGATATGAAAGTGTTGATTGAGATTATCCAATTAAATTATTCTTCTTAAAAAAATGATAGATTAATAATTTTGTCTATTGTAAATTTTCATAACTTTAATATAAAGTATGAGCTTCTTTTATCTTATCAACAAAATAACACATGCAAGTACCAATTTGAGTTTCCAACAGACATATCCATCTATCCAAAGCCGATGCTGAAGCACTATTTTGAGAATGATTTGAGTTAACTAAAAAAAATGATCTTTCTCAACCATGACAATTCGCTGCAGAAGAATGCCTAGTCCTAAAATGACCTAAATGAGAAATATCAAAAGTGAGAATCCTTTGACCATACAGACCACAAACTCAAGTAGAGATTCTTATGGCAGACCAATTTAAATTATGAGTAATGGCTCCCATAAGACTTTCTGGAGATTTAAAATGATCTGCATGAATTACTATTATAGCTCCAAATTGAAACGAAATTACAATAGATGAATGAATGATAATTGCAAAAAGACATGTTCACATGTTGCCTTCAGATGCTGAAGCATACGGAGTACAGAATAATCAAATAGTGAAGATCAAATGCGGAGGAGAAAGAGGTCTAATCTTTGATGAGGTAGTAGTTCGTGTAACTGATACTTCTAAACTTGATACTCACATCGATACTGAGGAATGAAATGCTGCATATCTCAAGACATGAGATGTAGCTGAACTAATCACAGATTGAGAAATCAGATTTTATACCAAAAATTAGTATGAGAGTTCCTGTTTATGTTCAAAAAAAACATATCCATTTGGCCCAAATAGATGCCGAAAAATTATTTGGGAAGTGATATGTTTTTTGAATTGAAAAAAAATTTACTCAACCATGAGAATATTTCACCAAAGAGAAATTGACCATCAAATGACCAAATTGAACGATTGAAAATGTAGATATAATTATGCCATTTAGAAAATTCACTCAAGTGGAAATATCTCCATCTGATAATGAAATACTGTGAATTAATGCAGTAGAAACTAAATCATGAGATTTAAAAAAAGCTGAACCAATAACTCTAATTTGACCTAAATGAACAATTTATTTAAATAACTGCACTATTATAGCAGAAAAACACATCCATATGAGTGTAGCTGATGCAAAAGATTTTGGATTTAGAAATAATCAAATGGTGAATTTGAAGACACCTTGAAAAGATTGAAAAATCATTGAAAATGTCAGGATTAGAACTAATGATAAATTTGAATTTGATTTACATTTAAATGAAGATGTATGAAAAGAATATTGATTAGAAACTAATGATCGAGTAGAAATTTTAAAATAAATCTATTAAGAACTAAAAATCGAAAACTTGAATATTTACATAAAATCTCTAACCTCAAACAAACAATTTTATTCAATTAATATTTTTTATGAACCTATTCTCTCGACGACCTCGATGAAAAAAACAAAATAAAACAAAAAGAAAAATACTAGTTATTTCATGATGATGAGCCCGCTGAACTTATGCTCTTTGAATTATGAAAGCCATGGAAGAATGCTGAATCAAAGAAAAGATTGATGCAATATACGGAGTAAGTATTTGAGCCATTATATGATCAGTCTGGTCAAATGGGATGAAAGCTGAAGAAATTTTTGAATTATTAACTAATTTATCAGTTAGGGATTTTTATTGAAGGGATATACTTAGCAAATCTGGAGGATTTATATCAAACAAAAAAATTGAATCACTATTGAATGAATATTTACCGAAAAGTTTTGAAGATTTAGGAATTTCATTCTATGCATGAGTCGTAGATACAAATAAGGCAGAATATAAATTATTTCATGAATGAGATTTGCGCAAAATTGTACTATGAAGTATGTCCATCCCTGGAGTTTTTCCACCTGTAAAATACTGAAATTTTTCTCTAGTTGATTGAGGAGTTTTAAATAATTTTCCAGTAGATATAGCCAAAAAAGATTACCCCAATCATGAAATAATCGGGATTGCATTAAATAAATTCCAAACATATCAAAAAATCAAAACAGCTTTTGATAATTTTTTGATCAATTTTGAAGTAATGATGCGTTCAAAATTACTCGAAAACACAAAATTTGTAGATTATCTATTTTACAAAGATTTACGTATTCAAGTCTTGTCTTTAAATAAAAAGCAAATGCACGAAGCTTTTGCTTTATGATATGAAGATTGAATCAAAATGTTTAAAGAATCTAGTTAATATTTTTTACTCATTCATCCTTTCACTGAGCAATTAAATCTGACCCTCATCCTCTCAAATTATATTTTTTTGCTAATTCTTTCGCTGAGATTGAACCATCCGTAATAACAACATAATTTCATTCATCCGTATAAAGTAGAATCGATTTTTCTGATGGAAAAATTTCTTTAACTATTCCAGTCAACGTCTTAAAATTCGTACCAACAGGCAATTCAATAATTTTTGAAAAATCTGAATTTGAACGACTTTGCGCAGATTGCAAAGTTGCACGAATTGATGCAGTCTCTAATGATTCTACACGCTGCTGTAAATCAGAATTTTCTTTTACATATTTTGAGATTTTTTCATTAATCTGTGCATATGACTTCACATCTAATGCACTTGATGCTCAATCTAAAATTTCTTCATAATTATGAAGTTTTTCTATCACTTTTGGTCATGTATATGCAGTAATTCTTTTGATTCATGATGCCACAGCTTCCTGTGAAACAATAGTAAACGCTCAAATATCTCTAGTATTACTCACATGGGTTCATCCACAAAGTTCCACAGAAATGTTTTCATCTCCATTATGCACACGAATTACACGCACTTCATCTCAATATTTTTCTTCAAAAAATGCTTTTGCTCCAAGTTTTACTCATTCTTCAAAACTAGTTTCAATCAAATCTACAGGAAACGCTTTAAATATCGTTTGATTTACATTATTCTCTATTTGCTTAATTTGTTCTGATGTTAAAAGATTATTTGCATAGAAATCGAATCTTAACAAATCTTCATCAACCAAAGAACCTGCCTGTTTCGTATTTGGAAAAATTTTTGCCAGCTCTGCATGCAAAAGATGAGTAGCTGTATGAGCTCTCATTTTAGCATATCTTTGATCCATATCTATTGATAATTTCATCTCTTAATATCTAATTCAATTTAAATTAATTAACCTGTATTGCATCTCACAAATCTCACTGTCTTACATCCTCAGTTTCTCAATTTTCAAGCTGAACCTGCACAGTTTGATCCAATTCATCTTCTTCCTCATCCTCTGATACTACAATAGGAGCACTTGTATTCTCCGGATTTTCTGGATCTATTTCAGGCAATACTAAAACCTCCTCTGATCATGTATTTACATCCGATCCTTCAATATTTTCTCCAGCTTCTTGATTTGGAGAGAACATGTAAACTACATAAACTCAAATTAAAGACACTACCATAAATACAACACAAATCCAAATAACTATTCTAACTATTAAAGGTTTTCTTGCTTTCATTTAAATAAAAAAATAAAATAAAAAATCTGAATGTAATTTTATTTTTAGTTCATACTTTTTCAAGAGATTTATAATTTGACTTCTTTGTAAAAATATATAAATATAGAATATATAAAACATAAATACAAACAAAATATCTTACCAATATGAAAAAATTACTTATTATGTTGTTGATGCTCTTAATCGGAGAATTGGCATTCTCTGCAACTCAACAACACAGAAAACAATTAATCCTCACCTATGATAGGTGCGAGGAAATCCTAATGGAAAGCCCCAGAAACGATGTATCCCTATCCCTTTGGAAAAAGATGGAGTCTCTGATTAAAAACGGAGAATACCCTGTTGTCATCGAATACGATCATGACATAGCTTGGATTCTGTTAAATGACCCAAACAATAGCAGAGACTACCCAGAAGCTCATTTCAAATCAGATTATTTTGAAACAATCACTGATCTTTTCCCCATCAAAATAAATAAGACTCTAAAAAATAGCCTTATTAAGGGAAATAAAGTATTTTTCAAAACATTAGGGATTGAGTACATTATCGAAGATGAAGAAGTTATCTCAAAAATCAACTACGAAAAGTTTGAGAGATTCGTTCATTAAACTCTACAAAAAGCTGACTGTTTTCCAGTCAGCTTATTTAAAAATATCTTTTTTAATGTCCCTTAAATACTACACCGAAAGTAGCAAAAATTACATACAAATCCATTGCTAACGACCAGTTTTGAATATAATATAAGTCTAATCTAGCCTCTTCAGAAAATGGTAAATTATCTCTACCAAAAACTTGAGCATATCAAGTAATTCATGGCTTTATACTCAAAACTCTCCTCTCCCACTCTTCATATTGTTCCACTTCTTTAGGCAAATGAGGACGCGGTCAAACTAACGACATACTTCACCACAAAACTTGGAATAATTGCGGTAACTCATCAAGCGAACTTTTACGCAAGAACTTTCATACTTTAGTCACACGTGGATCATCTTTTATCTTTGGCAAAACTCACTTACGATTATTAGCATCAGATGCTATTAATTTCGCATATAACTCATCAGCTTTTTTTCATCCATATCCCACACACATTTCAGTTTTCATTGTACGGAATTTATAAAATGTGAACAATTTTCCTCACAATCATACTCTTTTCGATTTATAAATAGCTGGTCATTTAGAATCAATTTTAATAACTATAGCTATAATAATCATTGGAATAGCAAACACTATTAATGCAATTGTAGCTACAGCAAGATCAAATATTCTCTTCCAAATCAACGACCATCAATCAAGCTGTGAATGTGTATATTCCATCGCAACAATTGATCAAATTTTTTCTGGTTTATAAACCACATCTTCTAGGAAGAATCCCTCACTCACATGGAAAAATCTCGTATCATAAAATCTGACTTTTTCAAATATTTTCTGTAATATCTCTTGTTTCACATTTCATACAACAACAGCGATTGAATACTCTGATAAATCCACACTATCCACATCTTCACTTACTATTGCCTCAGTAGGAAATGAAAAATTTCATTTTAATTTATCTAATAATTCTGAAGATTTATTCAAATTATCTGAAATAATAAGAACTTTATTTCATTTCTTTTTCTGTAATTTAAAATCTAAACGATACCAAATCTGATCAAAAAGAAATAAAACAACATATACAATAATCGCTGAAATTAATATGATATATCTAGATATTCAGAAATTGAATATAAATCACTGACCAAAATAAGATATAAATGCACTAGAAATAAACCAATAAACCCGAACTTTTGATAAAGTTTGAATATAACTTCATGTCTGTTTATTTAATTCATACAAATTCTTTATCAAACCAATTACAATAAATGCTCATGCAGAAATCAAAGAAAATATTAACAATTCATGTTTATTTATCCATGGAGTTTCATGAAAAATCTTTCACATAATATCTCCCCATAATCTAGATTTATATGCAACCCAAAATACTAACAAAATTAATATAAAATGTAGTACCGGTCTAAATAAACGAAAGATTTTTATTCGCTTTGAATTCATAAACCATATTTTACGATATAAATCTATTTTCAGTATCCAAAAAAGCTATCGCTTTTCAAGGTCAGATTCTTATTTTCTTTTTCTTAATTCCCACATAAAAATAGCAGTACTTTGACCAACATTCATCGATTCCTTAATTCATTGCATTGGGATTTCTACCACCTCATCTACTTCTTTCAAAGTTTTGGTCATCACTCAATCCACTTCATTTCAAAAGATAACTGCAATTCAATTTTCAGATTTACAAACATACTCTCAAAGTGGAACAGAATTTTCTGTCAATTCTGCAGCAATTATTTCCAGTCACATCCCCCTAGCTTCTTTTATCGCATCAATTGTAAAATCAAACTGCCTTAGTCAGACTGTATTTTCAGCTCAAAGTGAAGTTTTGCAAACTTTTGGATTATCCACTGGAGATGGAGTATATCATGTAATCCGCACTTCCCATCAGAGTGAATCAGCCGTACGAATTATATTTCAAACGTTGTATGCACTACGTATATTTTCAAGAATTACTATTCTTTTGGACATGGTAGATTTCGTTTTAAATAAATTCAAAATATCAATTATTTATAAACAATATCCCTATTAAATCAAAATGATTTTTTCATTTGACAATGTGGCATAAATTTTTATATTGAAAGTGCCAAATCATTATACATACGAAAATCAAAAATTTGATTTTCATGACTTAGCAACAGAAAAGTTACCTTTTTGTTTTTGTGAATTTTACCCACATTATTACATGAAATTAGTTTCTATATTAATATGTACATATAATGCAGAAAAAACGATAAAGAAAACTTTAGATTCATGTCTAAAACAGACATATAAAAATTTTGAAATATTAATACACGATGATCAATCCACGGATAAAACTTTGGACACAATCAATAAGATATGAGATAAAAGGATTAAAATAATAGAATCTTGAAAAAAGCTATGACCATACAAAGGTTTAAACTTTCTTCTAAATTCAGCCAAATGAGAGTATATAGCAATACAAGATCATGATGATTTATGGTATCCTGAAAAGCTAGAAAAACAAGTAAAATTTTTGGAAGAAAATAAGAAATATGTATGATGCTGAACTAAAACATTAATGCGATACGAATGAGACAATAAATGATTTGAATATTATTTAGAAGAAGAAAATTACTATACACTCCATCCTTCTTTAATGTTTAGAAATGAGTGATACCGCTATCCAAATAGAATTTATATGAATGATGCTTACTTTCAAAAAACTATACTTTGTAAATGAAAAGATTTAATAGGAAATATAGACGAAACATTAACTATACACCGTATAAAGCCATGAGCAGAGAATTATAGTTATAAACGATTTAAATACACAAAAACAAACATTTCCACAATATTCGAATTACATCCTATTTGATATTGAATATTATGTATTTGATTCGAAACTCTAAGAAAAATAATTTATCCTATTTTACATAAAATTAAAAAAGATAATTGGATTGACAAAATCGAAAGATTGCCGTTTAAATTACAAAGTAAAAAAATTAGAAATATTAAAAAAGATGAAATTAGTTTTTAGATCTTAGTTGTTTCTTTCTATAATTCATAAATTTTGGAATTAAATAATTGATAATATTATACCTCAATTGAGAAAAAGGTTTCATAATAAAATTAAACATATACCAACATAGAAAATACAATCTCCATCACCCTTCATCCGGAGTATCTTTTCGAAAAGTCATTCATAAATATTTTTTATAATCATCACGATATTTATGATGATTTCATGCTCTTCGTGGCCTTTCTTCTCAGAGATAATGGATAATTATAGGATTTCTCACTGATTCCATATATTCGTTTTTTGAAAAATATGAGACATTATCCATTAATTTAACCATAAATCGATATGGATATTGCCAAAATATATTATAAAAATTATATTTAGGTGGTAAAATATAAATCTCATCTTTCATAGAGGCATTAATCGCATCCTGATCATTGGCAAAGAGTTGTCCATCGTGTTCTCTATAGTAATTTATAATCGTTTTTCATGCTCAGATTTCTCTAAATCTTTTCATATTAATTAGTAAAACTCAAGCATTACAATATGGATAATCATGAAGTCATAAATTATCTTTTCTTGTCTTATCTTCTGTTGGTTCGATACTCATTCAAATAGTTTTATCTCACATATCAGTTTCCCCTAATTCTTTCAAACTTCATCTAACAATAGTATCTCAATCTAAATATAGTAATTTATCAATATTCTCAGGTAAAATTTTATCAATCAATAATCTAGCCAATACAATAGGATTTCGTCAGTTTGTATCAAATTTAAAATCGAAATATTCTTCAATAGGTTTTAATTCATATACAAATAATTCATTATCATATTTTTTTGCCAGATTCTTCATCTCGTCTTGATTCTTCTGAGTTATTCATGCAGAAATTATATGAAAACTTATTTTTTCTCATTTGTTATTTTCACAAATAGAACAAATTCAAGCTGCAACTTGTGGAACAAATTTATCATTAAGAGTGTATAGAATATGCATAAATTTTAACATAAAATAATAAAATTATTTACACCAAACTTTTGAGAATAAAGGGATTAATTTTAATCTATCCATCCACATGAATCACCAAACAGCTAATTTATAAATAAAATTACTATCAGATTTTACAAATAGAGATATGTATTTGTTTTTTCTATAATTTGGAATATTTTTCTTTAACCATCAAAACAATTTTTTATATTCTATCATAAACTCATTTGAAGAAACTCATCTTCATGAATATAAAAGATAAAACACAACTCCTCTTATCAAAAAATATTCATTGCAAATTTCATGGAACTTATCCATAGGCTTAATCTCTTTCATTGCACTCAGCCAATCAATAAACCTAGGATCAAACTTTTTCATGGCTGTATGAGTAAGAGAGGTGGGATTTTCTATGAAATAATAATATCAAGCATATTGAATGATTCAGATTTTGTTGGTTAAATTATAAAAACTTGTACTAAAATACGCATCTTCTCTAATTAATCATACGGGATACAATAAATTATTATTTTTAATTACAGATGTTTTAAACATTCTTCACGCTACAGGAGTATGGAAGAACATGGAAATTCAATCATCCTTTACAAAAACATTACTTTCAGATTTTTCTGTATATTTTATATATCATCATATTACCATATCATAATCTCACTTAGAAAAAGCTCTTACAAATTGTTCAATATAATCATTTTTTAAGAAATCATCACTATCCAAGAAAGTAACATATTCTCACCTTGCATTTTTTAATCAGGTATTTCTAGCTGCAGATAATCATCAATTTTTTTGTGAGAGAACAACTATTCTTTTATCTTTTCTCTTATATTCTTCTAATATTTCTAGAGAATTATCTGTACTTCCATCATTAATACAAATACATTCAAAATCTTTATAAGTTTGATTTAAAACACTATCAAGACATCTATGAAGATATTTTGATGTATTATATACAGGAACTATTATTGAAACCTTAAAACTATTTCTCATAAATACATACAATTAAATTAAATAAAATATAATTAATGTTTAAGAATATTTAACAAAAATTTCTTTATACTTTCAGGTAATAACAAATCTCATAATCTAAGAATAAATGCCTTTATAAAATGAGGATAATATTTTTTATATTTCCAAAATACTTTAAAAGATTTTATTTTCACCTTAAAGAAATTCTTATGCCATAAAGAATCATTACGCAACCTATATTTTATACTAGAATCTATATTACAAAATTTATAAAATTTTCAAATTCTACACCATAAATCATAATCTTCTGTAAAACAAGATACATCATATACTCAAGATTTTTCAAGTGATTCTTTTCTAATCATAACACTTGGATGAGAAAATTGATTAGACTGTAAAATAGTGTTTCTTATTTCGCTATCTGATTTTCTCATATAAACAATATTTTTATTGTATCAATGTTGATCTATATTTAAAACCTTATTAACTCAACATAATCAACAGTCTTCATTAAATTCCATGTATTCAACTTGTTTTTTTATCTTATCCTTATCATCCCAAATATCATCATCATCAATTCTTGCTATATATTTTCATTCACTTAAAAAAATTCATTGGTTTAAAGCTTTTCAAATGTTGAACTTTTTATTATTTTTTACATATTTCACCCTTTTATCATTTTTTACATATTTTTGTATTAAAGCTTCAATTTCTCTTGTTGGTTCATCACATACAATAATTAATTCGAGATTTTTATATGTTTGTTCAAGGACAGAATCAATAGCTTGAATAATCCACTTTTCATTTGACTTATAAGAAGGCATTATTACTGAAACAAGAGGTGTTCCCATTAATTCTATGATTAATAAACTAAATTATTTTTAATTTTTCTAATATTACTCAAATTAAATGTCTAAAAGTTTTTCGTGGTGAATTAAATATTACTTTTAATTCTTCATAGGCATCTGGATGTATTGTATATAAAGGTCATTTATCATTTAAACCATTTGGAATATTAGTTCACTTTTTATGATAAAGAAATATGTTGTTTTTATACCACCATGGTATTTTTTTATTATCCCGAAAAAGAATTCTGAGACAATCGCATATTTCATATCATTCATTTTCAAATAAAGTCTTCCAATATTCGGGTGATTGTTCATTAATATGATTCTGTCATCATTGATAAGGGACTGCTGCGGAAAAAATTACATAATCAGCACAATTACATAATGTTTTTACAAAATTTTTAGCAGACTTTTCCTGTAGATGTTCTGCAACTTCAAGGCTAAATGCTAAATCATATTTTTTTCAAAACACATTATATTGCTCAAAGTCTCTTTCTATAAAATATTTTTCATCAATATAAAGGTTGTTTTTATTAACCCAAGGTCAATCAACACAAATAGCATCAATTCCGTTATCCAAAAAAACTTTAGTAAATGCTCATATTCATCATCACATATCAATTACCGTTCTAATTTTGAAATATTTTAATATTTCAGGAACTATTTGTTGCGGAATTTCTAAATTATGAACTTTTTTCTCATGAATATATTTTATATTTTTTCTCATATTTTGATTATTTAAAAAGTTAAATCTTGATTTATTATAAAAAATTTTTATTAATCATTCACTTAAAATAAGCTGTAATTAAATGAACTAATATCATATGAATATCCTCTATCGGTCAATAATTAGTAGAATCAACTAATATTGATTGATCAACCATTCATTTAGCCTTTCATCCATCAAATCATAGAAATCATATAGTTTTAATTCAATTTTCTTTGGCTACTTCAATTGCTTTTATTAAATTTCAAGAATTTCAACTTCATGTAATTATTATTAATACATCTCACTCTTCTCATAGTGTTTTCAATTGCTCGGAAAAAATATAATCATATCATTCATCATTTCCCCAAGCAGTCATTACTGGAATATTATCACTTAATGATATAGCTTTAAATTTAAAATTGTTATTCTTTGTCTGTGGCTGCTTTCATAGCGTTGTTTTTTGTAAATCTGACGCCATATGACTTGCAGTCGCTGAGCTTCATCAGTTTCATGCAATAAATATTTTTTTTCAGTCTAAAAACGCTTTTTCTATAGTTTCTATTACTCAAGCAATTTCCTCATGATTTAATAAATCTAATGTTCCTTCCAATTCTTGGATATATCACTTTGAAAAATCACATTTACCTTGATTATCCAATCATTCATAATTTTTTTTAGTTTCCATGGTTATAAAAGTTAATTAATAAAAATAATTTTACTTCAAGTATTATCAAAGTTAAACTTAACTTTCCTCAAATCTTTTAATTCAGAATATACATCTTCCTGCTTATCTTTAGGTACATAAAAAAGTAAGAATCCTCATCATCATGCTCATAGAATTTTTCATCATTCTGCTCATGCATTAATTGCTCTATTATACCATTCATCTATTTGAGGGTTAGATATTCATCCTGACATTTCTTTTTTTAGCAACCAATTTTCATGTAATAATTTTCAAAAATTATTTAGATTATTATTCTCTAAATCTTTCTTTAATTCGTATGTTAATTTTACCATTTCTTTCATAATATCTTGTTTCTTCGAATCTGATACCATATTTTTATTTTGATTTGCTAGTATGTTTGATGCACTTCTTGTAATTCATGTATATAACATGATTAAATTATTTGATAATCTCTTTTTAGTTTCTGGTAAACAAATAATTGGCTCTACAGATACTGTATCATCTGTATTAAATTTTATAAAATTTAATCATCAATAAGCTGCTGCATATTGATCCTGTTTTCATATTGGTTGTCAACATTTCTCCATCTCAATTATACAATCTTGCTGCGCTAATTCTTCTGGCGATATATATTTTCATTTATACACTGATAGAGCGTGTAATGTTCATACACAAAAAGAAGATGATGATCATAATCCGGATCCACTTGATGGAATATCTGAAATTGATGTTATTTCCAAATGATCATTAATATTATAAAATTTAAGCATTTCTTTAAAGTATTTGTGTTCAATTTTTTCTACACTATCCACCTCCTCAGTTTTTGAATATTTTAAACGAATAACATCTTCAAATGCTTTATGAATTGTAATGTAAACATACTTATCAATAGTTGTACTTATTACAGCTCATCAAAACTTTTGATAAAAACTTGGAAGATCGCTTCCTCATCCAGTAAATGATATTCTCAATGGCGTACGTGATATAAGCATATTAATTATCCAAAATAATTAAAAATTTTTAATAACAAAAGAACAGGCCTGATTCAAATCATCAAAAACAAAATCTGGCTCGACATCATATTTTCAATCATTTCAAGCATATCATGTTCTAACTAGTATGGTTTTTAATCATGCATTTTTTCACGTTTGAATATCTCTTGTACTATCTCATATTATAAATGATTGATTTACATCAATATTGTATTTTTCAACAGCAGCTTCTATCATTCATATTTTTGGTTTCCTACAATTACACTCAATTTTTAATTCTGGGATTTCTCATTCAAATCATTTATCTGGATGATGTGGACAGTAAAATATATCATCTACATAAACTCAGTCTTTTCATAAAAGTGTTTCCATTTTTTTATGAACATTATCCAATTCATCCTCAGTTATCATTCATTTTGCAATCATTGGTTGATTTGTGACTATTAATGATAAGTACTCTGATTTATTTATTATTGAAAGTCATTCTGATACTCATGGTAATATCTCTAAGTCATTAATATCATGCAAATTATCTACTTCTTTATTTATTACACCATCTCTATCTAAAAATATTGCTTTTTGTTTATTACTCTTATTCAATCTCTCGACTTTTCATGACAATATATCTCATTCTACTTGTTTTAATCTTTCAGGAGTTCACATATCTTTAATATATTCGTGTGTTTTATATCATCTTAATATTTTTCAATCGTTTATTATTGCTGGAAAAATATGCTTTCAAAAATCTGAAGATTCATTTGATGGAATATATTTAAATACTTCTGGAGATAGAATGTATAATGCAGCATTTACACAATTGTGATAATATTCTCATTCTGGATGTGGTTTTGGGTGAAGCTGTTTAATCGTACTATCTTTATTCAATTCTATTAAATCACTATCATAAGGATGATTGTTTGGATGCACTAAAAGGGTTCATAAACTATCTAAATTTTCTTTATCAAAATCTATCATTTTCTGTAAATCAATATCCATTATCGTATCTCCATAAAATACGAAAAATTTATCATTTACTTTTCATTCTAATTGTTTTACAGCTCATGCTGTACCTAATGGAATATCTTCAACTATATGCTCGATATTTACTCAGAATTGGCTTCAATCTCAAAAATATTCTGTAATCACATCACTTAGATATCATGACAAAATTATAATATCTTTTAATCAATATCTTTTTGCTAATTCAATTTGATATTCCAAAATAGGTTTTCATGCTACTTTTACCATAGGTTTTGGAATATCAGAAAATCACAATCTTGTTCATTTTCATCATGCAATTATTACCACTTTCATTTTATAGTTCTTTTCAAAAGTAAATTTGATCTACAATATCTTTCGTTCATTGAATTACGGCTTGCTCACTACTGTATTTTGGCTCTCGTCATAGATTTAATAATTTAGTATTATCTAATTCTACTTGTGGTACATCTCATTTCCATCATTGAGTTCATCAAGTATAGTTCAGATCCACGTTTTCTAATCACATATGTTTGATTATACTTTCAGCAATAAACGTTACATTTGTTTTTCATGCAGGACATAAATTGAAATAATTAACTTCATCATGAGCATTCTCATATCAATATAGTATTCAATCTATTAAATCATCAATATAAATATATGGTTTGGCTTGTTTTCAATCTCATAATATTGTAAGCTCTTTAGAATTATCTTTTAATCTTTTTACAAAATCGTATGCTGCTCAATGCGTCGCATTTCTTCAAATTACATTTCAAAATCTATATATCCAAGCTTGTATTCAATAATTATGCGAAAATGCAGAGATTAATCATTCACATGCTAATTTACTAGCTCAGTATAGTGATATTGGGTGTAATGGACCTGCATCTTCTCATGTAGGAACTTGCTTAGCAATTCAATAAATTGCACTTGTTGAAGCAAAAATTATTTGCTTCACGCTATTTAACCTCATAGCCTCGAGAATATTATATGTAGCCACAGTTCATATCTTTAAGTCGATATCAGTATATTTTGCTCATTTTGATATATCGCTATTTGCTGCTAAATGAACTACTAAATCAACTCCATTAAACAATGGCTTTATATTTCTCAGATTTAATAAATCTAATTCATAAAATTTATAATTGGAATTGTCTAAAAATTTTTTAATATATTCTCTTTTTCAGAGTGTAAAATTATCAATAGAAATAACGCTATCTCATTTGTCAAGTAATGTCTTTGTTATATTTGATGCAATAAATCATGCTCATCACGTAATTAATATTTTCATTTATGTATTATTATAACACTAAAATCTAATGTAATCAATCGGATAATAGCTACTATTGGAAGCTTTAGTTAAATTATTGGAGGCTATTACTATTTTATAATTATCTAGATTCTACCCATATGAGATACTCACCAATTTCAGTGTAACAATATAACACCTCAAGTCAAATAAAAAATAACTTTACTTTTTAAAGTAAAAAAATAGTATTCCCCTGTTCTAATATATTTTATATAAATAACTCTAAATGACAAACTTAGAAGAAATAGATAAATCATTAAATGACTGAAAATTCTATGAGTTACATAGTATTATGGGTAAAAAATGGAATCTACTCATACTAATAGCCATATATGAAGATATCCACACCTTCTCATGAATTATGAAAGCCATTCCAAAAATAAATACCAGTATCCTAACGAAAAGACTTAACGAATTAGTAAATAAATGATTTATTACTAAAACATCGAAAATTTGATACAATTTAAGTGAAAAATGAAACCTATTAATGGAATGATTAGAATCTCTAAAACAACGAGTAATTGAAACAGGTAGGGATAAACAAATTGAAAAATATAAGAAAATTAAATAATATTCATTTTATAAGTAATATATAAATTATGAAAAAAGAAAATTTCTTTAAAAGACATCGAATAGCATTAACAGTTATTGCTTTAATAATCGGTTATATATTATACCAATGGCAACCTCGAGTTGATAAATCTCCAAAAGATAAAAATTTTTATGATATGGAATATACCGTTCAAACTTGAACTTTAGAAAATGCTTTAACTTTACAATGAACTACCCAGTTTGCAGATTCTCAGAAATTAACATTTATGACACAATGAAAAGTAACTGCAGTAAATGTAAAAGTCTGAGATTATGTAAAAAAAGGCCAAGTTCTAGCAAAAATTTCTACTGATGACCTAGATAATAATGTAGCTCAAGCTCAATTAGATATCGATACTCAAAGAGCTAATTTACAAGATTTACTTGAAGCTAAAAACATAGAATTAGAGTACATTCAAGAAAAAGCCAATTACGATGCTCTGCTATTACAAAAGGAGACCATCAATCAAGATCAAGAATTAGCCATGCAAGAATTACAACAAAAAATTAAAGATGCTCAAAAAACATATAACGATACATTAGCAGATTACCAAGAATTATTAAGTTGAAGTAACAGTGCAAACGCCGATTTAGCATTATCTAGTACAATAAGAAAAAGAAATCAGACTTTAGAAACTGCCGTTTTGGAACTAAAAACAATTATAAATGATGTGAATTCTGTTTTAGATAATTACGATAAAAAACTAATTATAACTGATAAATACAAATACGAAGTAGCAAAAAACGATTATATCTGAGCCGATAATCTATCTTTAAAAGTACAATCTGAAAAGTGATATAATCAAATCAATAAAGATTTAAGTAACCTCAGAGAAAAATATAATACATTAAATAGTAAATCTGTATCAGATTTAACTAGCGAAGAAGTACTTGATGCCTATTCTGCCTTAAAAGTATTATGAAATAATCTGATTAATCGGTGAGAAACCAACTATAATATGTTCAAGGCTAGCATCACAAGTTCTTCTTATAATTTATCTGATATAGAAAATGATGCAAAAACTTTTGGTACTGATTTACAATCTCTATGAGTAAAATATGTTCAATTATATACTACAAAAGTAAGTACACTTGCAGATTTAGATGATGATACTTCCTTAGAAGATACTAAATTAAAACTAGATAAAGCTAAAACAAATCTTGATAAACTAAATCTTCAGGTAGATGTTCTTAAAGCACAACAAGAAAAAGATAAAGCAACTTTAGAAGATAATATTGATACAGCAATTAGAAATCTAAACAAAATTGCATGATGAGAAAGTTTAAAGGAAACTCAAATTACTCAAGCACAAAATAGACTAAAACAATTACAAAGAAATATGAGGAATATAATGGATAAATACGATGATTATGAATTAACTGCAAATTTTGATGGAGTAATTACTGAAATGGATATCCAAGTATGAGATTCTATTAATCCAGCTTCTACAAACACAAATCCAAAATACATATATGTAGAAAGCAATAATATTTTGGAGATGACTTTTGATGTAGAACAAATAGATATTATACAATTAAAAGTCTGAATGGACGCTGAAGTTTATTTAGATGCTTATCCAAACGAAATATATTATTGAAAAATAAGTGAAATTAACACAATTCCAAACACAAGTTCAATGACTACTACGTATACTATGACCGTAATCTTTGAAAAAAATGATCCTAATCAAACAATTCTTGCCGGAATGTGAGGAAGTGCAAAAATTATTCTAAATAAAATTGAAGATGTATTAATCATTCCATCTCAAGCAATTACTACAATATCTGGTCAAAATATGGTAATGTTAAAAAAATGAGAACAATGGGTAGAACAACCTGTAGAAATCTGAGATTCTGATGAATCAAATACAGAAATAGTAAGTTGATTAAAATCAGGGGATATTATAAAATCAATGTTTTACTCTATAGAATGAATGGAAAAAATGTGATTATCAACAGAAACTACATCGTTAGAATTCTGAGATAATGAAGCTATGGAAAGGACAATTAGAGAAAACAGAGCTAATGCGATGCAAAATATGGGTAATATGTGATGATGAAATAGATGATGATGAGGATTTCCATGAGGTGGAAGATAAATAATTAATTTTATGGTTTTTGCATAAAAGATAATGCCTTGAAAAAAAGATAAAGAAATTACTAACAATATAGAAACTGAGAATAAATCTTCTCATCTTATTGAATTGGTTAATATTACTAAAACATATGGGAAAGATGATCCTGAAAATGGAATAGAAGCCGTTCATGCACTCAGGTGAATAAATTTTTGGATTGATGATTGAGCATTCATTTCAATCATGTGACCATCTTGATGTGGAAAGTCTACCTTAATGAATATTGTGTGACTTTTAGATGAACCAACCAGTTGAGATTATCTGCTTAGATGAGAAAAAGTAGAAGCTATGACTGCTGATGAGCGATCAATGATTCGTAGAACTACGATTTGATTCGTTTTTCAATGATACAATTTACTTAAAAGAATGTCAGCTCGAGAACAAGTTGCTCTACCTCTTTCATATATGTGAGTACCCAATAAAGAAAAAAAAGAAAGATGTGCTGCTGCACTTGAAATGGTTTGATTATGAAATAGACTAAATGCCTTACCAAATCAATTATCTTGATGACAACAACAAAGAGTTTGTATTGCTCGTGCTTTAGTTTCAAATCCTTCTTTAATTCTAGCAGATGAACCAACTGGAGCATTAGATTCAGTTACTTGAGAAGAAATTTTAGAGTTGTTTCAAAAATTAAATCAAGAACAACATAAAACAGTCCTTTTAATTACACATGATCGCCATATTTGAGAGTCAGCAAAAAAAATGATTAGGATGAAAGACTGATTATTTATTAATTGAGATGAAACATAATTTATAATGTTGCAAATATAACAAACTATGAACTTTTCAACTTACATCAAAGATGCATTATGAAATCTCTTATCAAACAAGATGAGATCATTTTTGAGTGTGCTTGGAATAGTAATTTGACTTTTTTCTGTGATTTTTTTGATGTCTTTTTGAACATGAGCACAACAATGAGTAAAAGATCAAATGGCATCATTAATTACTAATAATATTACGATAACTCCAAATGGGTGATATACCCAACGAACAAATGATGATGTACACTGATATGTAAAGGCTATAACTCTAACAGAAGATTTAATTGATGAACTGCAATATTATTTCCCAGAATTAAGTGGTAAGGTTACATACAGCAATTCAGCTTTATGAAATTTAAAAAATGCTGATAATGATAGCTCAATGTGACAATTCTTATGAGTGCCTACAGATTACTTTGATAAAATGGCGCTTGATCGAAATTATTGAAATAAATTTTCTCAAAATAATATAATTAAAAGTGAAAACGTTGCGATAGTAAACAAAAATATTGTTGATGACTTATTTGATGATGTATATCCAATTTGAGAATATGTCTACTATAATAATAAAAAATTTAGAATAATTTGAGTACTTGATGAAGAAAGTATGTTTGGTCAAGTGTTTATTCCTATCTCTACTTATCAACAAAAAGTAGATACTTCTACAAAAATCTGAAGTATAACAGTAATACTATGATATGATGACGACGTAGATGAGCGAATGAATAAAATCAAATATTTTCTCATGAGAAAATATAATATTAAACATATTGATTTAGCAGGATTTACTGTTACATCTTTATCAGCAATTGGTGATGCAATTGATAAAGCTATGTGAATTTTCACTTATTTACTTGCTGCAATTTGATCTATATCATTATTGGTGGGATGAATATGAGTAATGAATATTATGTTAGTATCCGTTACAGAAAGAACTAGAGAAATTTGAATTAGAAAAGCAATTTGAGCTTTAAATTGAGATATAATCACACAATTTTTGATTGAATCTGTAGTAGTAAGTTCTATCGGATGAATAATTGCTATCATATTAGCTTGGCTAGCAATACAGCTCGTAAATAGTTTTCATATAGAATGAATTAATGTTTCAATGACCATGGATGTTGTAATTTTAGCTACTACTCTAACATTTATTATTTGAATTGTATCCTGAATTGGTCCAGCCAAAAAAGCCGCAGAGTTACAACCAATTGATGCTCTTAGATTTGAATAAAAAAAGTGTTGACTTTTTTATCCGTTTTTGTATATTCAACTAGCTGTCAGTATCCGCACAATGAAGTGCTAATGATAGATGTTATTGGAATCTTAGCTCAACTGAATAGAGCGTCCTACTTATACGATTCGGTACGTTATCCGGAAACGCACCAATAAACAAGTGTTGCATCAGACATTGCAAGTCATGCCAGGCACAAAAGGCAAAGACACAGTGTAAATCAATCGCTTAGGATAGTAGCTTCCTAGCAAACTTGGAATCGGGTGGGAAGGTTCTCGGTTTGAATCCGGGAGATTCCACAAAATTGAGCGAAGTTTATAAACTTCGCTTTTTTCTTTACAAAAAATTTAAAACACCAAAACAACTTCTGGCTGCAAATCAACTCAGAATTTATCTTTTACAGATTTTTGAATATAATTCATCGCTTCTAAAACATCATCAGCATTTCATCATTCATTTACCAAAATCAAAGCATGTTTTTCATAAGTTCATGCTGTTCAGTTTGGAATTCTCCGTCACTTCAAACCACAACGATCAATTAACTGCCCTGCTGAAAGTTTCACCTTCTTTTCTCAAAAATCTATACATTCATGATGAGATAAATCTGGAAATCTTTTCTCCAATTCCACCCACTCATCAAGAGCAATAATTGGATTAGAAAAGAAACTTCATGCTGTTCAAATTTCATGCCAATCTGGAAGTTTGTTCGCTCTAATTTCACGAACTAATTCCATAACTTCAATTGGCTTTTTTGGCTCAATTCACTTTTCTCCAATAAGTTTTTGAATATCTGCATATCATAAATTGGGACCATAATCCTCATCTACAACAGATAATAAAAATCTAACCTTTGTTACCAAAAATGATTCCTTTAAAGAATGTTTAAAAACACTTGTTCTATAAGCAAATTCACATTCAGATTTTTTGAAAATCTTTTTTTCTCATGTAGTCAAATCTATTCATTCAACCTCATAAATTACATTAGAAACCTCCATCCCATAAGCTCAAATATTAGAAACTGGAGCCGTACCTACATTTCATGGAATATCTATCAAATTTTCTATACCACAATAATTATTTTCACAACATCGCTCAACAAAATCTGACCAATTTTCTCCCGAATCTACTTCAATTAAAACAGAATTATTTTCAGATTTTACTATTTTTTTTCATTTCATTTCAATTTTAACTACAATTCCATCAAAATCATGCGTAAATAAAATATTTGCTCAACCATTTAAAAGACAATGCTTCTCGTCTTTCCATAAATCAGATTTCATAAGATCAAAAACATCAGACTCCTGTCCTACTCTAACTAAATATTTAGTCTTCACTGGAATTTGTAATGTATTATATTGTAACAAATCTACATCTTTTTCTATTTGCATTAGATACATTATGGAACTAAATACCTCAAAATAAAATATATCAATTATTCACATGTTTTCAAATTAAAAAAATCCTATGCACTCAACATAGGATTTCCCCAGACTATTCTCAGTAGTTTAATAATACATTAAAAAGCATTTTCATCTACTACAGTTTCATCTTCGTCAGCCTCATTAGCTTCAGTTGCTTCTATCCTTTCAGCTTTATTATACATTTTTGTTGGATCTTCTTTAGCAAAGTCAACTTTAATAGCTCTCCCTCGAACTTCTTTCCCATCCATTTCAGCTTTAGCTTTAGCTGCATCATCTGCATTTGCGAATTCTACGAATCCAAATCCCTTACTTCTTTTAGTTTCTCTATCTAGATTTACTCTAGCAAAAACTATTTCTCCATAAGGTGAGAAAGTTTCTCTGAGGTCATTACCTCTCATTTGCCAGTTTAGCCCTCAAACAAAAAGTTTAGTTTGGCTAATAATCATTTCTTCACTCATTTAACCTAACAATATAACAAATAAAACACGTCGTTTTTCAAACACGACAACATGTGTATAATTTTTCTTTATACAATTACAAATCTTTTTTTATTTTCTATATACTACACTCTCAAAATTTTCATTCAATTTTCTACTTCTCTAACAGCGAAACCAACACAATTATATTGTGATAATTTACTACCATCCTGAGAATACTTATCTCACTTGCGACTTAATCCAGATGCTCAAAGCGTTATTATTTTTGCATCTGCCGTTTTACCTATGACAATTTCTACATGTCAAATTTTTCTACCTACATCTTCATCATAATGCCATGGCCACATAAGTAAATCTCCTGGCATAGCATCCTCTATTTTTACCTCATTTTTTCAATATTTTTTATCTAATGACCATGTGTTTTCTTTTTCCCACTGTGGCAATCATAATGAGTATGCTACAAAATGAGAACAATCTATTCCTTTTTGACGCCCCTTTCATAAAGTTCATCCTAAATTATACTCTGTTCATATTAAACTTTCTCACCTATCAATAATTCTTGAAATTTTTTCAAATCTTTCAGGAGGAAGGTTAGATTTTAGAGTATTTACTGCAATTGTTATATCAACCCCTTCTCAAAAAATCTTATAATCTTCCCTTATATCCCATCATAAAATGAGTGCTGTTCTTCTCTAATTTCCCCCTTATTTTCCATAGTATGAATCACATATAATCAATAAAAAAACATAATTATTGATATTTTTATTACTCAAAAAAACAAGGACAAGAGAAATTTTACTTACTATACATACAACTAACACTCTATTCAAAAAAAGTCTCCAAAAATTTGACATTTTTAAAAAAAATGTATATAATATGATTGTAGTTTTATTTCTCATATCACATAAATGCCAGATAATAACAATAAAAATACGGAGAACATCACGAACCATGAAACACAAAAAAAACGTTCATTTTTTTGATGAGAAATAAATTCAAAAACAAAAGATTTGTTAGATTTTCGTTACAACACACAAGAAGAAATTGATAAATTAAATGAAGAAATGACAACTACCGACGACTTAGATGAAATTATGAAACAAACTAACAACTCTGAATACATTGAAAACATAGATATAGATGATAAAAACGGAGAACTATCTGAAATAGAAGATAAAGAAGAAATTGAACCTGATTCAGAAGAAAATTCACAGCCAATCAGTGATTCATTAAATAATGAAGAAAATAACAATCTCGAAGAACTCGATGAAAATAAAAATGAACCTATTGAATGAGAAGTCATAGAAAATCTAGAGAATGATAAGGAAGATATCAAAGATAAAAATAAAATCGAAGAAAAAAATGACATAGACATATCGTTTTGAGAAACTGAAGAATACCAAGAAAATGAAACTCAAAAAGAAGATAATGAAAATAAATTTAAAAACGATGAGAAAGATGAAAGTATCACTAACAAGCAAATGAAAAAAGAAGAAAGCGAATCTAAAAATGATGATAAAATAAATGAAGATTCTCAAAACGAAAACAAAAATAATATTGAAGAATCAGAATGATGAGATCCATTAAACTTCTTTTTTGACCCTTTTGAAGCAGATTTAGATGAAGATGAAGAAGATTATGAAGAAGAAAGTGAAAAAGAAAATAAAAAAGAAAGTGAAGAAGAATATGAAGATGAGAATGAAGATAAAAATGAAAAAGAAAATGAGGAGAAAAGTAAAGAAGATGATGAAAGTGAAGAAGAAATTGATGAAGAAAATAATGATAAAAATGATGATGAAAATGATGATGAAAATGATGATGAAGGTGATGATGAAGGTGAAGAAAAAAATGAAGATGAAAGTGAAGATGAAAATGATGATGAACATGATGATGAAAATGATGATGAGCATGATGATGAAAATGGAGATGAAAATGATGATGAGAATGATGATGAAAATGATGATGAAAATGAAGAAGACAATGAGAAGAAAAATGAAGAAGAAAATGAAAGTGAAAGTGTCACAAATACTCCTGTATCTGTCAATCCATATCAAGAAGATAAAAATCAAAAATTTATTGAAGATAAAAAAAACAAAATAAATTCAACTACATGAAAAATAGTCACAGAAGAAGAAATCCAATTAGAACAATGACAAGATATGCCTGACAATGAAGATGACGAAGAATATCAACCAAGCTCAGAAGAAATATTCGAACAAGAGCCAGAATTTTTTGCAAATGATGAACTTAGCCAACAGTTTATGCATCTAGTACAAAACGTTCGTTGAATATTCAAACTTGAACATAAAGGCAAAGAACAAGATCCGTACTTTAAAATTTTATGATGAAAAACAGAAAATTCTACTCTTGAATATCTATTCTACCTAATAGAAGAAGAAAATGAGCCTATTGATTTATATATCAAAAAAGTAGAAACAGACAATGAAAATAATGAAAATGAACATCTTGTTCAATTCTCATACAATGAAGATCAAGAACTAACCATATTTGTAGACGAAATAATATTATATGAAAAAATAAATAAATTTGATTCTGATTTGCCAGAATATAACGACACAAGAGCAATACTCGAAAAATTTATATTCTTAACTGAAAATCATTACAATAAGACAAAATCAGAACTAGAAAAACAACGTCAAGAAAGACAGAAAAAAAAGCAATTACAACAAATTTTTAAAGGGTTTTAGTCCAAAACATAAACATTATTTTAATTACTTATTATTACAATCATGACAGATTTAGAAAACAACATCAACCCAACCCTAGACAATGCTGAAAATACAAATTCAGACATTGTTCAAAACTCATTCAATTCCTGAGAACCAATGGAAGTGACAGGAAACGATAATTTGCCTGAAAACACTATTCAAGGTAACCCACAGTTAAACATTTCAGAAATGAATATGTGAAATAATATTCAAGCATCTGAAAGTTTAAGCTCTACTGAAGAAAACGGATCAACTAATAACGAAATTATTCTATGAAAATTTGAAAATGCAATGACGAGCCAGACAGAAGAACCCCAAAATTATTCAGAACCAAGTAAAACTTTACTAGAGAATCCTGCCATTTTAGAAAACGATCCAACAGAAAATTCAAACTCTGAAGAAGAACAACAAAAAGCTAAATTAGCACAAAAGGAAAAGCTATTACAACTTATAAAAATTCATGAATCAAAAGCTCAGAAGAACTGATTCACAAAATGAATTCTATCAGGAATCGCACTAACTACAGTAGTAGTACTTGCTTCATTCTTCTTTGCTAAAGATCAAATCATTGATTTACTCAACAATATGTGATGATATCAACCATCACTATCTGCAAATATAGTAAATCTAAGCGAGAACTTAACTGATGAAACTGAAAACACTGAACTTGATGAAAACTTAATTGATGATACTGAAAACACTGAACTTGATGAAAACTTAATTGATGATACTGAAAACACTGAACTTGATGAAAACTTAATTGATGATACTGAAAATACTGAACTTGATGAAAACTTAATTGATGATACTGAAAACACTGAACTTGATGAAAACTTAATTGATGATACTGAAAATACTGAACTTGATGAAAACTTAATTGATGATACTGAAAACACTGAACTTG
>Ga0247608_10002123_pt1 | contig 25621 bp, 19 predicted proteins | sample 176DNAGHGlowgp2_FD_193490 | JGI IMG/M metagenome (GOLD analysis project Ga0247608, IMG submission 193490) | Sheep rumen microbial communities from Palmerston North, Manawatu-Wanganui, New Zealand - 1766 DNA GHGlow gp2 | ecosystem: Host-associated > Mammals > Digestive system > Stomach > Rumen ... | reverse complement strand
AAGAAAGAAAATGATCAATACCCATTGGGGCGGAGTTTTGGAGGACAACAGCTTCGGTACCGATGAGTTTATGGAACTTGTGCGTCAGCTCGGATGTAAGTCGTATATCAACGGAAATGTAGGCTCGGGTACCGTTCAGGAGATGAGCGAGTGGGTTGAATACATGACCTTTGAAGGCGTATCTCCCATGGCTGATATGAGAAAGAAGAACGGACATGAGGATGCTTACAAGGTTGATTATTTCGGCGTCGGCAATGAGAACTGGGGATGCGGCGGAAATATGAATCCGGATTATTACGGAAACCTTTACAGAAGATACCAGACCTATATCAGAAACTACAATCCGGAGAACAGGATAAACAAGATCTGCTGCGGTGCGAATGCGGGAGATTATGAATGGACCGATGTTGTAATGAAGACCTGCTTTAAGAATGCGGAATTTGCACATGGATTTATGGAAGGCCTTTCTCTGCACTATTATACAGTACCCGATACCTGGGAGCACAAGGGCAGTGCTACTGATTTTAATGAAGAAGACTGGTACAATACTCTTAACAAGACACTTTTCATGGAAGAACTGATCAACCGTCATACCGCCATCATGGATAAATATGATAAGGACCATAAGGTGGGCCTTATGGTAGACGAGTGGGGCACATGGTATGATGTCGAGCCCGGCACAAATCCCGGTTTCCTCTATCAGCAGAACAGTATAAGGGATGCTCTTGTTGCAGGTATCAACCTTAATATCTTCAACAAGCATTGTGACAGGGTTAAGATGGCAAATATCGCCCAGCTTGTAAATGTACTTCAGTCAGTTATCCTTACCGAGGGAGCCAAGATGGTCAAGACACCCACATACTATGTATTTAACATGTATAAGGCACATCAGGATAATGAGCTTGTGGACAGCTTTATCGAGAGTGAGAAGATCGGAACCGGGAAAAATAAGGTTCCGAACCTTACAGAGTCCGTATCTGTGGACAAAGACGGAAAACTCCATATCACGATCTGCAACCTTTCATGTACCGATGCATATGATATAAAGGCTTATGTAGCTGATAAGAAGCTTAATTCCGTTTCAGGAGAGATAGTAACCGGCAAGATGAATGCACATAATACATTTGATGCTCCGGACACCGTACATACGGAAAACTTTGATGCGAAACTTGATGCGGAAGGAATAAGCTTTAACATCCCTGCCTGCAGCGTGCTCCATCTGACAGCTGAATAAAGCGGGATTTATCAGAAAATGCATATAAGTGCAGGAAGATCGTAATGAGAAAAAAGATATTTAATATCATACAGATAGGTAATAAGGATGATCTGCCGAGCAGGATGTTTGATATGGGGATCACCGTGGTCATCCTGCTCAACATCATCGTGACTTTTCTTGAAACCTTTAAAGAACTTTCGGAGCTGATGACGGTTTTCAGGATCATAGAGGGCTTTACGGTCATAGTATTCTGCATAGAATATATCTTGAGACTGGTCACGGCAGATTATCTGTATCCACAGGATTCCAAGGTTAAAAGCAGACTGCACTTTCTGGTCTCTTTTGACGGGGTAGTGGATCTGCTTACCATACTGCCGTTTGTGTTCCTGTCGGGCTTTATAGCTTTCAGGATATTAAGGATAGTGCGTATATTCCATCTGTTCAGGATCAATACAAAATATGATTCGTTCAATGTTATAAAGTTGGTCCTGCATGAAAGATGGAAACAGATCGGGTCTTCGCTTGTGATCATAGCCATTATCATGCTTGCGGCATCTTTGGGTATGTATTCCGTAGAACATACCGCACAGCCCGATAAGTTTGAAAATGCTTTTTCGGGTATGTGGTGGAGTGTATCCGCTCTGCTCACGGTCGGGTATGGTGACATATATCCCGTAACCTTTATAGGAAAAGTTATGGGAATCCTTATCGCTTTTGCCGGAGTAGGTGTGGTAGCTATCCCTACAGGTATCATAAGTGCAGGTTTCGTTGAGCAGTACAGGCTGAATTCCGAAGCGGACAAGTTACATGCGGATGTCGAGAAGATAGGTGAGATAGTTCTTACACCGGGACATGAGTTCATCGGGAAAAATGTGACTGAGCTTAAGGAAAAATACGGCTGTTCGGTATACATGGTGGTCAGGGAAGAGCTGACATTGCTGGCTACCGATACTCTGAAATTGAAAGAGAACGATATCGTGGTAATAAGGTCGGAAGGGCTTGTAAAAGCCGAAACGGCAAAGAAAAAGAAATAAAGACAAAAAGGGGCTGTCGTACCTGATGAAACGCATCCGGTTCGACAGCCCCTTTTTTAGCCTTTAAGCAGGTTTGAAGCTGCAAAGGACGTTGACTCCTTGCCTGCCGGGCCTTAAAATCTGCGTACGGGAATCTGTATGCGGGTCCTCCCGAAAAGCAGACTTACAAAGGCTAATCATACAATTTTTTTCAGCCTTTGTCAAGGGATGCTTTTTTAATTTTTTTCTTGCATGTAATTGAAAAAAGTATTAAAATATAATCGTGTATTGTCATCGATAAAAAGGGGTGTATTACATGAAAAAGAAAATAGCGGTTATGGCCAATGGCTGGAACTCGGAAAACCTTTCGAATTTCATGGTGGGCCTGATGAATGCTATACCTGAGGAGTTTGCGGACTTCTTTATATTCCTTGGGTATGGGACTTACGGTTATTCTGAAAATGCAAAGCGGGCTGAAAACGTAATATATGATCTTCCCGATCTGAAAAAATATGACGCTATCATTATATTCGGTCCCGGACTTAACTTCCAGGATGTTATAGAAAAAATACAGAAGGATGCGGATGAGGCAGGTCTGCCTGTTATCAGTATAGGACTTAAGCATCCGGGTCATTATTATATTGGTGCTGATAATTATGTCGGTATGAAGGAGCTTGTGGATCACATGATCGAAAAGCATAATACCAGAAAGATGGTATATATTGCAGGCTCTGCAGAGAATGAGGATTCCAATATAAGGCTTCAGGCCATCATAGACTCCACCTCACAGCACAATGTCCCCTTCAGCATAGAGAATGACGTATTTTATTCAAACTGGGAAGCCGGCAGGACATTCAGGTATATAAGTACAAACTTTAAGTCTCCTGAGGAGTTCCCGGATGCGTTTATATGTGCAAACGACCTTTTGGCCATTGCAGTAAGTCAGGCTGCGGAGATGAGCTTTAAAGCAGCTCCCAAGTGCGTTAAGATCACAGGTTTTGACAACCTTGACAGCAGTAAGGTATTTTATCCTTCAATCTCTACTGTTGACCAGCGTTATGATGAGATCGGAAAAAAGGCAGGGCAGTATCTTAAAAAGTTGTTTAAAGGACAGGATATACCTGTTGAGACGGTAGTACCATGTAAGTTTGTTCCGGCTGAGAGCTGCGGCTGTCCAAAGGGAAAGACTTCGGGCGACCGCAGAAAGAAATATGTAAGAAGCATGCAGCTTGAACACCAGATACGGTCGATGAAGGACGGCAGGATATTTACCTTAGAAAGATACATATTCGAGACACATGATTATAAACGCATGAAGAAGGATATGAGGGAACTGCTCTATGAACAGCCCAGCTTTGAAGGGCAGACTTTCTATATTATGTTTTCTCCTGTTATGGAAAAGATCGGAGAGAAAGACGAGTCCCTGTATCCCAGATTTGAGCTTGAAGAAAAATATGATGTTATAGTGGGCAAAAGAAACAATATCCCCGTAAAGAAGGAACTGGTTGACAGATTGGATCTGATCCCTGATTACAAACTTGAAGGGCCTAATGAGATTTTTGTGGTGGGTGTGCTCAGATATGAAGATCTTATCTGCGGATATCTTGTAAGAGGGTCATCTGCAGACGGTATCAGGGATGATTCATTCTATGACTATCTGAACCGTCTTAATAAGGCATTTTATCCGTATATAAGGAATATGCAGCTGGATGCACTTAACAAAAAGCTTGCCGACCTTATGGAACAGGATGCGCTTACCCATGTTAAGAACAGAACTGCATATGACAAGTATGTAAGGCACTTCAACATGGATATCGCCAGCGGTGAAAGACAGGAATTTGCGGTAGCATATTTCGATCTTAATAATTTAAAGACGATAAATGATAAATACGGACATGAGGCCGGTGATGCATATATCAGAAATTCATGCAAACTGATATGCGATACATTTAAGCACAGCCCGGTATTCCGTATCGGCGGGGATGAATTCCTCTGCATCATCATCAATGATGATTATAAACATAAGGATCAGCTGCTTAAGTCCATGAGAGACGAAATGGAATTAAGAGAAAAGGATCCCGTTAAGTATTCTCCCGCAGCAAGAGTATCCGTTGCTTCGGGTATGGCTGTATTCGATAAGGAAAAGGATACCGATGTTATTTCGGTAGTCAACAGGGCGGATGTCCTTATGTATGAGAATAAGTTTGAAATGAAGAAGGGTAACGTTAGGTAACAGGTATGAAAACAGCTTCGGTAAAAGGAATGAACGATTATCTGCCGTCAGAGGTGGAGTTAAGAGACTATATTCAATCGGTGATACTTAAGGTGTACGAGCGAAACGGTTTCTTACGTATAATGACTCCTGCGGTGGAGGATGCCGAAAATATTGATAAAAGCGAAGGCGGAGACAATCTTAACCTCGTTTTTAAGATCTTAAAGCGCGGCGAGAAGCTTGAAAAGGCTCTTGCTTCGGGAAATGAAAAAGAACTGTCGGATTTGGGACTCAGATACGATCTGACACTTCCTCTTTCAAGGTATTATGCGGGACATAAGGAGATGCTTCCTTCCCCTATGAAATGTATCCAGATAGATAAGGTGTACAGAGCCGAACGTCCCCAGAAAGGCAGAGACAGGGAGTTTGTACAGTGTGACATAGATATACTCGGTTCTTCATCGCCTAACTGCGAGGCTGAGCTTATATGCGTAACGGCAGAGGCTTTAAGCGCACTCTCAATCAAAAATTTTAAGATCAAGATAAATGACAGAAGACTGCTTAAGTCTATGCTTTTAAAGTGCGGATTTGAAGAAAGCCAGCTTGACAGTGTATGTATCTCTTTTGACAAGCTTGATAAGATAGGCGCTGAAGGAGTAACAGAGGAGCTTAATGAAAAAGGCTTTTCGGCAGAGGCGATCGAGGCATTTAACAAGGTACTTGAAAGACGCCCGTTTACGCTTGACATGATGCCGGAGCTCTGCGATGATGCATCCGCAGCGGATAACCTTAAGTATATAGTGGATACCGTTAAATCTGTCTCGGATTCGGCTTTTGACATCGAATTTGACATTTCACTTGTAAGAGGTCAGGGATATTATACAGGTACCGTATTTGAAGTGGTAAGTTCTGATTTTAAGGGAGCCATAAGCGGCGGCGGAAGATATGACAATCTGATCGGAAAGTTTATCGGACAGTCCGTACCCGCAGTAGGATTCTCCATAGGATTTGAGCGTATATACACTATCCTTAAAGAAAGCGGTTTCGTAATTCCGGAGAAGCGCAAAAAGATAGCTCTGATCTACGACAGCGACAAGTTTACGGAGTGCTGTGCCAAGGCAAAAGAGTTAAGAAAAGAATATGACGTTTCAATATTTGAAACACCCAAGAAGACCGGAAAATTCTTAAATAAGCTTCAGGAAAACGGCTATGGCGGATTTTTCATCTTAGGACAGTCGGAAGAGGTTAATGAGCTTAAGTGATTTTCATGTGTTAGGTCAATAGTAACGGATATGAGTAAAAACGCCTGCAACAAGGCGTTTTTTCCTACGGGAGAGACTATGCAGACTGATGTGAGAAAAATCTATGAGATTAATAAGAAACTGGTGGGTGCGGTTGACAGGGCCGTATGCCTGTTCAGGATCGGAAGATATGATAAGGCCTTAAAATGGGTTGCCGATACGGCTGACGATATAAATATCGTGGCAGATGCGGTGATGCAGGACAGGGAGTACTTTGATAATGTACCCACCGGTTTTGTGGAAGGTATGCTTTCATCCATCGTGGAAGCTACGGTTGCAAAGGATTACTGCCTGCTGGCGGATATCTATGAGATGCAGCTTTCCACATTTGTCTGCGGTGTACAGGAACTGATACTTGGTAGAGAACAGTTCCTTGAATTTGACAATAACAGGTACAGGGAAAATATCACGCATCTTAAATCGGTGCTCCGTGAGATGATAGAGGAACGTGATGACCTGACGGTGGACGAACAGAAGCGTTTCAGGATCAATCTCAATGCCAAGCTTGATGATATGTTCGATCCTGCCGAGCTTTTAAAAAGAGGATTTAATCTGGAGTTTACATCGAGCGGGCTTATGACTATGGCGGCTCCGTACAAGGGCGGACGGATATATCTCCATTCGAACGGGCGCGTGATCAACGAGAGTTTCCAGCTGGCACTTAACTGGTATGACCCCATGGTTGATGAATACGTGGTATACGGCTTCGGAATGGGATATCATATCGAAGAGCTTCACGGGCTTGCCCCGGCCAAAAGGATAGTTGTATATGAAAGCGATCTGGATGTCTTAAAGCTTTATTGTGCATTCAGAGGGGATGCGTCCCTGCTTACCGAGGAAAATGTGTTTATCATCTATGACAGGGATATGAAGCTGATCTCGGCAAAGCTTAAAGGGACAGCACCTCAGACAGAGGATTCAAAATATATTTATGTGGCTGAAGACGGACGTATAGTAAAGGTATGTGTGCACTACCCTTCATACAGGAGGTCACCGGGATGCAGGGAACTTGATGCGGCACTTCCCTGGAAGGATACGGTTGAGAGCTGCTGATACATAACGGGGAAACGCCGGAGGCATTTCCCGGGTGAGATTGACTTTATAATAGGAGATAAATAATTATGAATGATGAGTATTCCGTAGTTTTATCAAAACTGGTCGAAAAAATGAAACTGGAAAACTGTACTCCTGAGATTGATGCGGGGAAAATATATATCAACAAACCCGACATAAACAGGCCGGCACTTCAGCTTGCGGGCTTCATGGAGGACTTCGATAACGAGAGGATCCAGATAATCGGAAACGTAGAGCATTCTTATCTGCTCAGACAGTCAAACAGGGATGAGATATATGAACGTTTCCTTTCAAGCGGCATACCGTGCGTTATCCTCTGTAACGGCTTTGAGCTTGAAAAGTCCCTTGTCGATACTGCGATAAAGTACCAGGTGCCTCTTCTTAGGACCGGAAAAACAACATCCTCACTTATGGCAGAGGTTATCAGATGGCTGAATGTTGAACTGGCTCCGACCATGACTATACACGGAGTACTTGTAGATGTATACGGTGAGGGCATACTTATCACAGGTGAGAGTGGTATCGGTAAATCCGAGGCGGCACTTGAACTTATAAAAAGAGGACATCGTCTGATAAGCGATGATGTTGTTGAGATAAAAAAAGTAAGTGATGATACGCTTGTAGGTACTTCTCCCGAGATGACAAGGCACTTTATCGAACTCAGAGGTATAGGCATCATAGATGTAAAAACGCTGTTCGGTGTTGAAAGTGTTAAGAATACCGGTACCATCGATCTGGTTATTAACCTTGAGGACTGGGACAGGGAGAAGGAATACGACCGCATGGGTCTTGAGGAGCATTATGTCAATTATCTCGGCAACAATGTCGTGTGCCACAATATTCCGATAAGACCGGGCAGAAACCTTGCGATCATATGCGAGGCAGCAGCCGTAAACTGCAGACAGAAGAAGATGGGTTACAATGCGGCACAGACTCTTTATGAAAGAGCTATAGCAAATATTAACGGCATTAAGCCGGATGTAAGAGAATGGTAAGGTGAATGATATGAAGTATTGTTTTGGAGTAGACATAGGAGGAACGACCATTAAAATGGGTCTGTTCACATCAGAAGGCGAACTGCTTGATAAGTGGGAGATCACAACCAGACGTGAGAACGGCGGAGAAAACGTACCGCAGGATATAGCCGATGCTATCGAAAAAAAATGCAGTGAAAAAGGTATAGCAAAAGCCGATGTTACAGGAGCGGGTATCGGAGTACCGGGACCGGTCACTCCCGACGGAACCGTAATGAAATGTGCTAATCTCGGCTGGGGAATATTCAATGTCAATGAAAAGATGACAGCCCTTACAGGTTTCAATTGCAAAGCAGTAAATGATGCGAATGCCGCTGCTTTGGGAGAACTGTGGAAGGGCGGCGGAAAAGGTTTTAAAAACCTGGTGTTCATAACCTTAGGAACCGGTGTCGGCGGCGGCATAGTCATCGACGGAAATATCATAAGCGGTATACATGGCGGCGGCGGAGAGATCGGGCATATAGTTGTAAATCCTAAAGAAGAGGATATATGCGGCTGCGGCGGGCACGGTCATCTTGAACAGTATGCATCCGCTACGGGGATTGTCAGAATGGCCAAAAAAGAGCTTGCAAAGGACACATGTACAAGTTCTTTAAAGGGGAAGGACGGACTTACCTGTAAGGATGTTTTTGATGCTGCAAAAGCAGGGGATGAGACAGCCTGCAGGCTTGTGGATACCATGTGCGCATATCTGGCACAGGCTCTATCGGGAGTAGCTGCGACCTGCGATCCCGAGGCTTATGTTATAGGCGGCGGAGTATCCAAAGCCGGCGATATCATAACCGATACCGTTAAAAAACATTTTTACGGCAATAACATGAATGTACTGACAACTGCACAGTTCAAGCTTGCAGAGCTTGGAAATGATGCCGGTATATACGGAGCGGCTTATCTTGCGGTTGAACGGTAAATACAAGGAGCGGTTTTTGTGGATAAGAATATTATCGGACAGATAAAAAAGCTTTGCGGGGACGGAAAAGTATTTGAAAAAGTAAAGCTTTCGGAATATACGTCATTTAAGACCGGCGGACCGGCAGAATGTCTGGTGCGTCCTACGGAGATTGACGAACTTAAAAATGTCATCGCGTTTGTAAGAGAAAAGAAGATCCCTTATTATGTTTTGGGTAACGGGACAAATATGCTTGTTTCCGATGACGGGTTTAAGGGTGTCATCATAGCGTTAAAAGATCTGAACGGAGAGATCGTTTTTAAGGATACGGATGAGCGGGATAAGGTAAGCGTTACCGCATATGCAGGCTGCACTTTGGCAAGGCTTTCTTCGGAGGCCGCATCAAGAGGGCTTCAGGGCACCGAGTTTGCTTCGGGCATACCCGGCAGCATAGGCGGAGCGGTAGTCATGAATGCGGGAGCGTACGGCGGAGAGATCAAGGATATACTTGAATATGCCGATGTGCTTGATGAAGACGGCAATATAGTGCGCCTTTACAACTCTGACCTTGAATTCGGATACCGCAGAAGTATCATCCAGAAGAAAAACTATATAGTGCTTTTGGTTTCTTTTATATTAAAACGCGGAAATGAGAAAAATATAAAAGCGGAGATCCGTGAACTTAACGAAAGAAGAAGGGAAAAGCAGCCTTTGGAATATCCGAGTGCGGGAAGTACTTTTAAACGTCCCGAAGGCTATTTTGCCGGAAAGCTTATAGAAGATTCGGGTCTGAAAGGATACCGTATCGGTGACGCGCAGGTATCCGAGAAACATTGCGGATTCGTGATCAACAGGGGAAAGGCAACATCTGCCGATATATACAGCCTGATCGGGGACGTTATAGCAACTGTCTACGAGAAGACAGGAGTACAGCTTGAACCCGAGATAAAACTTTTGGGGTTTGATGAATGAATTTTACTGAAAAGGTTAAGCAGGAGTTAGGAAGCATCCTGCCCAATCCCAGACATTGCAGAATGGCAGAATTGGGAGGAATGATAGCCGGAGCGGGTTCATATGATGATGCAGAACACAATCTGGTCATAAGCTCGGAAAACGAATTGGTTATAAAAAAGGCAGAAAAGTTATTAAATAAAATATTTTCTGTTGACAATTTCGGTCGGACAGTTTACGATATAAAGCGTTCGGGAAGAGAGATGGGGAAAATAATCCTTTCCGGACAGGAAACGGAAAAGATTGAAGAAACATTAAAACTCCGATCGTATGAGCTGGCTGCGGATCCGGTGTTATATACCATGACCTGCTGCAAACGTGCTTTTTTAAGAGGAGCATTTCTCGCATCAGGATCGCTTACCGATCCGAAAAAAGATTACCATTTTGAGATATCGCATGACAGTGAGAGATTTGCCGGAGAACTGCGGGATCTCATAAACAGCTTCGGGGCCGATGCCAAACTGGTAAAGCGTAAGAAGCAGTATGTGGTATATGTAAAAGACAGCGATATGATCTCGGAACTGCTTAATATCATGGGAGCTCATGTTGCCATGATGGAGCTTGAAAACGTGAAGATATATAAGGAACTCAGAAACCGTGTAAACAGACAGGTTAACTGCGATTCCGCAAATATCAAAAAAGCAGTTAAGGCTTCCGGCAAGCAGTTAGAGGATATCCGGTATATAAGGGAAAAGACCGGATTTGAAGGTATGGCGGAGGAGCTGATAGAGACAGCTGAGCTCAGGGAACGGTTTCCCGAGGCCTCTTTAGCCGAACTGGTAATGTATAACGGGGACAGTGTTGGAAAATCAGGGCTTAATCACAGATTAAAGAGAATTTCGGCCATAGCGGATAAACTCCGCGATGAAGAAAGTAAAGAATGACCGGAACGGAATGGAGAAAAAGATGATTACAAAAAAGATGGCGATTGACATAACCGCTGACCTTGACAAAAGACCTATCGCTAAACTGGTCCAGGAGGCCAGCAAGTTTAACAGCTCGGTGTTTTTTGAGTACAAAGATAAGAAGGTTAATGCAAAGAGCATTATGGGAATGATGACATTTATCAGCATCATGAACAAAGCTTCGGCAGCCCGTGAGAAGATCGATATCAAGATAAACGGTACCGATGAGGGCGAGGCTATGGATGCAATTACCGCATTCTTTTCATAAGTTAATATGAAGAATTTTTTGTGGGAAACCTTTCTAAAGGGTTTCCTTTTTTTGTCAATTGTGATATACTAAAATAGATGAGATATGGCCTTAAATCTATTTGATATAGAGATCACATAAAAGTAAGACCGGATTTTTCGGAGGCAGCATATGACAAGAGAAGAAAGACGAAGAGAAGTTAAGAAAAACAGGCTTGCCCTGGCAGTTATAATTATAGAACTGATAGCAGTTGCAATACTTATACCGTTGGCAGTTTCAAGGCTCGGTAAAAAGAACGATGATAAAACCGTTACCGTGAATACAGGGGACGCAGGCAGCATTGTCGCTCCGGGATCCAATACCGAGATAAATACGGATGAGACACATACAAGCGTATCAACGGATGTTCAGGGAAATGGGACTGTTTCTAAAGAACCTGCAGATACGAATGCAGGAGATAAGGCAGGCAGCACAGATCCGGTACCTTCCGGTGATAAAACCGAACCTGTTGTTACTTCTGAGCCGGAAGTTACTGCTGAACCTACACCTACCCCGGAAGTAAAAAAAGATGATCCAAAACCGGGAACTTTTGAAGCCGTGATGCAGGAAGCTGATATTGAGGCTAAAATGTATGATTATGATGCGGCGATAGAGTTGGTAAAGTCAAGACCGGAATACGAGACGAGCGATGAGGCGAAGGCAGCTGTTGCCCGTTATGAGGAAGAGAAGGCAAAGTGCGTAAAGTGGCCGGATAATTCCAAGATCAGCCATATATTCGTACATTCATTGATAGTTGACACCTCACGGGCCTTCGGTCCGAAGTCTTCACAGCCTTTAGGCTATAATAAATACATGACAACCGTCAGCGAATTCAATAAGATGATCGAGTCGATGTATGAAAAAGGATATGTGCTTGTAAGTATCCATGATATAGCCAAGCGAGAGATCGATGCCGACGGAAATGAAAAACTGGTAGCCCAGCCCATTATGCTTCCCGAAGGCAAAGAGCCGTTCGTGCTCTCGCAGGATGATGTAAATTATTATGAGTATATGGAAGGAGACGGCTTTGCCGACAGGATAGTCATCGGTGAAGATGGGCTTCCCACATGCCAGTATACGGATACAGACGGCAATGTCTGGTTCGGTGAATACGATGTGCTGCCGATAATCGACAGATTTATCAAGGAGCACCCCGACTTCTCATACAGAGGGGCAAAAGGTATACTTGCACTTACCGGTTATGAGGGTGCTTTGGGATATGATACCGGATTGAGCATGAAGATGTATGACGGCATGAGCGAAGAAGAAAAAATGCAGAAGATCAATGCCGAAAGAGAAAAGGCAAAAGCCGTAGCTGATGCTATAAAGGCAGACGGATGGGAGTTCGCAAGCCACAGCTATACGCATTCCAATATGACTAAGGCTACACTTGATCATATGAAATACGATTCGAAACGCTGGCATGAGGAAGTAGAGATAATCACAGGTCCCACTGATATATATATCTATCCTTACGGAGCGGATATATGTGACTGGCATGCATATAAGGGAGATAAATTCGAACTTTTAAAGAGTTACGGCTTCTGGTATTTCTGTAACGTGGATGCTACAAGATACTGGATACAGCTGAGGAACGATTATTTCAGAATGGGCCGTATAAATACAGACGGTGAGCGTATGCATATCACATTAAAGAACAGAAGCAATCCGGAACTTACCGACAGACTCGGATATTTCTTTAAGACTGAAGATGTATACGACAATACAAGACCTGCATGGAATGACTGATAAGAAGTAATAAAACGGGGAGGATAATATGGCGTTTACACATTTACATGTTCATACGGAATACAGCCTCCTTGACGGTTCAAGTAAGATAAAAGAGATCCTTGCAAGGGCAAAGGAACTCGGACAGACGTCGCTCGCCATAACCGACCACGGGGTAATGTACGGTGTGATCGATTTTTACAAAGCGGCTCTTGATATAGGGGTAAAGCCGATCATCGGCTGTGAGGTATATGTAGCTCCAGGCTCTCGTTTTGAGAAGGAGAATTCGGTCTCGGATGAGAGATACCGCCATTTGGTACTTTTGGCCGAGAATAACAAAGGGTATTCGAACCTTATGAAGATCGTATCCAAAGGTTTCGTAGAAGGCTTCTATTATAAGCCGCGTGTGGATATGGAGGTGCTTAAGGAATACCACGAGGGTATCATAGCTCTTTCGGCATGTCTTGCCGGTGAAGTACCGGGAGCATTGCTTAAGGATGACTATCAGGCTGCAAAGGATGCGGTGCTTAGGCATCTTGAGATATTCGGAGAGGATAATTACTTTCTGGAGCTGCAGGATCACGGTATTCCCGAGCAGAAAAAAGCCAATGCCGGTATATTGCGTCTTTCACAGGAGACCGGAGTCAAGCTGGTATGCACCAATGATGTGCATTATACATTTGCTGAAGATGCTGAGGCACATGACATACTTTTGTGTATACAGACACAGAAAAAGGTCCAGGATACCGACAGGATGCGCTATGAGGGCGGACAGTTTTACCTGAAATCCGAGGAGGAGATGAGGGCTTTATTCCCTTACGCTCCGGAAGCGGCAGACAATACTGCAAAGATCGCCGAAAGATGTAATGTCAATATAGAATTCGGACACTACAAGCTGCCTAAGTTTGACGTACCGGAAGGTTATACGGCGGAGACATATCTGCGCGAGCTCTGCAATGAGGGCTTAAAGAGAAGATATGCGGGTGTTTCGGAGGAAAAGTTTAAAGAGCTTAAGGACAGGCTTGATTATGAGCTTGATACGATAAAAGGGATGGGCTTTGTCGATTATTTCCTGATCGTATCCGATTTTATCAAATACGGACGTGATCACGGGATAGCCGTAGGTCCCGGACGAGGCAGTGCAGCCGGTTCGATAGTATCCTATACTTTAGGGATAACCAATATCGATCCGATCAGATACAGTCTCCTTTTTGAGAGGTTCCTCAATCCGGAGCGTGTGACCATGCCCGATATCGACGTGGATTTCTGTTTCGAAAGAAGACAGGAAGTCATAGATTACGTAGTAAGAAAATACGGTAAGGACAAGGTAGTCCAGATCGTTACTTTCGGTACTCTTCAGGCACGCGGCGTATTGCGTGATGTCGGAAGGGCACTGGATCTCCCTTATTCGAAGGTGGATCAGATAGCAAAAATGGTCCCCCAGGAACTTGGAATGACCTTAGATAAGGCATTTACCGCCAATCCAGATTTTAAGGCGGCTTATGATTCGGATCCGGATATAAAGAAGCTTATCGACATGAGCAGAAGACTTGAAGGTCTTCCGAGGCATTGCTCGATGCATGCGGCGGGAGTTGTCATTTCCAATGCTCCTGCGGATGATTATGTGCCGCTTTCCCGTTCTGCGGATGATACGATCACTACACAGTATACCATGACCACATTGGAGGAACTCGGTCTTCTTAAAATGGACTTTTTGGGACTGCGTACACTTACGGTCATACAGGCTGCGGTAAGATCGGTCAACGAGATGCTGCTTGAAGAATACAAGAAGGAACATGCAGGAAGCGATGAGGGATTCGAACCGTTAAATATCGACAATATCGATTATAACGATAAAAAGGTATTTGAACTTATAGCTTCCGGAAAGACTGAGGGTATTTTCCAGTTGGAAAGTGCGGGCATGAAGAACTTCATGAAGGAGTTAAAGCCCACTTCAATGGAGGATATCATCGCGGGTATATCCCTGTACCGTCCCGGTCCCATGGATTTTATACCAAAGTACATAAAGGGCAAACAGCAGCCGGATACCATTACCTACGACTGTGAACAGCTCCGGCCTATCTTAGAGCCCACATACGGCTGTATAGTATATCAGGAACAGGTTATGCAGATAGTGCGCAATCTTGCGGGATACAGCTTCGGAAGAAGCGATCTGGTAAGACGTGCCATGTCTAAAAAGAAACAAAGTGTCATGGAGAAGGAAAGGGAAAACTTCGTACATGGCAACGCATCGGAAAATGTCCCGGGATGTGCGGCACTCGGTATAGATGAAAAAACAGCAAACAAAATCTATGACGATATGATAGATTTTGCAAAGTATGCTTTTAATAAATCCCATGCGGCAGCCTATGCTGTTGTAGCATATCAGACGGCATATTTAAAATGCTACTATCCGGTACATTTTATGGCCGCTCTGATGACCAGCGTCATAGACAATGCAGGTAAAACCGCAAGTTATATCAATATATGCAGGAAAATGGGGATAAGCGTTCTGCCTCCCGATGTGAATGAAGGAGGATATTCCTTTACACCTGTGGGAAATGCCATAAGATATTCGCTTTCGGCTATCAAGGGCGTAGGAAGACCCGTCGTTGAAGCTATAGTATCGGAGAGAAAAAGAAACGGTCCGTATACAGGAGTGAAAAATTTTGTAAGCAGGCTTTCTTCAAAAGAAACCAATAAAAGAGTCATCGAGAGCCTGATAAAAGCGGGAGCTTTTGATACGCTCCCGGGCAACCGGCATCAGCTCATGATAGCTTTCCCGAGCATAGTGGAAAGAGCGGCTTCTGAGAAAAAGAGTGCCATGGAAGGGCAGATGACACTGTTTGAACTATTCGATCCGGATTATGCGAAAAAGGATATGGTCCCGCTGCCCGATGTAAGCGATTATTCAAAAGATGAGGTCCTTGCATTTGAAAAGGAAGTACTTGGCATATATGTATCCGGGCATCCGCTTGAAAGATACTCTGATATCCTTGAGAAAAACTCCAATGTTACTACCCTGGATTTTGCTGCGGAAGTAGCGGAAGAGGATGAACCGAAGGCTTCCGGGATAAGTGAGGACAGTGTAAAGCTTAAGGACGGGGAAGAATGTGTCATAGGCGGTATCGTATCAAACCGTCTTGTTAAAACTACCAGATCCAATACCATCATGGCGTTCCTTACCTTAGAAGACATGTACGGTACTGTGGAAGTACTTGTATTTCCAAAGGATTATACCAAGTACAGGACTATATGTGATGTCGATGCAAGGCTTCTCATAAAAGGCAGGGTTACGATAGAAGAAGAACGCGGAGCCAAGCTTATCTGCCAGCAGATGGTATCCCTTGATGAGATAAAGAAGGAAGTATGGATCAAATTCAGCGACAGAGATGCATTTGATAAGGCGGAGAAAGACCTGACAGGTATAGTATCAAAATATGACGGACGTGACGGAGTGGTGGCGTATTGTGCAAAAGAAAAAATGATAAAGCGTTACCCGCAATCGGTTGAGACCGGAATATGTCCCGAGCTTATGGAAGAACTGAATACCAGGTTCGGTGCGGATTCTGTGGGAATTGTTCCCACGAAATACAACTGGGGCCGGAATTGAGATAAGAAGATAGTTGATAAATGTAAGTGATATAACATTATATTTAGGAGGCATGGCATGGCAGCAAAAAAAGTGTCTGCAAAAAGCAGTACAGCTAAACCGAAAAAGGATGTTACACCGAAAAGAATAACCAAACAGGAAGATACAAAGAAAAAGATCCAAACCATCGGAGTTCTTACAAGCGGCGGAGATGCACCGGGCATGAATGCTGCAGTCCGTGCGGTAGTCCGTACGGCTATTGCCAACGGAATAGCCGTAAAGGGTATAAAGAGGGGGTTTTCCGGTCTTATCGATGAGGACATAGTCGATCTTAATTCCAGAAGCGTGGCGGATATCATACAGAAGGGCGGTACATTTCTTTTTACTGCAAGATGTCCCGAGATGATCACATCGGAAGGTCAGGATATTGCGGCAGCCAATTGCAAAAAACACGGAATAGATGCACTTGTTGTCATCGGCGGTGACGGTTCCTTCAGGGGATGTCTGGCACTAAAGGACAGAGGCATAAATGTTATAGGTATTCCCGGTACCATTGACTTGGATATTGCCTGTACAGAGTATACCATAGGCTTTGATACGGCTGTAAATACTGCGATGCATGCCATAGATAAGATAAGGGATACCTCGACCTCACAGGAAAGATGTTCCATCATAGAGGTAATGGGAAGACATGCGGGCTATATAGCTCTCTGGTGCGGTCTTGCCAACGGTGCAGAGGCTGTGCTTACCACTGAGCTTTACAACTATGAAGAGCAGAAGCTCATTAATGATATCGAGAAAAAGCGTAAGAGCGGAAGAAAGCATTATATCATAATCAATGCCGAGGGTATCGGTGACTCGGAAGGTATGGCAAGGCGTATAGAGTATGCTACAGGCATGCCCACCACAGCCACCATACTCGGATATCTGCAAAGAGGCGGCAGCCCCACATGTAAGGACAGAGTTTTTGCATCTGCATTCGGAGCAAAGGCGGTAGATATATTGCTAAAAGGAGGAGAGAACAGGGTAGTAGCATACAAGAACGGTGCTTTCGTTGATTTTGATATGGATGAAGCACTGTCAATGAAGAAGTCGCTTGATCCGTTCCTTGTAGATATGCTCGGAAAGCTTACCCGTAAGGGCGACAGCCGTGTCATGAAAAACGAAGGACTCTTAGGAGTTGATAATGAAGAGGAGTCAAACGGCAAGAAGCTTACCATAGGTGTCCTTACAAGCGGTATGGATGCGCCCGGTATGAATGCGGCAATACGTGCCGTAGTACGTTCGGCTATCGGCTACAATATGAAAGTAGTCGGATTTAAACGCGGCTATGCAGGTCTTATCGAAAAAGATTATATAGAGATGACCAACAAGACCATGTCTGAGACCGTACAGCGCGGAGGCACGCAGCTGCTTGCATCTGACTGTCCTGATTTCCTTACTGATGCAGGACAGAAGAAGGCAGTCGAGACATTAAAGGAACTCAAAGTGGACGTGCTTGTGATCATAGGCGGAAACGGTACCATGCGCGGAGGTCTTGACCTGATAAAGAAAGGTATAAACGTAGTAGGCATACCTACCACCATAGACCTGGATGTGGCATGTACCGAGTATACGATAGGTTTTGATACGGCCATTAACACTGCCATGGAGGCTATTGACAAGATAAGGGATACTTCAGCATCTCATGAGCGCTGCAGTGTCATAGAGGTAGCAGGTAAACGCAGCGGACACAATGCTCTCTGGTGCGGTATAGCTACCGGTGCCGAAGAGATCATCACCAACGAGTATCATGATCAGAACCAGCAGAGGATGATATCCGAGATCATCAACAAGAAAAAGCTCGGAAAGAGGCTTCATCTTATAGTTAATTCGGAGTCTGTAGGAAAGTCAGCGACATTAGCAAAGAATATCCAGTTTGCCACAGGCCTTGAGACGAGAGCGACCGTACTCGGTATCCTTCAATGCGGCGGAGAACCTTCCTGCCAGGACCGTGTATATGCTTCGGCTATGGGAGGCAAGGCGGTAGAGATCATCAATGCCGGTAAGACCAACAGGATAGTGGCTTATAAGAACGGCGAGTTTACCGATTTTGATATTGAGAAGGCCATGCATCAGCAGAAATATCCGGATGCTTATCTGGCAGAGATGTCCAAGAAGCTTGCAAGGTGAAGTTTAACTTGCAGATATACATCTTAAATGATATATATAAATAAAAGTAATTTAATATAGGAGAAAAGAAACACATGAACATCAACGAACAGCTTGCAAAAGAACTCGAGATCAAGGTCTCACAGGTGGATGCCACCGTACAACTTATCGATGAGGGGAATACGATCCCTTTTATCGCAAGATATCGTAAGGAGGTTACGGGTTCACTTAACGATGAGGTCTTAAGAAATCTGTATGAAAGGCTTACATATCTCAGAAATCTTGAGGACAGAAAGAATTCGGTCTTAGCAAGTATTGAGGAACAGGGTAAGCTCACAGAAGAGTTGAAGAAACAGATTTTGGATGCGACTACACTTGTAGTCGTAGAGGATCTGTACCGTCCTTATAAGCAGAAGAGAAGGACCAGAGCTACCGTGGCTAAGGAAAAGGGCTTAGAGCCTTTGGCAGATATCATTGCTTCACAGGATGCGGATAAGCCTATTGCTGAATATGCGGCTGATTTTATCAATGAGGAAAAGGAAGTTAAGACTGCTGAAGAGGCTATAGCAGGTGCATGTGATATCATAGCCGAGCGTATCTCGGATGAGGCTGACTACCGTATCTATATCAGAAAGCTTACCGGTGAGGAGGGTCTTATCGTTTCTGAAGCTAAAGATGAGAAGGCTCAGAGTGTATATGAGAACTACTATAAGTTCTCTGAGAAGATAAGTACTATCTTAGGCCACAGAGTATTGGCTCTTAACCGCGGTGAGGATGAGAAGTTCCTGACAGTTAAGATTGAGGCTCCTGTAGAGAAGATCATACAGTATCTTGAGATGCGTACCATAAAGAAAGATAATGAGTATACCAACGATATCTTAAAGGGTGTAGTAGCAGATGCATATGACCGTCTGATAGCACCCGCCATCGAGCGTGAGATACGTTCTGACCTTACCGAAAAGGCGCAGGACAGTGCCATAAAGGTATTCGGAAAGAATCTTACCCAGCTCCTTATGCAGCCTCCTATCGCAGGGCATTTTGTACTTGGCTGGGACCCTGCATTCCGTACCGGATGTAAGCTGGCTGTAGTCGATCCTACCGGAAAGGTATTGGATACGGTTGTTATTTATCCTACCGCTCCCCAGTTTAAGGTGGATGAGGCTAAGCGTATATTAAAGAGACTTATTGAGAAATACAATATTACCGTTATCTCTGTAGGAAACGGTACCGCTTCCCGTGAGTCGGAGCAGGTTATCGTAGAGCTTTTACATGAGCTTAATAAGCCGGATCTTTCATACATTATCACTAATGAGGCAGGTGCTTCCGTTTATTCGGCAAGTAAGCTGGCTACCGAAGAGTTCCCGAATTTCGATGTAGGACAGCGTAGTGCGGCTTCCATAGCACGCCGTGTTCAGGATCCTTTGGCTGAGCTTGTAAAGATCGATCCCAAGTCCATAGGTGTAGGACAGTATCAGCATGATATGAACCAGAAGAAGCTCGGTGAGCAGCTTGAGGGTGTGGTAGAGGATTGTGTTAACAAGGTCGGCGTTGATGTCAATACCGCATCGGCTTCGCTTCTTGAATATGTATCCGGTATCTCGAAGCCCATCGCCAAGAATATCGTTGCATACCGTGAGGAGAACGGAAGATTTTTATCACGTGCGGAATTGCTTAAGGTACCTAAGTTAGGACCCAAGGCATTTGAGCAGTGTGCAGGCTTCCTCCGCATCCGCGGCGGAAAGAATCCGCTTGATAATACAAGCGTGCATCCCGAGTCCTATGAAGCTGCAAAGAAGCTTTTGGAGAGCCTGGGCTTTACTCCTCAGGATATAAAGACCTTACAGGCAGAGCAGGCAAAGGCTGTAAAAGAGGATGAGGATAAGCGTAAGGCCGAGGCTGAGAAGGCAGAAAAGGATGCTAAGGCAGCAGCCCGCAATGGCAAGGACAGAAGAAATAAAAACGAGATACAGGTAAAAAATGCTGATTCCGCTATGGGTAAGCTTCTCGCTCAGGCGTTTGCCAAGGCAGGAAAGAACGTGGTTACACGTGAGGAGGCTAACGGCGCTAAGAACGGAAATGCTTCAGGAGCAAATGCAGGAAATACCGTGGCAGGTATCTTAGGCACATCTTCTGATGACGGGGCTGCAAGCGGAAAAGGCAGTGCGGGTCTTTCTCATTTAAGTACTATGATAAAGGATAAGAAGAAGCTCGCAGAAGAACTCGGCATCGGTGAGATCACTCTTGATGATATCATAAAAGAGCTTGAGAAACCCGGCCGCGATCCCCGTAAGGATATGCCCGCACCGATCTTAAGACAGGATGTACTTGAAATGAAAGATCTTAAGGAAGGTATGGTGCTTAAAGGAACGGTAAGAAATGTCATCGACTTCGGCGTATTTGTCGATATCGGTGTTCATCAGGACGGCCTTGTACATATCTCACAGATCACGAATAAGAAATTCATCAAACATCCTCTTGATGCTTTAAGCGTAGGCGATGTTGTGGATGTTAAGGTTATGAGTGTGGATCTGCAGAAGAAGAGAATACAGCTTACCATGATAATGTGATAAATGTTTTCCTGCAGGGAAATGTGTAAATCATATAAAAACCTCTTGATTTTTAAAAATACTTGTGCTATTGTATTCATCTGTCAGGGACCTTTTACAGGTTCCGGCAGATGAATTTTTATTATCTTCAGGGTCGGGTGTGATTCCCTACTGGCGGTATAGTCCGCGTGCCAAAAGGCTGATCCGGTGAAACTCCGGGACCAACGGTTAAAGTCCGGATGAAAGGAGAGAGAATATGCAAAATCCCAAGCCCACGTTGTGGGACACAGTAGTTTCAAACGCACTTTATGTAGGCGTTTTCTTCGGTATCATAGTAGTTATGTTTTTAGCAGCTTTCGCACTTGAAAAGTTCTGCAAAAAGAACAACGGGCAGGGTAAAAACGAAAAGTTCTTTACCACATATAAGATGGCGGTGATCGGTATTCTTACCGCTATGGCTACGGTTCTTATGATCTTTGATTTCCCGCTTTGGTTCATACCTTCGTTTTATAAGCTCGATTTCAGTGAGATACCGGTACTTATCGGTTCATTTGCATTCGGACCCGCTACCGGTGTGGTCATGGAGTTTTTGAAGGTATTCCTTAAACTGCTCATCAAAGGCACATCTACCGCATTTGTCGGAGAACTGGCCAACTTTGTCGTAGGCTGCAGCTTTATTATCCCCGCAGCTACTATATACGCATTTAAGAAGACAAAGAAAACCGCGATTCTTTCATGTGTTATGGGAAGCATCATACTTGTGGTATTTGCTGCGATATTCAATGCACTTTATCTTATCCCCGCATTCACAAAGTTTATGTCTTTGGAGATGATCCTTGCATCGGGAGCTGAAAAGAACTCACTTGTAAATAAGGACAGCATGACGAGCTTTGTTATCTTCGCCGTTGCACCTCTTAATCTGATAAAGGGTGTGGCAGTATCCGTTGTCACGATGTTCATATATAAGCCTTTGAGCAGGTTCTTAAAGGGACCGGCAAAATGACCGCTTCATAGTTATGAAATAAAGATAATATCAATGAATACGGATCGCAGGGGTTCCTGAAGGCTCCTGCGATTTTTTTGTTGCTTTTTTTATGATGGTGTGGCAAAATATATAAGGATGAGTATGTCTCGAGGTTACACGGTATGCTTTAGCGGGACACAGTAAAAAGAAAGGACTATCACATGGATTTAAAATTAAAAGAAAAAACTGATGATGAAGCAGCAGTAAAAAAAGTTCAGGCTCCGGCAAGAACAGGCAGGTCCATAGCAGAACTTGCTTCACTTTCGACTCTTTCGGAGGAGGAACTTGAAGAGGCTAACGAAGATGCGGAAGAAGATGGTTCCTATGAGGAATATGAAGATGAGGCAGCTGAGGATGCTGATGTAACTGATGCTACGGAAGACGCAGAAGAAGCGGAAGAGGAAGAAGATAAGGATAAAAATGAGCCTCCCATGGAGCATTATGGCAGAATTTTTTCTTTTGAAGGTAAACCTACCGCAAATGATATTTTCAGATTTATGTTCTATCATACATATTGCAGCGTGGTAGGCGTTATTGCCATCCTTTTGCTTGTAGCATCGGTAGTTATGGCTGTATGGAGCTTTAAGGACGGAAATACGCTTCAGGGATGCATATTTGCCGGCGTTTTCCTGTTTGTAGCCATTAACAGTCCGTTAAGCATCAGAAAGAGATCGATAAAGCAGTCTGAAGCTATGAGTAACGGCGAGGGTGTTATCACATATACATTCAGTGATGCCGGCTTCGATATGAAGAGAATGCAGGAGTATGCCCCTTATAAGTATGAAAAAATCATGAAGGTGGTTAAAGGTAAAACCGCATATTATGTATATCTCGGAAAGATGAGAGCCTTCCTTGCCACAAAGGCGGATCTGGGTTCTAACGAGGAGACATTCCTCCAGCTTATCCGTGAAAACGTTAAAAACTTTAAAGGATGAAAAACGAAAAAGGTATCATGTTGACAGAAACATATTCAGATAAGGAAACTTTTGAGTTCGGAAAAAGGCTCGGAGAAAAAGCCGTACCCGGGACAGTGATATGTTTAGACGGTGACCTGGGTACGGGAAAGACAGTCATAGCAAAGGGGATAGCTTTGGGACTTGGTATACATGAGCCGGTAAGCAGTCCTACCTTTACGGTCGTAAAGGAATATACAGAGGGCAGGCTTCCGCTTTATCACTTTGATGTATACAGGATAGAAGATCCTTTGGAGATGGATGAGATAGGCTATGAGGATTACTTCTACGGTGACGGAGTTACGGTCATAGAATGGTCCGATATGATAAAGGAACTTATCCCGGAAAATGCCATAAGGATAAGATTAAAAAAAGATGCCGGAAAAGGATTTGATTACCGGCGGATTGAAATTGATGAGCAGCCTTGATCGGGTGGTGAAAGGAATCAAAAGTCAAAATGAACATATTAGCAATAGACAGTTCGGGACTCACAGCTGCAGTGGCCGTAATGGCGGATGGAAAGCTGGCAGCTGAGTATACGGTAAATAATAAAAAGACCCATTCGCAGACATTATTGCCGATGATAGATGAGGTAATGAAGGCATCGGGGCTGGAACCGAAACTGCTTGACTTGATCGCGGTATCAAGAGGTCCGGGATCTTTTACGGGCCTGAGGATCGGCTCTGCTACGGCAAAAGGATTGGGACTGGCACTAAATATCCCTATAGCCGAGGTGTCGTCATTAGAGGCTTTAGCCTATAACCTGTACGGCAATGAAGGCTGTATCATCTGTCCCATCATGGATGCACGGAGGCAGGAAGTATATACTGCCGCGTACGAGTTTGTCCCGGTGTCCGATGCGGAAAATACAGGCACGTATGAGATTAAGCAGATAATAGAAGAAAAGGCATGCCCGCTTGATGAACTGCTTAAAGAACTTGAAAAAACCGGTAAAAAAGTCATTTTTAACGGGGACGGGGTACCGGTTAACCGTGACCATATTATAAACAATTTTAAACAGAAATTTGCATTTGCTCCTGAGACGCTGCTTCTGCAGAAAGCATCATCTGTAGCAGCTTTAGGAGAGCTCATATATAGGAACGGGACGGCAGTGAGCGCTGATGAACACGTTCCGGTATACTTAAGAAAATCACAGGCCGAACGCGAAAGAGAAGCAGATAATGAACATTGACGATCCTGAAATCAGCCGGATGAATGATGAAGACGTTCCTTTTGTCTATGAGATAGAAAAGGATACCTTCAGTGATATATGGTCCGAGGGCACCTATAAAAACTATAAAGACGGGAAGGGACAGTCTTATTATGTTGCAAAGACCGACGGAAAGGTTGCGGCATATTGTGTTGTCATGCAGGTACTCGATGAGTGCGAGATATTAAGGATTGCCGTCGGGAAGCCTTACAGGAGAAACGGTATCGGGGAAAAGCTTCTTGTGACTGCTATGAAAAAAGCATCAGAAGCGGGTGCCAGATTGTTTTATCTTGAGGTACGCGAGAGCAATCAGCCGGCTATAAATCTATACAGAAAGCTCGGTTTTACCGAAACCGGGAGAAGGGACGCTTATTACAGCCGGCCTGTTGAGAATGCTGTACTGATGAGCTGTGTAAAGAACTGACCGGGATACCGGAATATAAGGAAAAAAATATGCTTGATCTATGTTTGCTCGGGACCGGCGGGATGATGCCGCTTCCCTACAGAAGACTTACTTCACTTATGACCAGATATAACGGAAGCAGCCTGCTTATCGACTGCGGAGAGGGCACGCAGGTGGCCATCCGTGAGCGTGGCTGGAGCTTTCATGATATAGATGTTATATGTATCACTCATTTTCACGGGGATCACATAAGCGGACTTCCGGGACTGCTCCTTTCCATGGGAAATGCGGAGCGTACGGAGCCTGTGACCATTGTCGGGCCTAAAGGACTTGAAAAAACGGTCAATGCGTTAAGGATCATCGCTCCCGAGCTTCCGTTTGATATCAGATTTATAGAACTGACAGAGCCGGTATGTGAAGTCAGTCTGTCCGGATACAGGATCACCGCATTTAAAGTAAATCACAGGGTAACCTGTTACGGATATACTTTAAATATTGACAGAGCAGGGAAATTCGATCCCGTAAAGGCGGAAAAGAACAATGTACCCATGAAGGCGTGGAGCCGACTGCAAAAAGGGCAGACAGTCGAGATAGACGGGGTGACATATACTCAGGACATGATACTCGGACCTGAAAGAAAAGGGATAAAGGTAACATATTGTACGGATACGCGTCCGGTAAAGATCATCTCTGAGATGGCGGCAGGTTCGGACATCTTCATCTGCGAAGGCATGTACGGGGTGGATGACAAGGACAATAAAGCAGTAGAGCACAAGCATATGACGTTTACCGAGGCGGCACGCCTGGCTGCGGCGGCAGAGCCTGCACCTTGCGAGATGTGGCTTACGCATTACAGTCCTTCTATGGTAAACCCCATGGAATTTATAGATAATATCAAAAAAATCTTTCCCAAAAGCATTGCGGCGAAAGATCTGCGTACGGTTACGCTTAAGTTTAAGGATGAAACGGAAAACTCCTGAAAGGAGGAGCACCTATAGGTGCCGTGAGATTACATTATGAATAAGAAAAAGAAAAGCAGTCCGGTCGGAACGATAATCTTCTGTGTACTTTTG
>Ga0247608_10002122_pt1 | contig 25624 bp, 19 predicted proteins | sample 176DNAGHGlowgp2_FD_193490 | JGI IMG/M metagenome (GOLD analysis project Ga0247608, IMG submission 193490) | Sheep rumen microbial communities from Palmerston North, Manawatu-Wanganui, New Zealand - 1766 DNA GHGlow gp2 | ecosystem: Host-associated > Mammals > Digestive system > Stomach > Rumen ... | reverse complement strand
TATTCGGCTATTCGTTGATGAACGAGGATGACGGCGACAACGCCATCGGTTCGGTCACCCTGTGGGGCCTGTACGCGAATACCGCCAACGACTCCGGGCTTTTCATCGAGGTCTCGCACGGGTTCTTCGATTCCCTGGACGTGACGGTCGACGTGTCGAAGATCAACGGCAGCACCATCTGCTCCTATCTCGGCAAGTATTACAATACGCAGGTCTCCTCCGGCAAGGACCTCGGCTGCACCGTGTCCATCCCGGACCTTCCGGCCGTCGACCGTTCGCTGGTTCGCAGGTACGACTCTATCTCCGACTACAGCAAGTTCGGCAGCCTGTCCGGCCAGTCCATCGTGGCTGACGCCTGGAGCGAGATGCCCAAGGTCGAGTCGAACATGTCGTTCGGACGCGGAAGCCTCGAGATCGCCCCGATCGGTATCGACGGGGGCCGTTACCCCTGCGGTACGTATGTCATCAGGAAGTCCATGACGAATCCCCACAACGGCCGTGTCTTAGACATGGGATACCTTTCGTTCGACCTTGTCCTCGACATCAAGGTGATCCCGACCCTCGTTCTCACCCTCGAGGATGAGACCTGGTCGAAATCCGGGACGTACAACTACGGGGCGCGCGTCGTCTCCTACCGGTTCGGCCTTACGCCTTTCTGTCCCATGTCCAACAAGCACAACACCTATGCGAGCTATTACTTCCCGGACGTGAAGGCCTATTTCGTGGCCAATCCTTCCGTCTATACCGGTTCCCATATCGTCAACGGCAAGGACGGGGACCTCGAAGAGGACTACAGCGGTCCAGTGTCGGTGGAGACCGTCCTGCCCAATTACGTCGGCTGGAACGCCGTCACTTCGACAAACGACCATTACTGGACCTCCCTCGAGTACACGTCTTCGCAGGCGGAGGATAAGCTGGAGATCCTCAATGCGGCGGCCCACTACCCGTCCGAGGGTCTCGACTGGAAATTCAGCGCCCCATTCGAGAGCTTCGACTGCCTGGACATCGTCCCTGGATGCTCCACCGAGCTCGGGGCCTTTGCCCACGACAACGGTTTCTACCACATCGGGAAGGTGACGGGGACCTATATCCAGAAGGAGCTGGACAATTTCGGGATCTATTGACCCCTCCGTGGGTGTTTTTTTTCATCGGGGACGGCCGTCGGGCCGGCCCTTTTTTCGTCCTCCGGACGAGGGCGTCCCGGTATAACTTCGCAGTTGGGATTCAAGGTCGTCCAGCAACAATCCGGGAGTTGCCGACGCATCCAATTCAGGGCTCCTGACACAGTTGACATTATGTGCCGTTGTTACTATATTTGCACTTGCACTGTAGCGTATCATTGTCCATGATACGCTTTTGGCTACCGAATCTGGAACTAGGCAGGGCCCTCGGGTTCTGCCTTTCAGTATCATTAGCTGTCCATCATCGTGATGAGCCCGAAGGTACATACGATGAGAGCCAGTTTAAGAAGGAACACCAGAGCGTTCCATGCGACCCTGACGGGCCAAAACAGGATGCTGAATATCATTTTCATGGTCTCCGTGCCTTTGTTTGTTGATTACTGCCGGTCCTTCCGGCGGAAGGCCGGAACTCAAGAACCGCTAAGTACATACGACTGTTGGAATCCACCGACACTGGGTGGCATGAACGCTAGATGAGAAAAAATGATACCGCCGGTGCTGACGATATCGCGTCTCCTTGTTTCAACCCCGGACTGGAACACCCCCGCACCCCGGCGCCGCAGAGACTTTTGCAAAAGTACGACTAACTTTCCGGAAATGCAAATGTGTGATCATCAGACCGGTCTTCCTCTGGCATCCTCCTCCCGCAGAAGCCCGGAGGGGCGGACAGAGCCGGGTCAAGGGGAGGCGGAAGAAAGAGCGGGCGAAGCCGGCTGCTTTGTTCACGTCGGACGGGGACCGGACGGACCCGGACTACCGGAAGAGTCCGGACCCTTGACCGGCCGGCACGGAGAAGTGCGCCCATCTTTGCGGCCGTGGGTGGAGGATCGACAGAGGAAATGTGGAAAAGAGGGCGGCCCTGTCCTGACCGCCCTCCCAGGAATACTACATGGTCCTTATGCCCATGGCATCCAGCAGGTCCTCCGACATCCGGAGTACATCGTCCCCGCCAAGTCCGGCTGGATCCAAGTACTCGATTGCGGCAAGCCCGGCCACAGTCATGGCATAAGTACGGGCATCAGAAACAGGGCTGGACCTTCTGTCGAGACAGGAGGTCATCTCATCGTGCCTGTCGATGGCCTTGACCAAAGCACATGCAAGTGACAATACCTCCATTGTTGATAAATCATATAGATTCATACTCGATTTCATATAATTGTTTACTTAAACTATCACTTCAGGTGGTTTTCCGCCAATTGCTGAGAACACATTCCAGCAGGAAGAACCGCTGTAGCGCTATGAGTAAACTGATCTAAGACACCATCACCTGATCCATCCTGGCTGGTTGGTTGGCTGTTCGGGAGGCGGTGCCCCGAGGCGGAGACCGGATGGCGGCCCCCTGACAGGGACTGCCGCGTACGCACTTTCGGTCCTTCGGAGCAGTTCATCAAATCGTTTAGGTATCCTCTCTGCGATCGTCATTCTGTGTCATCTTCCCTTCCATCATGCAAATTTCACCAACGGCTCGGAATTATCGTCCATTACCGGGCCTGGAAGTCGGAGGGGGCAAGGGCCCCGCAGGGCATCTTTTCTGGCCACTGGCCTGACAGTCGCCAGAAAAGGAGGCGCCAGGACACAGGCAGGAGAAGGTCCCCTTTTCCGGCCTGTGTCAAATCCCACGCGAAGCGCTGGCGCCGAAGTCCCGGGAAGGCGGCCCTCCGGTGCGAAGGCACATCCTGACAGGGCCCGGGACCGCCGCACGACAGGAACGAGGCCGCATCCCAGGGGCCCCTCAGCAGCTCCGGAGGACGCGGGAGAAGCCGCACGCATCCTCCGGGGCGTGCGGCCAGGAAACGACTGAAGGTAGGGTTCGACCGGAAAGAGCTGGGATGGCCCGCAGGGACAGCCCGCGAGTGTAGGGAGAACTAGGCCGGAGGGAGATGACGGTCCCGCGCGGCGCTGAGGGGAAGAGGATCGGCGAGAGACGACGGAAGGAGGCCGGGGAGTGACGGGCCCCCGGGAGCAGAAGCGAGAGGACTTCAGGGTTCGACCTGAAGGAATCAGCCCTGGTTCTCCACGCGTGAGAACCAGGGCTTAGCGGAAGGAAAGGGCGAAAGCTGCCGACAGGCAGCCGGAGCCGTTGACGCTGCGTACGGGGTGGCACTTCCCGTAAGGCGGAGGCGGGCTCCAGACTCCGCCGGCCGGAGGCCGGGAAGGGCGGCGTAACAGTCAAAAAAAACCCGCACCTGCCAGGGGTGCGGGAGATAAGGAATCCCAGGAACCGGAGCTTTCTCCAGAAGGAGTTAGGGGTTGCCGGAAGTGGCAAGCATAAGAATCATGATGTCCCGAACGGGAAAATTCGAAGGCTCCGCATGTCAAGGATTACCTTAAGCTGTTGTTTAGAATATCTTAATTTATTACTAACTGATAATCATTTATAAAACCGCAGTTAACATTTGTCAACAATGGTCATGTTATATGCTATGCGTTGAAAACCAGGATGAGATAGCTCCGTCGTCGATCCTCTGGCCCCATCCTTCCGGATGGGCCTCAAGGCATCGCCTCCAAGGGGAACCCTCCTCCGTCAGCAGGGACGTCACATGGCGCATCCCAAGATCGATGCATCTTCTGATCGACCGGTCAAGGATAGAGAGCAAGCTTGGAGACAAGCTTTCCAGTTCCCCAGGGTATCCGCCCGCTTCACCGCCGGAAGCCAACCCCCTGTATACCTTGGCGAAAACAGGTCCGTATCGCCACATCTGAGGTGTTTCCTTTATTATCCTTTCATTATTGTTTGACAAGAATATACCATAAGTGATATAAAGTACGGCTTGAAGGAAAGACATGGAGAGAGGACGGGGCCTGTCTAGCCCCTTCTGGATACTTGTATAAAGAGTCGTTGCCGCCCTGGCTACGACGAGGCTATCGTACCCAGCATCCTCGATGGATAGCGTCCCCTCCACTTCAGGACTACAGACGGCGCCTCCGTCCTTTCTCCCACCCCCCTTCGGTGCGGAAGCGGCAGCCATCAGCAGTCCGGCAACTTCTTCACCGGCGATCGTCCTGAGACTGAGCGAAGATGTGCACGGGGCTGCCCTACGGATTCGCCTTTCCAGCCGGACCGCCCCACCGGACTTGTTCATGTACAGGAGATGGAGCGTGGTCATGAACCGCTCCGCAAAATCAGGACAGGGTAGGCCCTCTCCCGTGAGCCAGTTGACCATGATCTCCATATTCCTGTTATTCAGGATGGTTTCTGGTTCCATTTCTTTCTCCGTTTTATGCGTTGGATGGGTCCGGGCAGCTTCTCACGGGCTGCCCGGGCCACACGTACTGATCACCAGGCACCGTCGAACTCCTCAGGCATGTCGGGTCCCTGGTAGCCCTGAGCAGCCTGGGGCGAGGCCTGTACAGTGGAGGGCTGCGGCTGACGGTCATCGAACTCGAACGTCCGGAGATTCCCGAGGATAGGCGTATAGCGGTCCAGGTTCTCCTTCGTCAGGTTGAGGCGCTGGCGGTTCTCTTTCCCGACGGAGGCCTTTACCATGAAATCGCTGCCGTACTTGTTGTTGGGCGTGGGCTTCACCTCGATGTCGAGGTTGATGGTCTTCCTGCCGTTCTTCTCCGAGAAGTAAAGGCAGGGATTGTCGTCGATGGGGATGAAGATCCCTTTCTTTCCCCCGCAGATGCGGGTTTCGTGGACGAGGTTCGTGAGGGCGATGTTGCCCAGATGGGTTGTTCTCTTAGCCATAGTCTTTCTTTTTAAAAGGTGAATTACTGCTCTATATTTTACAAATATAACTTAATTTATTATACATATTACAACAATGCTATGCAATAGACAGAACAGAAAAGCGCCTGGAGCCCTTGACGGTGGAGAGGTATTTGCCATAAAGCTGGCGGTCGTTCTGTTCCAGTTCCTTCTTGTCGAAGACGGTTTTCAGGTAAAGGCGGTACTCCTCCGGGTGTTCGGCGCGGAATGCCGCCTCGTCGAAGCGGCTCTCATTGGTGGACTTGTACCTCACCACGGTCCTGGACTCGCCCGTCGCCGGGTCCACCGCAGTCATCGTCTCGGCATCGCGGAGGGATGTCTTGATGGCAGTCTCGACCCGGAGCATCTCTTCTTCGATCTGTTCGCGTTCGGACTTGAGTTCGAGATAGCGCCTGCAGTTCTCCAGATCGTCTCCCGAAGCGGCGCATACTTTCCTGTCCACCGATGTCGGGAACTTGAGCAGTGTATCCTGCACGTCCAGCGGTTCCGGTTCCACACCCTTGATGATGTTCTCCTTCCAGAAGCGGTCTACAGCCCCCTTGAGTGTCGCGTAGAACCCGGGGTTGAAACGGACCCAGGCATGGTCCATCGACAGCCTGGGGAATCCTGTCACCCACGCGATCGCAGCCATGCCGATTCCCATCACGCCCATCTGGTACTGTACCTGACAGACCCAATAAAGGGGCAGGTTTCCCTTGTCGACGGGCTTCGAAGTGGACTTGATCTCGAGTATGCACCAGTTCTCCCTCGTATGCTCAAACCCCTCGGGGTAGAAAAGGCGGTCCGGCGAGACACGGAGCCATGGGCTCGCGTCATCCACTGCCAGCCAGTCTCCTTCCGACTCGTACTCGATACTCGCCCCGGTGGCGTCCGCGAAATATTCGGCGACGGCCGGCTCCAGGAAATGTCCGTTTCGCATCGCCTGCGTCTCCTTTATCGGTGGGTCGATACCCATCCTCTGCCGCCACAGGCGCAGCGGCGTGGAGAACGGGCTCGCCCCCATGACCGTTCCGGCATCCGAAGAGCCGATTCCCTTCATCCTTTCCTGCAGCCACTCGTCATGCGTGGATGGCCTTATGATCGTATATCCCATGCCAGTTCCTCCTAAGCCGATTTCTTGCGTCCCGCCTGTTCCATCAGGAGGTCGAAGTCCTTGTCCGAGATCGTATAGATTTTCTCTATTCTCCGGCGTATGGCCGGGATGTCGTCGGTGGTGGACGAAGCGATCGCGACGCTCTGGAGCCAGTAGCCGCTCAGCGGGGTCAGGGGCCGTTTCGCACCCGAACTGCGCTGCCGCCTTGCCGCGGCTGGAGCCGGAGAAGAGGCTGTCGCCTGCGGAAGGTCGTACTTGCTGCGGTCCTCCTCGAAATAGACGTCAGCCCCGAGTCCGATCGCCTTCCCGGCGACCGATATCGCATCCGAGAGCGCCATCTTGAAGGCCTCGTCGTTGACGAACAGCTTGCCGGAGCGCTCGATCCGGGTATAGACGTTCCCTCCCGTCCCGGGGATGGCGGCCGACCACTCTCCGCTCCCGGGGTCCTTTACATAGAGGTTGACGTCAACGAAGGCGGAGACCTCTGATTCGGAGGCCTGCTGCGTGTACTTGTTCACGATCTCATACTTCCATCCGAACCCGCAGGGGCCGAACACTTCGGTCAGGTGCTTCAGCCGCCACATCGTGTTGATGTTTGTCGACCCCTTCAGGCGTCCCTCTTCGATGGGCTTCTTGGCCTCGGAAGGGACTGAACGGAGCCTTTCGTAAAGACGCATGTTCGACGCCTGGAGGACGTCCTTCCCCCCTGCGTCTGACTGTTTGTTCACTTGCATTGTCCTTTGTTTTAATGGGTTTTACATTCTGTATTAAACACTTATTATTCTAGAACATAATAGGCACCGAAAGCTCGTCCCCGCTGAACGGTTCCACCGTCCCGTCCAGAGAGGTGTGGCGCCAAATTCCGTCTCTTGTCGAGACGGTCCCTGCCCCGAGTTGGGCAAGGACGGCGTTCATCATCCTGCAGGACTTGCGCGTCGGGAGCGTGCCCCCGAGAAGGGTCACCTTTCCCGCTGTCCTTTCGACCCGCATGCACGGAGCCCCGTGGAGGGAGACGGTCGTCACTCCCCGCAGGGTCTCCACCTTCCTGCCGTTCATCTCGAGGGGAGCCCCCGTCGTCACGGCCGCAGCCGTCATCATATCGCTTCTTGTCATGGCTTGTTCCCTTTATCAAACTGTGTATTTCCTGTCGATTCCGACGATCGATTCGGGCCTGAACGCACGCCAGTCATTCCGGCCGATGTCATAATACGCGAACGTCCTCAGGGGACGGTCCCGCTGCCTGTCTTCCTTGTCGCCCATCCTTTCCCTGATGAGGTCGGGGTCTCTCGTCCCGTAGGCACCACGGAGGGTCCCGTCAGTCTTCCTGTAGTAGAAATGGACGATGTCCGAACCCATCAGCGCCTTGAGGTCTCTGATCATCTCCGCCTTACGGACAGCCGAATCGCTTTTCCCGTCCCGCGAGAAGACGAGCGAGGCCAGGATGCGCACCTCCGCGTCGGAGGTTATCTCCATGAATTCCGTCGGGCTCATGACATCCTCCTTCCGGCAGCCTTCAGCACCGCTTTCTTCACGATCTTGCCAAGGCTAGAAGCCAGCGCCCCGATCTCTTCCATGACGATGTACGAGTCGTACATCTTCCTCAGCTCATCCTCAGGAAGGGCGGATGCGATGCTGATCCCGACCGGTGTGAAACCGTCTTTCCGGATGTCGTCCGACGCCTTGCGGACTGACTGGGCGCCTCCTTCCGCACAGCCGTCCGACACGATGAACATGAGGGTCCTCTCCGGTGTCCTACGGCGGATCCTTGCTGCGGCCTCGACGATGGCGGCCGCCGTCGGCGTCCCGCCGAACGAGCTCACGGACCCGATGCAGTGTGCCTTACCCCCGGTATCCCCTTCCCGGAAATTCCGGACGATGTTCCTGCCACCGACGGAAGTGTAACCGTAGATGTAAAGCCCCACGTTGGGTATCTTGCCCACCGCTTCGTTCACTAGGACCGCAGTGTCGCGCGACAGGCGCTCCCGGATACCGTACATCGAGCCGGACTCGTCGATCAGCAGTGCGACGCTGACCCTTTCGCTCCTGACCTCGCCCTTCCGGACATAGACGGTCGGAACACCCTGCAGGGCCTCCCCGAGCTTGTTGGTGTCCAGGAGCCCGCTCCGCATCCCCGTCACCGTGTAGGCGTACTCCGTACTGTTGCAGCGGAGGGCCTGGGCGACGGCAGGGATGTACCGCTTCACCCTTGAAAGGGAGTCGAGATACCGAGAAGGGTTGTCATCCGGTCTGATGATCACCGTATCTGCACGGACTCCCCTCTCCAGCACCCCCTCGCATTCCTTCGCGACCAGGGCTCCATCCTTCTTCGCGACCTCCGCCATGTCTCCCTCCCCGAGCGGATTCTCACCGGGTGCGGAAGGATCGGACGTGAGTTCGCGGACGGCGTCCTCTATCTCGCGGAAGAGCCTTTCCATCTCCTCGTCCGACACGCCCCGTCCCTTATCCACATGCGCTCCGGCATCAGCCTCCTGTCCGCCACCCTCGGACGAAGGGCCACCGCCTTCCTTCATCCCGTCGGAGACAGCCCCGTCCTGACCGTCCGTTTTCACGGATCCACCGGTGTCCTTCTTTGCGGCTCCCTGCCCATCCTTCCCCTCGCACGCATCCTGCTTCCCGGACTCCCCGGCATCCACACTATTACTCTCGCCATTTCCATTTCCGGTGTCTCCGCTTCCATCCCGTTCCTTATCCTCCTGACCGGGATCGCCGACGGGCGATTCATCCATTGTCTGTCCCTCGGCCACGGATTCATCCTTCTCTTCCTCCTGACCGAGCCGCCGTTTCATGATGGCATAGATATCCCTGGCCTTCTCCAGGCACTGGAGGGTGGATCCCGGATAGGGATCGAGCAGGTCGCGGATTTCGATCAGTTCGTCGGCGAAGTCCGACGCATCGCCCATATCCAGTGAGGAAGGGTACCGGACGATGCTCAGGACGGCATTGAAAAAGCGTGCGAACGTCCCGAGGCGGACCTCTCCGCCTTTCTCTCCCATCGCGGCGTCATAGCGTCCGAAATGGTAGTGTTTCACTGCTTTGATGAAATTGGCCAGGCCCGGTTTCCGCTCTCCGAGCTCCCGTTCGATCCGTTCGTCCTCGAGGATGTTCTGGAGGTTGTGGACCAGCTCGTTCTCGGCTCCGGGCAGGGCAGAGAAATCCGTGTACAGCAGGTGGCTTCCCTCGTGAATGGCCAGGCCGAGGAAGACGTCCAACCGCCTTCCCACCGGAAGCGTCCCGTCATCGAGGACCCTGCTTGCCACGAAGACGCTGTGCGAATCCGTACAGGAGCGGGTGGCGTCGATCCGAACGGTCACCTTGAATGGCGCGTCCATGGAAACGATCATCTGGCAGGCAAGCCGGTATGCGTTTTTGAGGAGTTCCTCGTCGCTTTTAGGATTCACGAGGACGGCGGAATAGGCGGAGTCCTCCGGCAGGGCGTTCTCCCAGCCCAGGCGTCCGCTGCGGCGGATCCTTACGAAATGGTCTCCGTCCCTCTCCAGGAAATCCTTCGTCAGGATGTTCAACTTCTCCTCAGTCGTAAGGCTATTGGTTATTGTTTTCATATTGAGTATAAGTGTTTTGAAAGGTCGATTCTGGATTCGTGCTTCAGTTCGCGATCACGGCATTCCATACAATGCTCCTTTCCCCTTCGGACTTGGTGCCCTCGAAGAGGGGAAGGTATGTGAGCTCCATCGCAGTCACGGCCGGATAGCCCGCCGCGACCATCCTTGCGGCCCGGAGCGTCTCCCGGGTCGACAGCGTCGTCCCGAGTTCCTCCTTCGCGTAGTTCGAGCGGACGGTCCCCGCCGTGTTGACGATATTCAGGGCGTCCGCCCGGGATATGCCGTACCGTTTGATGAGTACTTCAACCTCGTGCTCGGCAGGCATGTAGGACAGTTCGATGGGGAAGAAACGGTCCATCAGCGCCCGGTCCATCATGTTCGTTCCCGTGTACTCTGCCCCGATGTTCGCTGTGGCCACGAACCGGCATTTCGGGTGGACGGGGATCGTCCTCCTGTCCCTGGTCCCGGCCATCTCGACCGGTAGGCTCCTTCGGCTGTCCAGGCAAGGGAGGAGGATGTTGTTCACCGCCGGAGTCGCCCGCGAGAGCTCGTCAAGAAGGATCACCCCCTCCTCCTGGATGTCCTGCGTGAACGAGGCGTAGTCGAATACCGAGGAGCCGTCGGATGATATCCTGTGTACGCCGAGCATCTCCGAGATCGGGTCGTACATCGACCCCATGTCATAGACGTGGCATTTGAGTCCTAGCTTCCGGCAGGCCGTCAGCACCAGTTCTGTCTTTCCCGTACCGGAGGGGCCCGTGAAAAGGGTGTTCTCCTGCTGGAGAAGGTTCACAAGAAGCAGGTACCAGTTGTCCTCCCCCACCCAGAATCCGTCCGCATCGACCGTCGGGACGGCGAACCGGGGGTTCCTCCGGATCTTGTCCAGCAGGGTAAGGGGCCTGGAGGTTGAACTGTCCTCCCGGAAAACGTCCGTCGAAGGGGATCCCGGCTCGTTGACCCGGTGGTTGGCCATATAGGCGTTGTAGGTCTCGACCATCTCCGGGGTCGGGGCATGCCTCGTGTCCACGAGGTCCTTCCGGTCGACGCTTACCGGGAAGATATCCCCGGCGGCATAGAAGGGAGTGACGCTCTTCGTCCTCATCTCGAGGGTTTCCGACGCGAAAACCGTCCCGACCGGATAGGCCGATCGGACCGACGTGTCCGCCTGGACATTGAGGTCTGTGATGATGCCCTTCCCTGAAGGGTCGCTCTGGTGCGGCATGGGGCGCAGCCTGCTGCGGCCTCCGTCCGTGACTGTCCTGAATAGGTAGATCATGCTCATGTGCGTGTGCTTTTAACTTCGCGGAAGAATCCGAGGGATGCGCCACATCGTGTGGCCGCAATCCCGACGGATTACGACGCAAGAGGAAAAGCACAGAAGGACAGGCAAAAGCAGCTCGGAAAAAGGGAGCGCCCGGAGCTTTTTCCGAAGTCTTTTGCGCAGGGGGGATGAACATTGTAATGCGGTTTATGACATACTGGGAATGATGGTGATAAAAAGTTCTCTCCATTGTTCTTGTTGTTCTTTTTTACAAAAGAGAAATCGCAGAAACACATTTCAAGCTAAATGACGAAGTGAAGTCAGACGAAGATGTTTTTTATGTTGTAAGCGCCAAATTGACTGCATTCTTTATAAATGATTGTGGACAATAGGAACATAGTTTCCTTTTTTATCATGCTTTTTTGTATCTTTGTAGAAGGTACATTAATCATGTTTTATAGCCACACTGCGGAGCAATTGTTTGTGGTGTTATGATAGTATAAAATAAAAAGCCGCATGGATAACCTTAAAACGATATTGGATAGTAATGACTTAACATCCTTCACAGAAATTACGAATGCTTTTTTTTCCTCTGCCGAAGGATTTGATAACAAGCTAAAGCTATCAATAGCGGTGGCTACAATCATAACTCAGTCGCTAAATCTTTTGCAGTCTATCGATAAGGATTCATTCATTTCAGAACTACGGGACAAATTAGACAAAGTAGAAGCTGCAGTTGAGGCATCCAGATGTATTCATTTGGACCATCTGCGTTTAGATGAAGAAGTTCGTTCTAGTCTATGTGAGGATGGGAACGCTACTTTTGAGGTCCTTGAAAGGGATGTCAAAGAAGCTTTAATGAGGATGGATAACTCCTTGAGGGATTTAATTCTACTCCGCGATCGGCTTCCCATCTCTGAGGTAGTTAAAAACAAGAAATAGGTTATGGAGTCTTTGAATCTTCTTGCTCTCTGGCGCACTGGGACCAAAACTTTGGGACCCGGGGTTAGGTATTGCATTTGGACTCAAGGCTGCCCTTTTAACTGTAAAAACTGTACTACTCCGGAGGGGCGGGACCTCACCGATAAAATTCTTGTTGATCCATTGAAACTTGCAGATGACATTGTATCAAGGGACCAGATTACGGGGATCACGATTAGTGGAGGAGAACCTTTTCTTCAAGCCCAACCACTTGCCTTGATGCTTAAGAAAGTGAGAGCTCTCCGACCTAACATTGACGTACTCGCTTTTTCTGGCTATAAGTATGAAGACCTGGTATGGGAGCAAGCACGCGCATTACTGTCGCAGCTGGATCTTCTGATAGATGGTGAGTATGTTGATTCTCTTAATAATGGAACCGGACTTAGAGGGTCATCTAACCAGCGTTTTATTTTTTTGACAGATCGATTACAGGTCTTTAAGGAAGAATTTGAGAATGGTGTCAGAGCTGCAGAAATGATTATCACTGACGAAGGTTTGTTTACAATAGGTATTCCAAAACCAAAACATAAAAGAATATGAGTGCAACGTTTACCGCGTTTCCTATTACCGTATTAGCGGGTATTGGGCGTGTCATCACAAGAAATAGACAGAATCGGCATAACGATTTCGATAAAGCTTTGCGTCGCGCGGAGAGAAATGCCGAAAACATGATCGAGGAGAATCGTAGGCGGATGCAGGAGGAGTTTGACATGGCGGTGGATTATTTGTCGGATGAGATGGCTGAAATGGATAGGAGCCATCGGGCTGAGATGTCCGCTCTATCGAACAGAGTGTATAAGGACATGGCACATCAGAGACAAGAGTTTAACAAAAAGATGGCAGAATCAGACCGCAGGCATCGGGAGGACATGGACCGCCTGGAGGACTCTATATACAAGGATATGTCTAAGCAAAAGCGCGATCTTGAAGACCGCATTGAGACTCGGTCCCGTGAACTCCATGACAGAATTGACAACGTAATTAGGGTTATGGATGAGAACTTCAAGGAGCAGCGGCAGCAGATTGAGAAGGTCAATCAACGCGTAAATACATTATTTGAGCGTATTGCTCAGGAAGAAGGAAGGATGCAGGAAGTTGTAAACTCGACCCTACAATTGTTCGATGCAGTTTCGAAACGGACCCCCGTGGAGATTTTCACTCCAACGCAGTACAGGCGTATTTCTTCACGACTGAGCGACCTTGCAAACAGCAATGATCCTGCCGCATCCAAAATTGCCGTTTCAAGAGAGCTTTGTTACAAGATCTGGGAGATGGAAGAAGATGCAATCCTTGCCAAAGCCAGACATGATGAACTCTATTACCTCGCAGATTCTAGGCTATCGGCTGTCATGGAGTCTGCAGAGACTAATCGCCACTTTCCTATTGAGGCGAACGAAGAAGAGTCATATGATCTTGAGACCGATTTTTGGACAAGGGGCGAATATTGTAAAACACTTGAGGGGTTGTCACTACTTAGGACCGAACTTGATTCTGATCCGGATCGCATTCCTGATAACAGGTTGAAGGAAATATGTGAGGAGATCTCTGAGTTGGAGACTAAAACCATTGGACTTGTAGAAGAAGCCATCCGCAGGAGTTTCTTGTCAAGGCGCAGGCTTGAGATGTCCGTTGATATCGTCAATGCTCTTCAGAACCAGGGCTGGCAGATCAAGTACGAGGATGGTAAGGCGGACATCAATTATCTGGGCGGCGAGATTGATAATGATATTCGAGAACCTGTCTATTCTATTCTGAGCGGGCCAGAAGATGAGGAATTGACGATTATCGTTGGGCCCAATGCCGATGAGACAGAAAACCTAATTACATTCCACAGAAACGATGATCGAATCCTCAGTCCTCAGCAGTATGAAAGGAGCTTGGAAGATATCCGTAAAGAAATTGAACAGAGTGGTTATGTTTTAAGTCAAGGGAAATGTTGCAATATTGATAAGGAAGACAATCCTATCCCTGAGATGAAATCGCCAAAGTTTCTTGACGGAAAGGGAGCGACAAACGAACTGAAACAAAGGATGAGATAACATGTCTGTTGAAAGGATAAAAAGACTACAAATAAATGATCGGGGGCTCTTTACGGGGGTTTTCGGCAAACTTGACGATTATTATATTGATAGTGATTTAAGGAGATATACCCTTATCCAAGAATTGTATCTGTATTTGACAGAGGAAGGGTATCTTACTGTTTTTTACACTCGTGATCAGAATTTCTTCTCTTTCCGTGAGAAGGATCTGGCAGAACTATTCTCCTTGCAACGCTCCGCTGAAAATAAGGCACCTGAACATACCAGCTTTTTATCCCAGATTAAGAGTCCCTTCACTTCGGGAGTCAGTAGAGGCCTTCGTATTAAGACTGATAATGAGGAGACCGATCCTAATCCATCTTATTCCGATAAGAGAGAGAACCGATATCCGGGGATAGGAAAGGCAGAAACAAAGGGCCTAGGTCCTTTTTTCTTCCTACGCAAACGAGAGAGAGTCCTTGATTTTATTTTCTCCTATTCCGACAAGTATCCGGATAAGAAGATTGCTCTTGTTTTCCCTTCTTCAAAAACCGAAGAGTTTTCAAACGAGAAGGATATCCTAACTAAGTTCCTTGTAAGGAAACAGAATTCACTCCTGACTGAATCACATTTGAGAATACTTGCTTTCTATGATTCCCAGAGTGTCGTGAACCTAAGGAGCGATTTTGACCACGAGCGGGGTTTCTTTTATTCCGGCGTTTTCAAGAATATTCTTTTCAGCAACGAAAATGAAACGAACACACTGGATAAGGATCTATTCCTGATTGCTGAACCGAGACTGGATGAAGTCCGAAATTTCCTGAACAGAAAACGTATCGTCGACGGAGTTGACAATTTACTGTCCCCTATTTCGTTTGAGAAGTTGTCCCATATCCTATGGCAAAGAGAGAAGGTGGAGACCGATAATGGGGATCAGCCGATTCAATTTATTTCCGAGATGGATTCAATAGATAATGATGTTTTATCAAAGGTCATTTCGGGATTGAATACGGATTCATTCCGCGATAGGTTGTATGCATTGTCGGGCATTGATGAAATACGACAACAGTTCGAACGATATGTCAGGTTCTATAAGGTTTCTAAACAGAAGAAGGCAAAGAAGTCCACATTTCGTCCTCATATGCTTTTCCTAGGGCCTCCGGGCACGGGCAAAACCACGGTTGCCAAACTGTTTGCTGGAGTTCTCGCAGATGAAGGGCTTCTGGAAAGGGGCCACTTGATTACCGCTACCGTTGGCGATCTTGTAGGGCAATATGTCGGCGAGACACGTATCAAGACATCGGCGATTTGCGAAAGGGCCCTTGGAGGGATTCTTTTTGTGGATGAGGCATATGGTCTGTACAACCCCAGCTCTGACCATAATTACGAGAAAGAAGCACAAGAGGTCCTGATTCAATATATGGAAAACCGTTCGGATCTCATTGTGGTTTTCGCGGGGTACAAGGGGAAGATAATGGAATTACTTGACAAAGGGAACGAGGGTTTTAAAAGCCGTTTCAATCTTGACCTTGCATCATTTGAATTCCAGGAGTATTCACCTGCAGAGTTATATGAGATTGCGATGAGAAATCTCCTCGATTATGAAGTAACGGAGGAATTCAAGATAGGGCTAAAACGTGTTATAACATATCAGTTCCAGCACCGAGATGACAAGTGGGGTAATGCTCGTGCCGTGGAGAATCTTATTACCGCAATTCTTGCCGAATACTTCTCCAGGGATGGGGCTGGACCTATCACGGAGGATTGTATTCCTGAACGAATGCGAAAACAGATAGACAATTCAACCATAAAAGTCGACTCCGTACAGACTCTGTTGGGCGATCTTAACCAAATGATAGGTCTTCATGATGTTAAAAAAACTATCGAGGATATCATTTATAAGGCGATTGCATCACGCAGGTTAATGGAGATTCGAGGGGCATCAGAGATGTCTATGATGGATTTGAATTTTGTGTTCAGCGGACCTCCTGGCACAGGTAAAACTTCTGTCGCCAGACTGCTGGGGCGAATACTCAAATCTGCTGGAATCCTTCCCTCTTCAGAGGTGATCGAATGTGGTAAGCAGGATATTATTCGACCCGAGTTAGGGGGAACTTCTAAGAGGGTGGAAGAGCTTTTCAAGCAAAGTAACGGTAAGATTCTTTTCATTGACGAAGCTTATTCGCTTATGGATTCGATGGACGCGATAAATACCTTCGTCCATTGTATGACCAAGCCGGAATATAAAGGAAAGATGGCTATCATCCTCGCCGGTTATCCAGCTGAGATGAAAGCATTGCTGGATAGAAATAGTGGAATGCACCGCCGTTTCGGATACATCCTCAATTTTGAGAATTATTCCGACACGGAGCTGTGGGAGATATTCAAACTGAAGGTAGCTGCAACTCATATGTTAATGGACGAAGGTTCTTGTAAAGGACGCGCGATCAAGTGGTTCTCGGGTTTAGTTCACGATAGTAATTTTGAGAATGCAGGGTGTTGTGATAAACTGTTAGAGTTAGTGATGACCAATTGGAGTAGAAGAACTGCCTTACTATTAGCACCTACTAGAGCCGAGATGGAGACTTTAATCGCCGAGGATTTTCCCAGTTAGAGTTCATTATTTGAAAATACTGGATATACTGGATTATTAATATATTTAATATGTTGAGTTATGGAAAGAGACTTCAACAAGGAATTAGATAATCTTTTTGATCAGGACGAACAGCTTCTAACAAAAGAAGTTAATATTGTCTCCGATGCGGATTGCGATTTGTTCTGTGACGGAGATTGGATCCATCACCTCATTGCCAATTCTCCTTCTGTGATTCGTGTTGTTCGTGGGAAACATACATTTGTTTTCAAGGCAGGTGGAGGGAAACGTAGAACCAGGACAGTCGAGATCGGAGACTCACCTATAAGTATTTCCGTGTCTGGACTGAAGGAAACACCCTCTACTCCGATGCCCAATACTTCACCACAGAGTAATTCCTCCCAAGAACCAACACAAGATGAAACAATAAAAGCAACCAGCAAGTCACAGGAACGGCGTCTTATGTACCGGATTTTTGGTTCCATTTGTGGTGCAGCAATCATATTGTTTCTGATTGTAAAAGCCAATAATACAAACGAATCAACTCCGACGAGCATACCTGTTACAAAACCCACCCCGTCTGTTTCTAATAGTAATGCTTCAAGGAATGCTCCTCAAACAACACCATCATCTTCAGCAAGCCATAATTCATCACAGAAGACCAGTCCGCATAATAATTCTGCAAAAACCCCTTCATCGACCTCATCTGCTTCGAAATCAACAGAAACAAAGCCAACGCCCGCTGGTTTGAATTCTGGCTCCCTCTCCCTATCCAGCACTGACATATCTATCATTGTTGGAGATAAATATACATTAAGAGCATCCGGCGCGGTTGTTGACCGGTGGGAGACTAATTTTCCGACAGTCGCAAGTGTTAATCAAAATGGTGAGATTACAGGTCAAAGTATAGGTCGTGCTACTATCCGAGCTGTTAGCGGCGGTATTGTTAAAACCTGTAATGTTAATGTTGTATCATTCACGCTAGCTCCCTCATCTCTTGGTTTAAACATAGGAGAACAGAAAACCTTGTCTGCCAATGCATCCGTAGATAAGTGGGTATCTGACAATGTCAAGGTCGCAACTGTTAATAACTCCGGGGTGGTTACAAGCGTTGGCGAGGGACAAACTAACATCTGGGCATATCATGGCTCTGAGGTGAAGCTGTGTAAGATTACAGTAACTAAGGGTAAATCAGGTCAAACGCAGACAACGGCTCCAGTCTCTTCCTCTGGGTTTTCTTTAAGACCCGAATCATGGAGTGCAAAGGTTGGTGATAGGTTTGCCTTGTCTGCTGGTGTCGCTGTCGACAAATGGGAATCCGAAAACGAGAAAATTGCGACTGTCAGCAGTAATGGCGTAGTTACATGTGTCGGAGTTGGACGTACAAGCATTTGGGCACACCATGGGAGCGAACTTAAACGATGCTTAGTTACCGTATCCGGCTCTACAAATCAACAATCGGCGACCTCAGCGAATCCTTCGACCACTATTTCGGTTAGTTCGACAGTAAAGGACAAAAAGGGGAATGCCGTTGTCGGCGCCACAATTATTGTAAAGGGAACCCAGAATGGGGCCGTCGCTGATATCAACGGCAAGTTCTCTTTACGAGTACCTTCTGATGCCATGATTGAGATTAGCTGTTCTGGACATAAGACACAAGCGTTTAAGGCTACAGAACTGCCGAGTACCATAACATTGTATTAATATACATTATTGAATGAGGCCTATACAGTTTTATGATGAATATTTAAAGAGAAAGGCCGATTGTGAGGACGTGATCTCATGGGCGGAGTTTTTCTGGAGGTGGTTGTTTCAGGGAAACGAACGCCATCCTTCTGTATTGACAATACTGCCTTCAGAGTCGTTTGTTGATTATTATCATTATGGCTTTTCTCGTTTAGGGAAGCCTTATCTAAAAGGCTGGAAATACGGCTGTCCGAACAAGTTATTGGCGTCTTTAGAGTTAGGTGTATATGCCGATCCGGCAGTGCAACAATGGTGGGACCAGGTTTTTTTTCAAGATGATAATGGTGTTTCATATGATAAGTATTATGACGACTTCCGTATTTCAGAATCAAGCGCTCTAACTTTTTCTCATCTTTTAGACAGAATACGGTCCGAAATAGGTAAAATACCCATTCCAAAGGATACGCATATTTTCCTCCCCCATAACATAGTAAATCATAAGCCATTACTGTATGTATTGCAGAGTGAATTCGGTGCCAGTATTTCTGTTATTCCCGAGATTTCCGTTGACTCGCATTTTAATGAATCATTCCCTAGAATAAAAAACAATAAACCACTTATTCTTAACGCTGGTGGAGGGATTCCTTTGGACGATCTTCTTGGTCATTGCTTGACCATTCAGGTTCCCAACCTTTCTGCTACGCTTGAGTCCCATGCCTTGCCTGGTATCACCTGGGGAATGATTGCTTCTGGCAATAATTATAGGTATTTCTTGGGAGACATAGAGTTTTTTGAAATTATGATCATGGCAGAAATTGATCTTTTCGGAAATGTCTTCCTTAATGTCTATGAGTTTAATAAAAAGATTAAGTGCATAAAAGTGTCATTGTCATGAATCAATTGAATAATTGCCCTGTGTGTGGCTCTGCACATGAGATTAATGCGCTGTTTTGTTCTCAGTGCGGGTGGGAGTTTAGAGTCTTTCCGGATACAATCCCAGAATCAGTATTGTCAAATGAGGAGAAAAGGATTGAGAAATATCGTATTGAGTATGAGCGAACAAGAAAGCATCGAGAAAAGATTGCAGAGCTAAATACTACTATATCATCTTTGAAAGAAGAAATCGAATCTCTCATTAAAAAGCATAACGATTCCGAAGCCACCCTTCAGAATGGCCTTAAACAGACTGAATCCGAACTAATGGACACAAGAAGCGAGTGCGAAATTGCAGAGAAGAAAGTGTCAGAGTTAGCAAAGAAACTCTCAGCGCAATTACTAAAGTTAGAACAATTAACAGTTGATAATTTATCTTTGAAGAAGAATATGAGTGATTTGATTGAGAAGTATAAAGGGTACGTCTCTCCAGAAGAGATGGATTCCTTTAAGAAAGCTATAAAAAAAAGGATCGATAAACTATACGAGGAGATTGCCTATCAAAAAGACGAGATCGATCGGTTACGTAAAGGTTAGTGTTCTAGTGTCTATCTAGTGTTCTTATCAAGTATCAAGTTATGATGGACATATACGATATGCTCTAATTGAGAACGGCTCCTGGAATTATTATCCTGGGAGCCGCAATTACTTTAATGCCGCATTGAAATATCAGCTACTCATTCCTTGCCTTTTTAGAAAGGAGAACAACACCTGTGATTGCAGCCAATAGTTCCAGAACCAGAACACAAATGAATGTAAAGTTCTTGGTAATGTCAGCAATCATAAAGCTATTGAACAATATGGTTATACAGGAAGCCGCAATGAGTAATCCTCCTATTACTCTGATTACCTTGTCTTTACTATTCTTTAAATTCATCATTGCGATTCCGAGGGCTGCCAGAACAAGCGGAATGATTATACACCAGACAGCCGCCGACCCATACTGTGATAGATTTTGTGTCTCTTCTCCAGTCGTTCCCTCCATGCCAGCAGCAATCATTCGTAGAAGCGAATCCCAGGATACAAGGGCTAAAACTAATGTTAGCAGTGAAGGGGATAGCGCAAGAATGCCTCCAATGATTTTTTTTGTTTTCATAAGTTTTTTAATTTTTTAAAAATATAAGTTTCGCATGTAGCTAAAACCGGAAAATGCTAAGGTTAATATCTTTGAGAAATATTGCATCTCTCATTGAATATCACTATAGGTGATTCTACTTCAAATAAATAAACTCGGCATGCTCCGGTATTCCAGAGTAAGAAATATCTAAGCCTTTAGGGAGATAAACTTTTTTTAATCCGGAACAGCCCTCAAAAGCTGATTCCCCAACAGTTGTCACACTGTCGGGAATATAGATTTCTTTCAGTGCGCTACATCCCCAAAAAGCACGCGGCCCAATTCCTGTGACACTACTCGGAATATGAATCCGGGTAAGGCAACTGCATCCATGGAAGGAAAAGCCATCAATAACAGAAATCCCCTCAGGAAGAGTAATCTCCTTTAAGCGAATACATCCTTGAAATGCGTTCTTTCCAATCTTAATAGCATTACCATACATATGGACTAATTCCAAATTCCTGCAATCCTTAAAAGCGCATGAACCGATATCCGAAATTCTTTTAGGGATATAAATCTTGTTTAATGTAGTACAGCCAATGAAAGCATAATCAGCAATTGATTCAACACTATCAGGAATAATTGTACCATTGCATCCATAAACCAGTTGATTTTTTGATGATACAATAATAGCATTACAGTTTTCCCTGGAATCATATATCTTATTGGATGACGAAACACTAATTGAATTCAAGCTTGTATAGTCGAATGCGTGCCCCCCTATAATCCCCACATTCTCAGGAATGAACATACTAGTTAGGCTTGAGCAGCCGGAGAATGCCGATTCCCCAATGGAAGTCACACTATTTGGAATGCTAATCTCTTTCAAAGAGGAGCACCCCCAAAAAGATCGTGCCCCAATTATGGTCAAACTATCGGGAATATGAATATTTATAAGATTGCTACAACCATAGAATAAATGTCCTTTAATAGCGGTAATGCGATCTGGAAGAGAAATGTCTTTTAAGCAAGAACAATTATGAAAAGCCCCGTACCCAATTTTAGTTATCTCTGAGTGAAGGAGGACTATTTCAAGATTTGAGCAGTTTCTGAACAGTTCTTCTTCAATTTCTCTAACACTATTAGGGATACGGATTTCCTTCAAGCCTTTACAGCCATAGAACGCCCGGGCTCCAATACTGCCAATACTGTCTGGGATGTGGATTCCCTTCAAACCTCTACTAAGGTAAAAAGCAGAGTCCGCGATAGCAGTCACACTATTTGGGATTATCGTATTATTGCAGCCTACGACTAATGTATCAGTCTCTTTTTCAATTATAGCATTACAGTTGTCTCTGGAATCATATGAGGTGTTCCCTGGTGAAACAATGATGGATTCAAGATTGCTGCATCCCAAAAATGCATTTTTCTCTACCACCGTCACACTATCAGGAATTCTAAGCGCTTTTAAATCTTCGCATCCTTCGAATGCCCTCCATCCGATCTTAGTTACTCTGTCTGGAAGATTGCCATTCCCGTCCTGAATGAAGGCTCTAATACCCGCTTCAGGTATTCTACCGTGAGGATTATTTATAGAGACGGATATTCCATACTCTCCATAAGTTGACAGAATTTCGTCGTAGCTTTTTCCTATAAAAGGATGGTCCAACCCAAAAAGATACTTGTTGATATCCAATGCCCTTAACTTGTATTCGACTGCCTCTCGAGAACGACCTAAAGCCAGTTGTGTTTTTGCTATAGCATTGTACGATTCCATCACATCTGGATGATTGACTCCGTACAGATTTAGACGAATATCAAGTGCCTTCATGTGATATTTTAAAGCACCTTTATAATCTTGTATTAGATTACAGATTTTACCGGTATTAAATGCATATGTAGCAACGTCCGGATGATTTTCACCAAATAATTCATAACCAATTTCATAAGCCTTCTGATGGAACTCTTGGGCTTTAAAATAATCCTTTGCGTCACTATAAATATACCCAAGACCGTCATAAGAACTAGCCACAGAGGGGTGAATTAAGCCTAATACCTTCTTTCTGATTTCTAATGCATGTATTTCATTCTCTAGCCGTAAATGATAGCAACCATATGCCCAATATGCAGTAGAAACTCTTTTATATGCATCAGATAACTCTATGTGATTAGGGCCAAAGATGCTCCTTCGAATCTCAAGCGACTTTATCGCACAGTCAATACCCTTCCTATAATCTTCGACAAATTTCATTGGCGGATGAGAATAGACCATAAAGGCATTGTCATATGATTCAGCGAGAGCAAGATTGCTCTCTCCATATAGTTGTTTACAAACTTTCACAGACAATAACACATGTTCAACAGTCAATAGATATGAATCAACTGTAAATGGCCCAGGATTGGAATCATAATTTAGGGAGGATGAATTTGGATAGGAATAACCAAACCGCTTCTCAAACTCGCCCAGTATGTGCCTTAGATTATTGTCGATTTCCTGGGTAAAGAAAAACCACGATAATTGGGGCTCTATCTTCATTGTTGTGTTGAAGAGTCTTAAATCTCGTGACAAACTGATACGAGATAAATCATTATCCTTTCCGTTGATAAGTGAGGTATACTCGCTTAAAGAAAAACCGGTTCTCCTTAGATGCCACCAATACTTTCCCAACGTTGTTTCTTCTACCTTGTAAAGATATGAGAAAACATCTAACTCAAGTAGATAGTTGTGCAGTTTAGGCATATCTCCAAGCAGATCCAATTGATACGGCACCTCGTCCATTGAACGGATGGTCTTTTTGCCATCCGTGGTCATCTGGTTCTCCAAAAAAGCCACAATCTCTTCTCGGCAGGTCTTGGCCCATTCATCCCGTCCCTTTATGTATCGTTCTTCTACGGCCTCACGGATATAACTATGCGCAAATGACACAAGACCATTCTTCACTACCATATGCTGGCGGAAAGAACAAAAGAACTGTGACCAGAGGATGGGCTTGTCTTTGGTGTTTGTGATTTCCAAAATCTCATCCTCTGTGAGGCCATTCCTTGAAACAGCGATAAGGCTAAGGAAATGCCGAACTTGTTCTTCTCCGAAATCGGCCTCGTAGTTCTTCAATACCACTTGGTAGAAATCACCGATACTGTCCGGTATGAGATACTCATCAATCTTCTCGTCCAACTTCTCGAAAGAACCAAAATTGGATATCTCATCCAGAAGCGTCTTCAGCACGAGCGTGTTTACGTTCTGGGGGTCATCAACGATATGTTCCAACTGCTTCATCTGCAAACTCTTGGAATACGTTTCCTTAAGATATGTGCTCACCATGGCAACGCGATCCTCCCGTGTCAAGGATTGGAGCGCAAATATGCCATAATGCCTATCCTTGAAGACTCCCATCGTCTCATCGTCTTCCAGCGTAGTAAATAGGATCTTAATCTTCCTTGGAGGAATGGGCAGCCAGTTCAACTGCTTCGAATGGTTTTCGTCTACAATCTGGTTGATGCCGTCCAATACTATTAGCAGAGGCTTGTCACCTTCGACTGCCACTCGTTTGAAAAGGTCATCAAGTGTATTCTTGTCAGTCTTGGACTCGCTCTCTTCGGCTTCGAATCCGTACCGGTCACGAATCTCATCGCCGAGAGCCTTGATGACGTGACCGTCGCTTCCTATACTCCCGCCATAGCCGACGAAATGGTAGATAATCCGATAGGGCAACTCCTCCCCCAACTCCAGTTTCTCTTTAATCCAGTTGGCAACAAGGGCACTCTTGCCAAGACCACTAGCTCCTGTAATGACCAATTGGTGATTGTCCCAATCCTCCATCCATTTGTCTATTACAGCGAAGTTCGACTCTGACTTGATATATACGCGACTTAGGTTATTCAAGACAGCACGCTGCCCAAGTCGCTCCTTCTCAAGAGGAGACAACTCCCCTACAGGGAACAAATCGTCCAGCAGTTTTGTGAATGCTACCAGGACCTGGTCAGCCAAGTCCTCAGGCGTGGAATATGAGGAAACCGGATATTTCTTATTCTCCCGAACCGCTTTTTTAAGTGCCGCAAGCCGTTCCGGATCATCAATGTCGGGCAAGTCTCCATCTTTGATGAAGAAATAGGCGTTCATGTTCACATCTGTACGATCCAACACCCCGAACTGCATCTCAATCTCGGTGGCGCTAAGATGGCGTTCGATATAGAAAGGGACCCGCGGGAAACGCTCCTTGACAATATCACTGATATCTTTTGGGGCAGGCACCCAACCATACCGATTCCCGATGATGCCAAGGAAGAAAGGAATCGAATTCTGCACCTCACGGAGGCAGATCTCCATCACCTTACCAGACTCGCTATCCTCCTTGTTGATACCCCAACGGAGATCAACCTCTGTCAGGGTAACATCCCTTTGAGCAGCCATTTCACGTAATCTTGGGAAGGTCTTCCGGATCAGTTCCGTCCTTTCGTCCTGCAGGTCCTGAAATGTCGAGGATATAAAAACGCGAATCTGGCGGTTGTCAATAAGGGCCGATGATGAAGTCATATCATTGAAGGATTAGAGGAATACTTTCAACTATTGCACGGTCAAAATCACGAACATCTATACCGCTCGCATCCGCAAGAAGATCATCATATCGGCATAGATCCAGATGCACAAGATGTTCATTCTTGAAGACGGACTTTAGCGTTCGATCCCTAACAAGCATCTCCCTCTCTTCTTGAGTTGGAGGGCGATAGCCTCCTAACAAAGCATCGGCTACCCAGCGATTATGTTCAACCCTGCACATATTTTCAACCTGTTCTTCTGTAAAGAGAACTGATTCTTTGATATCGATTCCCAAAGACCGTAACTTAATTGGAATTGAGTATGCACTATTGAGATTTGACCATTTGTTACGTACATTTAGTTTATTCCATTTAGAAACCCAAACTTCGTTCCATTCTTCTTCAGGCGGGATACACCCTGGAATAGCGTGCGTACTTGTATACACCGAATAAACCCAATTGACACGTTGAGCTCTAACAATCTCCCTATCCTCAATAGTTACATCATTCCGTTTCCCAAACAGTTCATCGGGTTCTCCGAATATGACAATATTAGAATAAAACGAATTCTTACCAATCATTCTCGCTATAGAATCGGAATCAGGTTTATATAGCCATATTGGGATAGAGTTTTCATAAACAGAACGTGGTAACGACATGGCTCTCTTTTGTGCCTCATCAGTTTCTTCTAAGCAGATAGCCACCGTTACCAACTCATTTGAATTAGCGACAGAGTTATTAATGGAGGTGTCTATATCTTGGTTGAATCCCAACGGAATCACTTGGACGGAGATATCAAGGAAATCCCCCAAATAAGAGAAGCGATCGGAATCATTTACTTCAAAAAACTCCCGATATCTAGACTTCATTTCATCAATGTCAGTCTGCTTTCCAACAAGGGTAATGGAAGACTTCGCCAATTCATAGTTAGGGAAATGGAGTTGCCTAACAGCCTGAACAAATAGAGATCTTCCTATTTCACCCAAGCCAATAAT
>Ga0247608_10002118_pt1 | contig 25665 bp, 33 predicted proteins | sample 176DNAGHGlowgp2_FD_193490 | JGI IMG/M metagenome (GOLD analysis project Ga0247608, IMG submission 193490) | Sheep rumen microbial communities from Palmerston North, Manawatu-Wanganui, New Zealand - 1766 DNA GHGlow gp2 | ecosystem: Host-associated > Mammals > Digestive system > Stomach > Rumen ... | reverse complement strand
AAATATGAAGAATTAGCATTTATCATAAAGATTGGATCAGCTCTACATATTTTCCATGTATAACCACTATCATGAACTAGGTTCTTTGCCCAACCAATATTGCTGCTATACCATAGTTTTTCAACCTGGTTCATTGGATTCCATACAGCATATCCTAAAGAAGTATTCATTAGAGAATCATTATACTTATACGTTGCAGGACCTGAACCCTGGAAAAGCAATTCAATTCCAGTAGTACCAACTGAGAACATCCTGAATGATGTTAGATAGTATGATGCATCGGTAGTACCGGCAGATACCTCATTCATTTTTCCTGGATAATAGTAGATACCAGTATGTCCATCAATTTGCTTGAACATAATCTTTTTAGCACCAACTGAATCAGCAAGTTGAACTGTGTCAGACCACTTAGCAGCTAGACGCTGTAATGTATTCTTACCAGAATTGTTTTCATAAACATATCCGTGGTCATTTTCGTTTGACTTCATGTTAGTTCTATTCAATGTAATGAAATGACTACTTGTAAGGTTCACATTTCCAATCCATTTACCATCAACAGAAGAATTTGATACAGAAGTAGATAGAGCATGTTTACCACTATCAACGAAAGTATTGTTCATTATAGTGAAAATGATAGAATTGCCAGAAGTAACTGATTGATTTATGTTATTGTGTACAGTACAACCAACAATATATGGATTTACATGGTCGGTAATAGGCATATGACAATCACAGTTTATAAGTTTCACAGAATTTGATGTAATACCACAGTTCAAATCACAATTTTTACATACAACAGATGAAGCATTTGATGTTATAGTTGAACAGTTTATAGTAGAAAATTCAGCATTGATTATATCAATAGTTCTGTTATAACTATGTGTGAATGTAGAATATGAACAATCCAATCTGTGCATATTAGTTGTAGAAGTGAGTTCCATATTACTGTTTTTCAAATACAACTCAAAAGCACCATCTGTTCTATAGATCTGGAAAGTACCTGAACAATTTTCAAGTGTAACTGTTTTACCAGCCATTCTATATTGGTTGAATTTAGCATTTTTGTAAGTAATTACTTTTGTATTAGCCCAATCCATGAAATAGTCAGAAATACTAACAGTTCTTCCCTTGAAATTCATTTCAGTTGGATTCTGCTTTCTCTTCAGTCTCATCCAGTCATTTGTGCTTGGGAAGTCATCAATATCAATTATTACATTTTCGTCAAGAATGTCAATAGAAATCAAGTCCAATGAAGGTTGGAACATAGACTGTGTTAGTCTTGTTTTACCACTAAAACTACATGCACCGCCAATATTTTCAACTGAATTTATTACGCAGTTATTGAAAGTAATCCATTCTGCAGGTGCAAGTACATCTACAATAAGATCAGTGAAACTATACTGACCAGAAATATTTGGGGTAGAGTCAATTATTAGTTTATATGTTGGTTCAAACTTCTGTGCTATAGTATTCAAAGAAGTTGGAGCATATGAAGTTCTAACTACATCACCTTTTATATGGAAAGTAGAAATATAAGTATTATCAGAATAAACAACAAGATTTGAGTTTTCACCAGAAACATAAATTGTATTAGTTGTACCGGCATTACCAAATACGCGTGTTGTAGGTTCAAAGATAGCATTTCGGATAGTAAGATTGTTCATCTTATACCATGTCAATCCGTTTCCAGGAATAGCTGGAAAATACAATGATTTACCAATGGTACTTGAATATTGAGATGCAGCATAAATCATGTTGCTCATGTTATCAGATGCAGAACTTCTAGAAGCAGCACCAAATACACCAAAGTGTCTTACATCAACGCCTTGATTATCAAATAGGTTTACTAATTCCCATCTACCAGTAGAAATACCAGAAACTTTGATTATAGAACCACCATCATCAGCTGATATAGAAGTTGGATTCCATTTATAATAAACGATAGGTTTATCAAGTGGTTCGTTATATCCTAAAAGTTCTATATATTTTCCGCTTCCTCTTGTAGCAACAGTATTTGGGTCAAGATTACGAAGGTCAGCAATCACATTTACAGATTGAATTGCGTCAGATTCAACTTCTAGATTGATTTTTATAGAAGGAGCATCTGAACTATACTGGAAAAGCCAGTTAGTAGTTTCTTCGTCATCGGTCATATCACCGTGGCCGATATATTTTTCAAAAACAACAGTATAGTCAACATCATTATCAAGAAAAACTTGATATTCAGTTTGACCATTAGTATTAGTGAAAACTGGATTAGCAATAGCAGATCCATTTACATTATAGATTTGTGCTTTTTCAGTAGTGTGAAGTTTATAGAAAGTTATTCTACCGATTAGAGGTTTATTTTCTAAATCAAACCAACTTTGGGACTGATCAAAATTTCGCATATTATTTCCTCAGCTTTACATTTCTATTATAATATCCACCAAGAGAATCAGAAGTCACCCAATCACCTACTTCTTTAGAGGTCATTGGATAGTAGTATTCATGACCATTAGTTTTCATAATAGCCAAACCCATAGAAGGTAGATATTCAATTTCATCTATCCAAGAAGAACTTTCATTTATATCACGTCTAGGATATTCATCATCCCAGTATTTTGGCAATTCACGTTCTTCTTCTTGACCTTTCTCAATAGCGAATAGACGTTCTGCTGGGGTTTGACCAGGACGTTCATACTTATGAATAGCAATTTCATGTTCTACTGGATCTTGACGATAGGCAGCTTCTTTATTACTACCATTTAGCAGAGCATTTCTTGTTCCAAAACCAACACTAAACTTCATAATTAGCCTCCTATTGCTTTTTCAACTAAGTCAAGTTTCTTTTCTTCTATATCAAGAGCATCCTTAGCAACTTCAGATTGTTTATCCATAATATCAAGATTCAATTCTACATTTTGTTTTTCAGCATCTAATTGTAGTTTAGCAGTTTGGATAGCCATATCATCTTGATGTTTTGCATAATCAAGCATATTCTTTTCTTTTTGATTATTCAAAGCAAGAGTCATATTTGCTAATTGACGTTTCAAATCTTCGTTTTCTTGAGATAGAGCATCAACTTGAGTCATAGTTTGGTCTACAATTCCTTGCATTTGTTTCAATTGATGAATAGCAACAGGATCTTCGGCTTTTGTTGTAAGTTTGATATTTGTATCAAGATTAGCAATAATATCATTTTTGATATTAGAAACAAAATCAGAATCAATAGTATCACACATGTGAACTGCAACAATAGGTTGCATTTCAGCAGGCATCAATCCAGCAATAGATTGTAATTCTTGACGATGTTTGATATTATTTGTTATTACAGAAGGACCATTTTCAAGTTCAAACAATACATCTTTTCCACCATTTAGCAATTCAATAATAATTCTTGAAATAGTTCTATTTGCTTTATAAGCATTATCATAAAATACTGCAACATTTGATTCTTTATTAGTTTGTTGAATAAGGATTTCAGTAGCAGTTTTATCTTCATTTCCAAGAATACCTGAAAGAGGTACACCTATAACATCAGCAATAGCTTCTCTACTTGTTTGTATAACTTGTTGTAAGTCAGCAGTTTGAAACTGTTCTACTAGAGGAATTGGGGCAGGTGTTCCATCATTATATGCTATAATAGAACCATCTTCATCTTCTTTTTTCAAATAGTAAGGTTCAAGGTTTTCAATTGATTTTGTAGAAGCAATAAGATTGGCTTTGATAGAACGATTTGCTCTTTCCATCAAAGAACTATAAGCCATATTTAGACCAAGCTGCAAAATCCAAGTTTTATCAACTATACCTGTATATTCTGTATTACCTTTATTATATTTTTCATAACCAGAAAAACGGATTATAGGAATATATTTTATAGGAAGTACAATATGTTCAAGTACTTTATTACCACAGATTTTGTAGTAATCTACACCTTCTTTTGATTTTCTATAATAAGAAACAATTTGTATATTTTCTTTTTCAACTGGCCACATATCAATAGCATTGAAGTTTAGTTTTGGAAGTGCTTGTGGATAGTCAAAAGGAACAACATCATCACCATAAAGTCTTTTGGCTTTTTCAATAGAGATATAGTTTACAATAGCACCTTCTTCAGCATCACTACAATCAACTTTTTGTATATTTGGGTCAAGTGCGATAGAACCTTGTCTATTTACAAATTCAAGAACAATTTTTGGTTCACCAGAAAATTCATCTATATCTGTGGTTACTACAATAAAACCAGCACCAGCAACTACTGCTCTTTCAAAAGCTTTCTTCAATTCAAACTTATAATCATTATCTTGTTCAATAGTATTGATAGTGTTTTGTATATTTGAATTTTCACCAATTCTTGAAAGAAGTTCAATGTGCCAAGGACTATTACTATATGGAGAAGCAATAGCATTGGCTAGAACAGACCAATCAGAAAAGTGCAAACAGAACTTTCTAGCAGAAGTTCTTTTATACTGTTTTCTTACTTCTTCAGTCCAAAAGTTACCATGAAAACTATCAAGGTCAGTTATCTGCTTGTTTATTTCTTTGGAATATCTATTAGAACTTTTTGTAAGAAAATCTTGGACTTTTGCTATAATTTCATTTTCATCGTATTCCATATAATTCCTCATTTACTATATAAAATTAGTTTAGGAAACTTCCATTAGAAAATACTCTTTTAGATTGTTTTCATCAGTTCCATAATGCTTTTTAGCAAGTTTCAAACATTGATGGGCTATACCAGCTTTTATTCTACCTATACCACTATCTCTCAAAATACTTCTGAATATATCATCAGCAACTTCTTTTGAAACTTTTTTAGAAGCATATAAAGCATCATGTATTAGTGAAGCATAGTTATAAAGCTGGTTTGTGTAGTCTATTTGTGGAAGAAACCAACGGAAAGGTTTAGGTATGCTTGCACCATTCCAAACTGCTCCTTCTTTTATAGTGAAAGTAAGTTTCCAATGTTTTTCTACTACAGAGATACAGCAATCTTTTTTTACTTGGAAAAGGTCGTTTTCTATAGATTCTATTACAAGTGGTGTATAATTTTTTACTGTATAACTTGCCATTTACTACCTCTATTTTGTACCAATCTCCGAAGCTTTGTTCATAGGTTGGTTCATCAGCTTCTTCATCAGATCCTGTGTTTTCCATATAATCTCCAAATCTTCTTTTTCAAGATTGTTTATAAAGTGGCTAACTAGTATATCAAGACCATATATTACTTCGGCAGCCACACATTTCCATTCTTCTTCACAAGTCATTTTATACCAATACACCAGTCAATGCATCATTTCCAAAGAACTGATTTGTAACGACTTCATAAAGACCAAATTGTTCAGTTGTAGCATTCTGACATGGAATAAAGCAATGTGTCAAATTCTTATTATCATCTACTACAAACATATAATAGAGATTTACATCTGAACCAGTTGAAAGAAATTTCAATATTTCATCAGTATTAGGATTACCTTGTATATAGTTGTCTAGTGTACTGTAGGTTGTATCAACAAAAATCTCTCTATATTTTCCATCTTCGGTCAACTCAAATGAGAAAATATGATTATCTCTTTTGATATTTTGTCCACCTTGATTTCCAGCCATATTGGAATATAAAAGACATCTTGTATTATCTAGACCAAGCAACATTCTAGTGACATTATTAGCACTACCAGCACCATTTGAATATATTGAACCGTATGCTGTATTCAAAGAATTTATTTTTGCTGTGCAGTATGCATGACCATATTTTTCAACAAGCTTTAGATTAGTTGTTAGTAGAGCAGTCGTTCCTGATGTTGGATTAGCATTATACACATAGTAGCATTTGTTATAACCAGCAGGAAGTTTGATTTCATCAACTAGTTTAGAACAGATTATATTGTCAGATTCATTCTTATAGAAAGTATTGTCAAAAACTTGGCCATTCAATACAGCAACATTTGGATTGCTTCTATCTGGTTTTTCAACAATTTTACATCTCTTACCATCAATGATTACATATCCATTTGGATCTGCTTTGTAGAATACTTTGTTTGGGTCAAAAATACCCATACCACAATTCCATTGTTTGTGGTCAGTATCTAACAATTTGGTTCTAACTTCGCCAATTCCTGTTCCATTCATGATTTACTCCTTTGTCAGTTTCTTTGATAGTTCTTCAACAACTACTGATAGTCTGACTATGTTGGTATTTAGTTCTGAAAGTTGTTGCCTCATATCTTCAATGATACTTTCATGCTTTACCGTTCTTCCATCCAGTTCTGATACTTTGAATTTCAATTTCAGAATATCATCATGAATGGTCTGACTATCATTATCACGTTGAATCTTTGTATTTTCTCTATCTTTAGTCAGACCATTGAACTTGAAATAGAAGAATATAGCTACAACCACAACAATGACCAAGGGCAATGCAGCTGGTGAGATATAAGGCAATATAGATGTTATTAGACTATTCATTGTTTACCTCTTATACTGTATATCTATATAATTCATACAATGTAGCTACAGTTTGAGAAGGAGTATCATTAGCAGCTATTGTGAATTTATAATATGGTAATTCCTCACCTACACCCATACCAATAATTTCAAGTGTAATCAAATCATAATTTGAAGCAAAAGTTTTTACATCAGCACTTGAACTATTCTGAATAATAGCTACTTGTGTTCCATTCACATAAACATATAATTTTCTTGAAGTGGTATTGAGATTGTATACAGTTATTTTACTGTTTGTTGATTCAGCTTCTCTAGTAATATAAATCATAAATTTATCTTGTACTCCAGTTTGTGTAGAATTGTTATATAATGTACCAGCTTCACCGGGTTCTATATCAATACCAGATTTATAAGGTTTTACTGAAATAACATGATTTCTTATATAAATAGAATTTCCAGCAGTATATGGTGTAACATCAGCTGTTGAAACAAAACTATTATATGTGGATTTATCAAGTTTTCCAGATGTTGCTGCATTTATATCGTTTGACCAATCTTTACCACTAATAACATTGCTAGTGATATTGATGTTGGAACCAGCTGAATAAGTATCACCTATCTCTGTCAAGACACCATCAATAGACTTATACATTTTTTTGTTTGTATAATCTACATCAATAAAACAGTTAGTATTACCAATTTTTGCATGATTTCCATTACTTGTCAAACCATTACCAATCAAGAAATCACTATTTCCATTTGCACTGTTAGCACTACCAAATACTGTATTATTATTTCCCGAAACTTCATTTGTTTTTCCAAATACAGCATTATAGTCGCCAGTAATCAAGTTATTATTTCCAAAAGTAGCATTATAATTTCCTTCTACATTATAAGCACTACCAGCAAGTATATTACAATCACCTGATACGATACCATCGGAACCAGCAACAAAGTTATTTCTACCAGAAGAAATAATAGAAGTAGTATCAATACCTACAACATCTACACCATTTATAGTTTCAATCTTTATATCAGTACCAGCAGAAATAGGACGTTGTACACTAGAAGGATCAATAGAAAGATTGATTCCACTAGGTGTTTCTGTTTTCTGTAGTGGTGCTGTAACATTTACTTGTTTTAGACCAGTTACAGAAATAGTATCACCAGAGATACTAATGTTAGCACCAGGTGTCAAAACATTTTGTTTTCCATTCAAATCAGTTTGAGTTGCTATGAAGTTATCATCAACAGAAACTGTGAAAATTTGTGTATTATTTTCAACTCTTGAAGAAACATTAGTACCAAAACCCGCAGAAACAGATACACCAGAAACAGAAGCACTTCCACCTTCTCCACCAACTTTTATAAGTTTGGCAGACATAATAAGATTGTTTTCACTATTATATACTTCAATATCATAGTATTCAGTATCTTCAGCAATAACTGTACAGTGACCAAGAGTATCAAGTATAATAGGATTAGTATTTACATTACCAAGATAGTTTTTATATGTTGTAGCAAGAACTGTTGTATTTGCTTTATAAACATATACTTTTCCATTTACAAGAGGTACACCATTTATATCTTCAAACTGTACTGTAGGACTTAGCAAATATCCAAGCATTATTCATTCTCCTTTTTCCATTCAACATATGCTTCCCATAAAGGGTCACCTGGTTTTTCATTAGGTTTGAAACCTGCTTTCCAATCACGATTATAGTTTTCTTTATACCATTCTTTGACTTTTTCATCAGAAACTTCAGGTTTTCCGCCACGTCCTTCAGCAGTAGGTATTTCCTTTGCTATGGTTTGAGCAACAGGACCCCAGTTTTCAGCACCTTTAGATAATATAGTTCTAATTTTTGATTCAGGTCTTATTTTTAGTTTTTCTTCTTGTTTGAAATAATCAAAAGCATTATCACCAAGATATCCTTCGCTCTTTTTACGAGGTAAAATAGCACCAGTTTTTGGATCTGTTTCATATGCACCTACACCAAGTTCTTTAGCATTTTTGTATTCATCCATATAAGTTAGAATATCATTAGGTTTGAAGTCTTCTTTTTTCAGTATTGTTTTCATATCAGCTTTGATATCAGAATCAGGCATACGGTCTATAATAGTTTCCAATGAACGAACGTCATTTGCATTATCAGCAATAACATCAAACATTTGTTCTGATTTCATATTCTGCGCAGTTCTTGCTTTTTGTTTCATTTCATCACTTACATCCATTAGAAAATCACGAGTTTTACTAGCTGCTTTTCCACCTCTAGCACCTCTCCTTACCAATGCAGTAGGAAGAAATTCAGTTCCAAGGTTGATAGCAGCATCAGAGATTACATCTTTCATGATGTCACCAGTTTCTTTTTGATATGGTGAATCAGTTATTATATGTGCAACATCACGTCCTGCTCTTATACCAGGACCAATAAGTGAACCGAAACCTGGAGGAATATCACCTACAGCTCCAGCTGCACCAGCTGCTAAATCACCAATAGCACCCCATCTGGTTTCTTTTGATTTACCTAATTCAGGAGCTTCTTTACCAAATAGTGCATATTCAGGTTCTTCAATATAACGCTGCTTTTCATAGTCAGAAGCTAAAATATCATTATACCAAGGCCATTCTTTTACTTCTTTTTCTCTGCGTTTTTTACCTGCTTCATATTCACGTTGTTTTTGTTCATCTTCAAAATAATTTTTCATATTAGAAAGATAACTATCAAACTGTTCTTTTGGAACATCTGAAAATTCTTTCTTATATATTTCTTCTTTCTTTCCTTCAGATGGATTGAATTTATCGTCCTTGAATGATTCAGAAATTCTTTCAGAAAGTTCTTTTGTTTTTGGTTTCACATTAGTCCAACCATCAGAATTATTATAAAGAAATTCATCCCATTTCTGTACAAAAGAATGAAGGTCCATATTTTCAGAATCATCTAAGATCTGATTATATGTATCAACAGGAACATCAGCATATAGATTCTTACTTACGAATTCTTGTATTTTATCAACTTCTTCCATATTAGTATCCTTCATCAATAGCTTTTTGTTGTGCTCTAGTAGGACGTTTTCCTTCAGCAATTAGTTTTCTACCTTCATCAGCCAATTCTTTCTTGGCACGAGCTTCTTCTCTCTGTTTCTTTGTTTGTTCACCTACATCGGATGCAATTGCACTAGTTTGAGCTTCTTGTATCTGTTGTTTAGTAGTCTTGACACCCTGAACATATTTCTGAAGTTCTTTCTTATCTTCTTCTGTCAATAATCCAGTTTGAGAATACTTGTCAATCATATCCATGTATTCATTCTTTTCATCAATATCTTTTATAGTTCCTTCAGGTAAACGAGATAGAATAAACTGTTTCAAATCTGCTGAACGATTGGCAATGTTTTCTTGACGTTTTGCTTCAGCCATTTCACGGGTTTTCTTTTCTTGTTCAGTAAATGCCTTTTCTTCAGCTTCTTTAGCTTTTGCTTCTTCATACTTACCAAAGTCAATACCTTGCATCAAACCTGGTGTTTGTTCTTCCATAGCCTGCATATATGCTTTGGTAGCTTCAGCACCAGTAAAATCACCTGTTGCAATCTGTTGTTCATATTTATTTTTCAATTCAATGAACTTAGGACGATTGGCTGAAAGATTTCTTGCAGCTTGTAGTTCTTTTTCTGCTTCACGTGCTTTTGCTGTTTCAGCCATTGAGCGATACTGCAATAAACCAGATGCGGAACCAGTACGAACGAATTCATCAGCAATAGCAGCTTCAACTGGGTCAGAAGGAGAACCAACCAGTTGACGGCGCTGTTTTTGTTTTTCTAATTCTATTTGTTCTTTTTCTGCTTCATCAGCTGCTCTACCTGCTGCTAATGCTGTGTTATAGATAGCACTATTGATACTATCAACTACATTTTTACGATCCTGACGTTGTGTAGAAAGACGATTATCTACATTACGATTCATCATTTCTACATAACGAGGGTCAAGTAGTTGTCTTGATGTATAAATTCTAGCCATTGTTAGTTTCTCCTTTTCTATAAAAAATTAGGAATATGCTCCAACAGCTGTGTTTATTCTAGATGATGCTTTATCACCCATTACTGCCATCAAGTCGGCCATATAGTCTGATTCTGCACCAAGATCCTGTGAGATATTTCCACCAAGAAGATTGATTTTGGCTAACTTACCTTCATTCATAGTATCAAGTTTCTTTTGCATACGGTCAATATAGTCACCATATTCATTATATGCTTGTGCACGGTCTTGACGCAAAGCATCCTGAGCATCTTTATATAGGTTTTCAGCGGCTTCCCAACGAGAATATCCCATTCCAGCAAGACCAGCAGTTCCACCAGCAGCACCACCAACATCTAAATCAGACTGTGTTTTCAAACCAGCAAGTTCTGCAATCTTTTCTGCTTCAGGATTTATGAAATCTTCTACTGTTTTATTGTATTCGTCAGAAAACTTACCGAAATCATAAGTTTGTGGTTGATATTCGGAAATCAAATTCTTATAATCTTCTACCATTTCTGGTGTAGAAAGACGTGTTCTGTTTTCATTCCATTCATTCAACATATCAAGCATTGCCTGATATTCAGTATCAGCAGCTGCACCAGCTTCGCCAATAACTCTTTGTTTTTCCTGTGCTGCTCTTTTGGCTTCTTTCCTGTTCTTTTCGCTCTGAATATAGTTCATCGCTGTATCAAACATTCCACCAGCAAGTCCACCTATAATTTCTCCGGTTGCCATAATTTGTTTCTCCTTATTTCAAAATCGCTAAATATGTTTTATCCCCAATCTTTATCCAAGGATAATGATTACATTTACATTCTTTATCTAAAATTTCAGTACTAGCAGCAATACCAATTACTGCTTGACCAAAATATACAATAGAAAAATCTTTTCCTATATCCTTGCCCCAGTAGCCACGAATTGCTTCTGCCAGATCATTATGATTTGTGAAAGGTGTAGTTATTTCCATATTTTTCTCCTAAAAAGCCATTGTATCTACATTTATTTTTATACTGTACAAAGCAAAAGGAACATTATCACTACAAGAAAGTTCAATAGTGAAAACTTTTGCCATTCCAAAGTTATAGAAAATACAATCATAGTCATAATTTCCAGTATATCCAATATCAACAGTTTCCAAATCAGTCCAGTCGCTACCATCAGCAGTATAACGCATCATCATTTGAGCACCATTACTATAAAAATCTGAACTATATTGACCATTATTTGTAGAAACTTCTATATTGTTTATAATAAAATGAGATTGGTCAGAATATATAACTCCACCTCTACGAAGTCTCAAAATAGGATTATTGTCATGTTCGTTCCACTTTTCTTCAGTTTGTTCAACAATACATCCTTCGGCTGTTTGCCAAACATTACCATTTGGGTTTAGTGTAGCATTACTATAACGCCAACTTTTCAATAAGTTTTGATTATCAAGTGAAGCTCTTTCAGTCCAAGATTTTTCTGTTAGGTCATAGCAATAAGTTTTATTAGCAGTAGGAAAGTCTAAAACATAAAAGATATGTTGATTGGCTTGCCAAATTTGTGCTTTTGCATCGGCAATAGTAGAAAATTTAGAGATTTCTCTTTCAATTGCGGGTGTAGAAACTCTTTCAGCTTCAGTACCGCCTCTATTTACATATACACCATTATTACCGATATCAGAAGCACCAAGCCATATAATTATATTACCAAGTTGACAAACCGAATCAACAGCTTTTAGACCAATCATTTGAGCAGCACTATCTGGTGAATTGAAAGGAACATTCAAATCATTTGTGTACTGAAACATTTGGAAAGAAGTATCACCAAAAGTGAAAAGTCTTGTACTATTAGAAACTATAGAAGTTATTTTATCTGGTTGCCAGTAAGCTTCTTCAGATTGACCAGTTTTACCCCATTCAGGTGAATCAAACATAAATATATTTTTATCAACAGTTCCATCATTTACATTTTCACCTGCACTATTTCTTTGGAAAGGAAACTTATAAGTTATATAAAAAGAATCAGAATCAGAATCATTTACTACAATATAACCATGTAAGTAAGCAATATGAGAAGGTTTTATATACACATTATTTGTTTCATCTCTAAAAGGAAGTTGTATAGGTGTGAAATCTTCTATTTGTAAGGAAGGTTTGATTTGTGTATCAACTGCATAACAAGAAATACCATCAACTAAAACCAAGTGTGTATGGAAACCATAAAGATTACTTGTTTGAGCAAAGTGTACAGTTGAACTTCCATTAGGAATTTGACCAATAGCAAAAGGTTGATTAGTTTCATTGTTTATCAAATAAAGTGTATCATCAAATACAGTATAGGTCACTGGTCTATTATTATAACCAATAGAAACAGTATACATACCTCTACAAGTACCAGGTATATCACAAACTTTTTTATAACCATTTATAGGTCTAAGGATTTTATTTACATAAGATTCATTACCATCAACAGTTTCTTCATACATGTTTAGTGTATAACTGTTTGAAACTTTCGCCAGGTCATAGCGAGAAGATTGTCCAACTATATTTGTTATTACATGTTTAGCCATATTAGATTCCTGTTATAAAAGAACCACCAAGAAAGTTAGACATTAGACTTCCCATATTACCAGAATCTCTAGTTATAATAGATTTAGAAGCATTAGCAGCTTGCAACATATTTTCAAGGTCAGTAAGTTCTTTCAAAAGAGACTGTTGTTTTGTTATATCAGTTCTAGGAAGAGCCACAGAAAGTTTATAAGCAAGGGCTCTTGTCAAAAGTTCAATGTAAGGGGCAGGAAGATTTATTACATCATTATCATTATAACTCATTTCACAAGTATAGATTAGTTTACAAGTTCTACCTTGAGAAACAAAGATTGGTTTGAAATATAATTTATATTGATTTTTACCAGTAGGTTGCCAAGAAACAGCATAGTTTCCATAACCAGCAGAATAAAACTGGTCATAAGCAATAAAGTTCATAGGTACCCAATCATTATCAGTAAGTTTATATAAAATTGCTTTAGGTGTTTGAATTTTATTAGCTTCAACTATAACATCAGGACCTTCCCCAACAAGGAAAGATTCGTTTTGAGGAACAAAATTTACTTCATTTGAATAAGCAGTTATAAAATTTCTGTTAGAATATTCTTCCAAAACTCCTTTTAGAAGATTATTAGCAGATTCAAAAACATCTGAAGGAACTGCTCTTTTTCTTGGAACTATATTTGCTCTTGAACATGATTCAACAATTATTGAACGATAAGTGCTGCTCATTATAAATTCTCCTCTTTACTATATAAAATTAGTTGTGGTTATTACTTTGCCACCATCGCTATTCATATATTTTTCGTATATTTCTATAAGTTTTAGGTCAAACTCTGCTTTTTTATTATATCTTTCAAGAACATGAATACCAGCAACATAAGCAAGTCGGAAAAAATAACTATATGCTTTACCTTTTGAAGGATTATATAGATTACTATCTATAGCATTGAATATATCCATATATGCTTCTGTTTTTATTTCATTTTTTATATTTTCGTCTTGATATCTGAATTTACCATTATTTAGGCAAATTCTTACAATAGTCATTACACAGTTTCCTAAAAGTTCATTTTCCCTATAAGTTATATTACCTTGTTGTCTTTTTATAGAAAGGTCTTGAAAAACTTCATTATTAGCAATAGGTCTGTTTTTATTATTTTTACCGTGTTTATATATTACACCATCTTTGTGTATATGTAAGTTATTTTTAGATAAAATTTCAAGATACTCATTATACTGCATGTTTTTTACTCCCCATTATATACCTACAAATTTCATGGCTATCTTTAGACCATCTTTACTATTTATAACAGTTTCTTCATTTACATTATATAAAGAAAGTACAAAAGCATCAGAAGTATCAGGTGAGTGTCCAAGTATCTTTTTTATTTCATCTTTTGAAACCAAAGCAGATTTTCCAGAATTATTGATAAAATACTGTTGTATAGTTAGTTCTTCTTTTAGTTCCTTATCTTCTACAAAGAAACCTTCTTTTATTTTCTTTACTGCTTCCAAATACATTTCGGCTCTAACATTAGAGAAAAGTGGGTCTTTGGGTTTTCCACCAAAGTTTACTTGGTTCAGTTCGTTTGTGAAAGTAAGTTTTAGCATATCATATAATCCATTTCCATATCCACCACCAGCATCTATATTGATTCTTCTTGGATTATATTTGTTTATAAGTTCTCTTACTATATTTGTCATTTCAAAAGTATCAGCTACTTGTTTACGAACTATCTCTACGATTCTTCTTTTATTTGATACCACAATCACATTATAGTCTACACCATAACCTGAACAGTCTATACCAAAAGTATAATCTGTATCAGACATTGCGTCAGAATACATTACAGAAGGAAAATCATTCATTGTTATGATTTGATTTATTAGAGAATCTTCAATAAACTCACCCAATAGTTGCTGTTTATATAGTGGTGTATCTTTACCATATTTTTCTATTTGAGCTTGTTTATATTCTTCAGAAGTGAAAGGATTATCAAAGGTTGTAGCATGTATAACTTTATCTTTATATTTGCTACATAAATCTTTGAACCATTTGAATTTTTGTTGAGAAGATGGTGAAGAAATAAGTCTTATTTTTCCTTGTTTTATATTTTCACCACGCATACGGTCGGTTATATAGTTATATAATTCTTCTGGACAATAAGCAGCTTCATCAATGATAGCAGCAGATATATCAGTGAAACCCAAAATCGCAGATGGATTTTGAGCAGTTGCACCAAAAATTTCACTTCCATTTTGTAGTGTGAATTTTATACCTTTTGTATAGTGATATTTTACATTGAATTTCAATAAAAGATTTTCTATTTCACGAAAAAGAACTTCGGTCAAAGCACGATAGTTTTGAGCAGCTGCGATTATTCTACATTTTGATTTTGTTGCTTCAAAGATAGTCCATAATGCAGCAACTCTTGATTTACCTGCACCTACACCAGTTGTCAAAATCAAAATAGGTTCTTCGCTTCTTTCTAAAAATTCTTTTTGAAACTTTGACGTTTTGATTTCTACTTCCATTATTCCACCATTGTTATTTTGACATTCAAGTCTTTATCATTGCTTACATCAACAGTTGTTTGTTTTGATTCTTTTCCCCAACGAGAAGAATCTCTGCGTTCAAGTATATCCAATAAAGTTTTGGCAGATTTTTGTGTTCTTTCCAAAAGAAGTTGTTTTGTTAGTGATACTCTCGCTAAAAGCAATAAATCATTATATAGTTTTTCCCAGTTTTCATTATAATCTTCTATAACTGTACCAACAGGACAAAGTTGTCTACAAGTATTATACCATTCTTCTGGTGTTGAACAAGTTATCAAAGCTATGGAACAGTCTCTCAAAATTCTTGTATCTCTTGTTATAGCAATACCATTAGAAGCTTTTACTATCTTTTCTGCTAGAAAAAACTCTGTTCCATCTTTGAATAAATCTTTTACAAAATCAAATAAAGTCATTATAACCCCCATTGTCAGTGTCAATGTTACACGGGCAGTTTTACTTCTCTTTTACCCAGGAAGATTGATTCTTGTAATGGACTCGGTCAGAATCGGACTGACCACAAAAACCTTGCAAAGGTTTCTCGCCTCCTTGGAACATGCGAGCCCGGTATTGGGCAGTTTATAGTCATACCCGGGACTATAGGTTAGAAGAATGCAGAGTATGTTGGGTCTGCGGTTAGTGTTGAATAGTTAGGAATTTTTGTGCAACCACGGAAGCATTGTCCAATATATACCGATGTTCCGTTATTTATAGCACTTAGAACCCAATCCATAAATGGAACAACATCACTACGAAGTTCAGAACAATATAGAAACATCTGGTACACACTCTTTACTGTACCGGATAATATTGGGGTGTTGCTATAATCAGTTGGAATGGCTGAAATCTTTGTATAAGCAAATTGTTCATTTGCTAAATGCGATGCTCCAGCCCATGCATTATATCCTTCCCATGAAGAAGGAATAGAAGTAAGATAACTATTCTTGAAACAGCCATAATCCCTATCACCATATTTACCGAAATTACCCCATGATTCTATACTATAATTAGTCTTCATATTAGTGAATACATTGAATACATTATTGCCGGATGTATTGAAAGACTTTACTATGAAAGGTTTATTAGCACTTATATTAGTATCAGCTCTTTGTGCATCATTTCCTATAGTAGAGCTTACATCACAGAAATAGCAATCATTGAAGTAAGAAACAGTAGGTGAACCAGCAGTTATAGCAGTATTTGTTGTTATTGTGAAGTTTGTATCATTTACATCATTTGGTACTATTACTATACTATGTGCTGATGCAATAGGATTTCCACCATTTGACAAGAAATCAAAACTGGAAGTTATCTTGTTACTGCGGTCAATGATGTTTACACCAGATGCAATCAAGTCACCATTTACAACAACTCTATCAGTATAAGTTTCAACGATATTGCTTCTGTTAGCAGTAGAAGTACCATTACCAATTACATGTAGAGCACCAGTAGCAGGAGCATTGTATTGACCTTCTACGTGCTGTGTCTGAGTATCTGTAATAGTATAACGGCCTTCAGCATGAGAATACTGGTTCATTGCTGATGTAGCTGCACCTTCTGCATGTGAGTGGAAAGCATTAGCAACAGTATAGTTACCTTCAGAGTGAGAATAGTTACCCACAGCACTTGTTGCATAACCTTCCGCATGAGAAGCAACACCTAATGAATTAGTAGTAGAACCTTCCGCATGTGAGTATGAAGCTGAAGCAATAACTTGAACACCTTCGGCATGGCTTCTAACGTTGAAAGCAGAAGTTCTATAGCCTTCAGCGTGTGCACCGTTTCCAGCTGCATAAGTAGATACGCCTTCACTATGTGCCTGGTCATCTAATGCTGATGTCAAATAACCTTCAGCGTGTGCACCTTGCCCACGTGCTAAGTTTCCTCTACCTTCAGCATGAGCATAAGCTGATGTTGCTGAAGTTTCAGAACCTTCTGCATGAGCACCAGTAATTGCAGCAACAGTTGCGTTACCTTCAGCGTGAGAATAATTACCTAAAGCACTTGTTGCTTCACCCTCAGCGTGAGATGCAGGACCATTTGCGCGGGTGTTCTCACCTTCTGCATGTGAATACTGACCATTTGAAACTGCCTTATATCCTTCGCTATGACTTCTAGACCCGGTCGCCGATGTTTCTTCGCCTTCGGCATGGGCGCCGTTTCCACTAGTGTACGTTCTCACGCCTTCTGCGTGCGAATTTATGCCATAGGCGCGGGTAGAACCACCTTCTGCATGCGCAGCGAGGGCGCCTGCAATCGAATTGCCACCCTCTGAATGTGACTGTTCACCGATTGCACTCGTCCTAGAACCTTCGGAATGTGCATACACATTTGCATAGGTTCTGTTGCCATGTGAGAAACTGTAATTTCCGTAAGCGTTAGTCTGGTCCCCGATTGCAACACTATTGTTTGTTGCTGAGCACGCTAGATTTTTGATATCTATTCGTCCAGAATTTGAAATGGTGATATTCACACCTGGTGTAAGTTTATCTTGCTTTCCACTAAGTTGGCCAGAAACTTCAGCAGAAACCTGACCAGGAATAGCAGCAGTTGCGGCCGTAATCACAGCATCTTCTGTAGCAGAGAATGTATTGAAATCATTTCTCAAGTCAGCACTATATGCAGACCACGCAGTTGTCAAATTGTTTATTGTTGCTTCATGATATACTGCACTATTTGTCAATCCAGCTACAGAAGAAGATAATTCTCCAATTTTATTGTCCTGAACAGTATTCTTACCAGAGATAGCAGCTATATCAGTTACATTAGTCTGTACCTGTGCGCTGATACCTGCAATGTTTGCACTGTTTGTATCTGCCTTTGCAGAAACAGCGGCTAAATCAGTTGAATAGCTAGAAACAGATGCTAGAGCAGCGTTAGCAGCTGTAACAGCAGCATTTGCGACTGAAACTGCAGAATTAGCATCAATAACTGCTGAAGCAACATCACTTGATACTGTTGCCATATCGCCGCGAAGATCAGTAAATTCATCTTCAAGGCGTTCAATAGCATCGTTGCTGGCTACACCAATGTTCTTGCAGGCCTGCTCCTTTTCTTCTGGTGTCAAATCAAGTGGTCTATAAAAAGGAACATCACCAGTATCATTTACTGATTTTGATTTGTTCCAATCCTTATACCATATATTGTCTGCCATATATTCTCCTATTTTCCAAAAATTTCATCACTTGTTGGGGCAAGTCTTTTACGAAGGCTTTCAAGGATTTCATTTTGTTTTTTCAAAATTTCAAGAATTTCCAAAAGAAGTTTTTCACTATTCTTCGTCAAATTCTTCTCCTTCGTAGTCATCTCTATACATTTCTTCGTCATCTTCTCCATAAAGAGCCTCATTTATTTGTTCAACTTCTTCGTCTGTGAAGTGATATTTTTTATCAAGTATATCAAGAATTTCAACCAATTTTTCCATAAAAATCTCCTATTTTTTGTTATTTGCTATATAAAATTAGTTATATAAAAAAAGCTAGTTTTCACTAGCTTTATTTATTTTTTCCATTATTTGTAAGATTTTTATAGTTTGTCTTATCATTTTTCGCCAATCTTTTCGTACCTTACCAGCGCCGAAAAAGAAGTGAATTACAGAATGTGAAGTATGATTCAAACAAATAAAATGGGATTTTATCAGTTTTTCATAGTTTTCTTCGTTCAAATCCATGTGGTGTAAGTTCATGGTAGCTGAAAGTTTTTTACCTGTTATATAGTCTACTTTTTGTTTCTCTTTCATTTCTTTACGAAAGTTTAGCCATTTTTTACTTTTTCTGAACTTTGTTTTATCTTTTTGTGAATATGCCATATATACCTTTATTTTATAATCTTTTCAAGTTCTTTTTTTATCCATTCCTGTACATCGTCAACTGTTTCTATATAGTCTTTTAGTTTCATTTTCTTTCCTGTTTTTGAGATTATAAAATCGTCAGGAACATCAATCTCAAAAGTGTGTAAGTGTCCCTTCTTTTTTTCATATAAATCTTTCTCAATAGCATAACTAGTTTTGTTTGTTGTGTATATTACTACGGTTTTCATATTATTTATCCTTATATTGTAGAATTGTTGTTTCATCCATTACATCTTCTTTATTTACAAGTTCTTGAAGAATCTGTATATATCTTTCCATTAGTTTCAAAATCTCTTTGATTTCTTTGATATCTTCATTCATATATCCTCCTATAAAAATTATTCATCTAACATTTTTATAAATTTAGTTGTATTTTCAAGTTCTATTCTGCATTCATTTTTTGCAGTTCTTGAAGCAGTTGGATTATTTCTAAAATTCTTATATGAACTGTATAATCCTGCATGTCTAAGTTCCAAAATCAATCTCAAAAAATCTTTGTTTTTCTTATTATTTATTTTACATAAGTAGTATATCCATTCTTTTGTATCTTGTGGATATAGTCTATATCCATAATTATCCAGATTCCATCTTCTCCATATAATCATATTTGAATCAGTCTTTATTGGTAGTTTATATGTTCTTGCCAATCTTGTATTTAGGTCTTTGTCTTGTGAATTTATAAGTCTATATTCTATACGATTTTCAAATAAAACGATTTCTGTATCATCATTGAATTTGTCCATTATATCCAAAACTTTATAATATGGATTATCATTACTTACATTTTTTCTCCAACCAAGTTTATAATATTCATGTATTTGTTTATGGGTTTTTTCATTTACTGCTACAAATCTGTTTGGTTCCAAAATAGTATATTCATTGCTTTTCAAGCAAAGATGATGGCAGTTCCAGTTATCTTTTAGTGGTTCTCCGGTCACAAAATCCCTTCTATCTTGGGATTCAGCAACAGTTTCTCTCCAGTTTCTCCAAGTTTCAGATTTACGAAACTCTATCTTTTCATTCTCATTCAAACTTCTATCATGTCGTTCAATTTTTATATTCATGGCTATCTCCTATATTTTGTTATATATTGTATATATAACTTTTATTTTTCAGATTTTGACCCCTAATATAGCAATCAATCTTTTTTTTGTAACCTTTTCAATTCCTGATAAATAAATTTTTTATTTTTATCTGAAACATTGAAATAATCAAAAATTTCGTCATTCGTTCTTTTTGTTTTATAATCTTCCATAAAGGGCAAATACTTAGGGGTTACAGCACCATTCATAGAATGACATTTACACATATAAACGAAAAAAGGAGAAGTTATATAATCATAGAAATTAGCACATTCGTCTGCAGTATCAAATTCAGCAACATTTACAGTGTCAAATGTTTTCAAATTGTAAGATTTTGCTTTTTCAGGAGTCAATCCATGTACATCTTTTCTATCAGGATTTACACATTTATTATCAACAAAATATCTATATCTATCTCTTGAAAATGTTGGTCCTGAATTCAAGGCGTCAATATGACCAGACAACAAACACACAGGAACAAAATTCTTTTTCTTTGAATCTTTATAGAGTTTGAGTTCAGGACAGGCAGAAGATTTTTTCATTACTGATTTATAAATTTTTCTATAATTTTTTGATTTGCCATCTAATAAAGCAGTATAATCATATCCACCGTTCTTATCAAATTTATATACAGCAACAGTGGTGTTGTACTGAATACCAAACATTTTATCAATTTCAGCAGAGTCAATTATTTCAATATCTTTGATTCTTTTTGAAATCGTATTTTCAAATTTTTTATAATCACTGTTTTTCTTATATGTTGCTAACGGGTCTTGTAACCAACGAATAGGACTTATGTTTACAACATTGTCAGCATAAGTCAAAACCTTTTCAATGATTTTCAAATGAATATCCCAAGGCGGATTACAAATAAAGTTATCTATTTTCATTATACACCTCATATAATTTATTCAAAAAAGGTCTACTTGGTCTACGGGTTACAGTTTTGAAAAATATCAAAGAAAGTTCATTATTTCTTTCATTTACCCAATCACAAAATTCTTGTGCTTCTTGTTTTTTAGATAGTATTATACTATTTCTTTCATTAGCAAAACTACCCAAACCTAAATCTTTTCCATTCATTTTTATAGCTAAACCAGTTTTGGTTTCCGAAAAGAAAGGTGCATTATCAAAACTATAGTATTCATTTTTATCACCTTTCAAGTCAAAAACAAATATATTAGACCATGCTATACCAAAAGGGTTTCCCACATATTCAGCTGTTTTATATCTTACTTTTGAAGTAAGTGGCATTACTGCTATACAATGAGAAACTTTTGGTTTTATTTCATTCATAATTTTATTATGAAAGTTTGGATTTAGATATGAACCAAAAGGTGGGTTAGCTATTACTATGTCTAGTCTCATTGTATATCTCCCATAATTTGTTTACACATGATGTTTTTGGATTTATATGAAAAAATGTTTTTCTAAAGAATTGTGCTGTTTCATTTGTTTGTAACCATTCAAGAAAGTCTTGTGGAAAATCTTTTGAAACTGTATATCTTCCACCACCAGAAAATTTCATTTTTTCATCAGGTATTATACAAAAGTTATAATTCCAACGAGCATATAGATTATATCCACTTTTTGGTTGCCAAAACCAAGCTTTTTTCAAGCTCATATATTCGTTTATATTTCCCTTCATATCCATAATAAACAAATTTGGTGATTTACTATTGTAGTCTTTGAAAGGGTTTTCAACAAATTCAGCAGTTTTATATGTTGTTGTTCTGTATATTGGGTGTATAGTTATCCAATTATTGATTTCTAATTTTTTCAATGCCATATCTATTTTTTGGCATAAACCATCGGATTTATTATCGTATGGTGGGTTCATTATAAAGCAATCAATTTTCATTTTTACTCCATTCTATAAAACCCCAAATGGCAGTTATAGTTTGAACTGTGTCTAAAACGCATCGTCCATATTGTTGTGTATAAAAGTCCAAAATAAACCAAGCTATATTACAAACAAACCATATAAGAAAGCACCATTTGATTTTCTTACAGTTTAGTATAGTTCCAAATATACAACTTATTGCTAAAATCCAGCCTAGCATTTTACAAACCTATCTCTCCATTTGCTATTGTATAATATGTTTGCGATTATCCAAAGTCTCCAAGTCATACAAGGAACAAAAACTTTATATGGTTCCCAGTTATCTCTTATAAACTTATTTATTTCTTCCATTTCAGTATCGTCTATTACATCCATATATTTTCTATTTTGTACACTTTTATTTGTCTTTCTTAGTTGATAAACTGTACAATTTCCCATTTTCAAAAAGAAGTAGTCAGACTTCTTTATAAGTTTTAGACGATGTATTTGTGGAAACAAAACTGGTTTATTATCATTCATAGTCCATATAAAAGTATAGCAACAAATTCCAGGAAACTTTCGTTTTTCTATATTGGTGATTTTAGTCAAAACTGAAGAAGTGCCAGCATAGTTGGATATACAAACCACTCTATGTTTATCAAGTGATTTCATTATATTTGAACAAAGTTTTGTATTACCACCACGAATGGATTTCTTACGAACAGCACCACCTTCACCACTATTATATGGTGGATTCATTATAAAGCAGTCTATTCTCATTCAAAAAAATCCTCCAATGGTGCTTTTTCTGGGTCATCAACCAACTTGATGAAATCAAAGAAATCTAGGTTATAGAAGTTTTCTTTCCAACTTGTATCTGTTACATTATGTTTATCTGCCCATTCTTGTAAGTTTTCCATAAGTATATCGTAAGATTCTTTCAAAAGCTCATTACCATACATTGTTTTCAAAGCAACTGTTGGGTCTATACCATGTTTTACACGATTGTCAAGCATTGGGATAATGATGTTTCCTACACCACAAGTTGGGTCACAAAAAGTCTTTGTTGGGTCACTCCATACTTCATCTTCAACCTTTGCCATCATTTTCTCAACAATGTCAAGTGGTGTAAAGATTGACCCGGTTTTCTTTCTGGTATCTGTATCAAGATGTGTATTATCTAAAATCATTTCTTTCTCTCCACTAAATTTGTATATCCATATTTATATAGTATATCTGCATATATCCATTGTGGTGTTTTCATTATTTTACTATACATTTTCAACCATTCACTATAGTTTTGTTCTTCTAACTTTAGTATTTCATTTATTTTTATGAACTGTTCTTGGTCTATATCCAAGAAAAATTTATTTTCATCAGCAGTCTTTCCACCTGTTCTTATCATAAGATGCTCAAAAACTTTATTATGAATCCCAAAAACTTTTATAAAGAAGTTTGATTTATTTTGGGTTTTTATTATATAATGATTTTTATATAAACACTCACCCAAATTCATTGTGAAAATACCAGTACCATAGTCTATATTTGGAAAATCACAGTTTTCAAAAGAAGATATAAAAGTAAGACCATATTGTACTATAGTAGAAGGACCGCAAATCACAACAGTTTTATATACTGTTAGATTTTTTATTATTTGTTTTCCTAATTGTGAATTTTTTTTGTTACCAAAAGGTGGATTACAAATAAAGCAGTCTATTCTCATTTCTTTACCATTTATTAGCATTTAGGTTTCTACATCTAGCAATTTTCAATTTTAGAGATTGTGGTAACATATTATTTTGCTCCCCATTTTCTCATCCATTCTTCATATTTATCATTTTCATTTTCTTTTTCCAATTCTTTTCTAAGTTTTAGTTGTGTTTTACCATATTCTTTTCCTAACTTTTCATTTAGTATTCTTCCAATATTTTTCAAAATAGTAAGTGGTGATTTATGAAGTTTTTTAGCTGTTAGATTTATATACCATAGTTCTTCAGTTATTGCTATCTTTTTATAGATTTTTTCATTTATAATGTATTGTGCTATATTTTCTAAAATTTCTTTTTCTGTATCAAGATGTTTGTTATATGTAAGCATTTTCACCTCTCTTTATGATATGTATTATTTGAAGTCTTCTTCTATATCTTTCAATTTTTGTTCCATTAGTTGTTCTTTTGTATATATTTTACTATATCTTATAAGTTTCTTTATATTCATAAGATTTATTTCTTCTCTATCATTTACTGAGCCTTGTTCATATACTACATTACAATGATTCAATTCTTTTCCTTCCTCATCTTTACAACTCAAATCAATTCTTATACATTTTCCCATTTTATATACATCTGAAAAAGTTGTTTCGGTTATTTCAACATATATTCGTGAACCTTTATAATAGTATCCATCATTCAAATCAAATAAAATCATTAGAAATCCTCTTCTATAGCTTTCAATTTTTGTTCTATTTCAAGTTCTTTTATTTCTTTTATTAGTTCATTTATTTCTTTATCATTATTTATTTCTTCAGCTTTTCCAAGTTTTAGTTTCAATATAAAAATCTTATATTCAAGCTCAAACTTTTCTTCATTCATTTTTGATTCTCCAATCTATTTATTTCTTCCAAAAGTTCGTCAGGTGTAGTTTCTTTTTCAGGTGTATCTGAAAATTCTTGTTCTATTATCCATAGTTTATATTTCATCTGTGCTTCTTTATAATCTTTTTCAAATTTGATTTCTTCTTTATATAATTTCTCCAAATTAGATTCAAAACTTTCTTGAAGTTCTTTTGAAAAATCTTCTCTATGTTCTAGCAATTCTAATATAGTTTCTTTATATCTTTTTACATTCATTAGACTATTTTCAATTTTTATAAGCCACAAAGGTTTGTTCATAATCATACCTCCATAAAGTATGTATAACAAAAAAAAACTTTCCCATCGTTTGTTCAGGGAAAGTCTTTGTGCAATTATTGTAGGTCATTGGTAATCAAATGCACATTGTATTTATAAAAGAAAAAGCACACTATATTTCAAGTGTGCTATGTGAGGTTTATTTTGCCAAAAATTCTCTAACTTTTTGAGAATAATCTTCAGTATCATCTTCCCAAGATTTCATACATGTTATAAAAGGATTTTCTTCAAAGTCTTTATTTAGATACCATATTTCTGAATCTATTTTAGCTTTCTTTAGTTTCAATGAAAGTTTATTCATGGTGTTTATAACTGCCTCTCTTTTCATTTCAAGTTCTTTTCTATTTTCTTCTGTTAGTTCTTTTGTTTCTAAAACAGTGTTTATTCTTTTTATAGCATTTTCACAGTTTTTATATGATTTTTCTATATTATAAATCCATTTTGGTGTATTCATATAATCTCCTATAAATTT
>Ga0247608_10002115_pt1 | contig 25690 bp, 22 predicted proteins | sample 176DNAGHGlowgp2_FD_193490 | JGI IMG/M metagenome (GOLD analysis project Ga0247608, IMG submission 193490) | Sheep rumen microbial communities from Palmerston North, Manawatu-Wanganui, New Zealand - 1766 DNA GHGlow gp2 | ecosystem: Host-associated > Mammals > Digestive system > Stomach > Rumen ... | reverse complement strand
ATACGCTGATTCTTAGGGTCAGCCTTTTCCTTTTCTGCATCAAAATACGGCAGGTATGTATCGACCATCTGAATGGTGGAAATATAGTTCATCTGCACCCCGTGCTCCTTTGCAAACTTGTCAACAAACTCAGGAAAGATGGTACTATGCGCACCAAAAGTGCCGACGGTGAAGAAATAATCGGCCTTGAAAGTGGAACGGGCGATAAAGTCCTGGACGATTGCCGGCAGTATGAAGCAATAGACCGGGCAGACAAAACCTATTTCTTCCGCTTCATAGACGGGATTCTCATTGTGGATTTCCTGTGAGATACTGCGCAATTCAGCCTTGTCGCCGCCCAGTTGCCTGGCGACGTAAAGGCTGTTGCCTGTTGCCGAGAAGAAAAAGACGAGTCTCTTGATTCTTGCTGGTTTGGGAGTTACGACTTTTGCAGCAAGAGGGGTAGTTGCAATCGCTGCTCCTACAATCAGAGTTCCCATGCATTTCAGGGCTTCTCTTCTGTTCATGTTCTTGTTGATATCCATATCCTTCATTACTTAAGCGTGTCATACACTTCATCCGTCACAGGCTCGCACCACTCGTTGCTGGCATCTTCCTGCACATCTTTATGATAGGTGAGGTGCTGGAACCATGAGTTCTTCTGCGCTCCGTGCCAGTGCTTTACCTCGGCAGGAATGGCGATGACGGTGCCAGGAGTCATCTCAACAGGAGCCTTGCCCCATTCCTGATACCAGCCACGACCTGCAACGCAAATCAATACCTGTACCTGCTTGTGGTGAATATGCCAGTTGTTGCGGCAGCGGGGTTCGAACGTAACGTTCATGACACCACCACCGACATCTGCCAGATAACTCTGCCCAATGAAGTACTTGCCATAAGGATTAGGTTCGCCCTTAGGCCACTTGGTGTTCAGGGTATAGCCCTCGTCGCAGAGCCAAACGCAGAGTTCATCGACCAACTGCTGACTGTTACCCATATTCACGGCACCCTGCTTGTGGGCGGCGAGTTGTGGAGCAACGCCTTCGAGACCACTCAGGGCAGCTACGGTAACTATCTCACGGTCGGCAGCAGAGAGCTGGTCGCCAGCGAAGATGTCACCGAAGAGGTGTGACTTCAGGTAGTAGTCGTCCTGCGGACAGAATTCATAATTGAACGGCTTTCCTGAGAGTTGTGTCTGGTTCTTTGTGCCCAGTTCGTATGCCTTCTTGGCATCATCCCACTCGGCAGGACGCTTCCAAGGCTTGCCTTCTTGCCAGTTAGCCTGTTTGTTCTCCAGCACCTTACTCAGCACTCCTAGCGCATTCAGCGAACGGGGAAATCCTGTGTAGGCATAAAGCTGTGAGAAGGCCTCCTTCAGTTCGTTGATGGTTACACCATTGTCTAAGGCCATGCGAACGGCAGGCTCCAAACGAGTCATATCCCCTTGTGCCATCAGACAGGCACATGCTGCCAATCCCTTTTGACGCTCGGTCAGCGTCTGTGCATTTACTGTTTCCATCATCAATAATACCGCCAATAAAAAGACAATTCGTTTCATATTACATGCTTTCCTTCAAAATCTCTGTTATGTTCTCTTTTGTCAGATTCAGATAGCCTGCAGGATAGACCACAGTGGTCTCGGTGATACCGGAAATCATCTCTTCTGTGGCACCTAACTCACTGATGGTGAGTGGAAGACCAATCTCCTGCATCCAGGCTTTCAAAGCCTGCAGACCTGCTTCGGCTATCTGCTCATCGGTCATTCCTTCTCCCTGGATATCCCACACGTTCTTGGCAAAGCGCACGAATTTTGGCAGACCGTTCTGCATAGCGCGACGATAGTAGGCCATCGAGACGGAGGCGAGGGCATAGCCGTGAGGAGCGTGCGTCCAGGCTCCCACGCTGTGACCAATCATGTGTACCATCCAGTCTTGCTGCTTACCCAGTCCGATGAGGGTGTTCAGTGCCCATGTGGCTGTCCACATGATGTTGGAGCGCGCCTCGTAGTCCTGTGGATTCTTCACGGCGATGCGGCTACTATGGATGACCGAGCGCATCAGTCCCTCTGAGAGATAATCGCTGGTGTTGTCGTCGAAGTCAGAGAAGTACTGCTCCATGATGTGGTTCATGATATCGTAGATGCCTGCCTTCATCTGGTTTTCGGGCACGGTCATCGTAAACTTCGGGTTAAGAATAGAGAACTTAGGCATCAGGCGGCTATCGAACACATGGCCCACCTTGAACGTGTGCTCAGTATCGGTAATCACCGTACCAGCATTCATTTCCGAGCCTGTGCCTGCCATTGTCAGGATGCAGCCTACGGGCAGCAGTCGCTGATCCTCAGCGGGGTTCTGCTGCTTCAGCCAGAACTGGTCCCAGTAGTCACCTTCGTAATAGACGGATGCAGCTACCGCTTTCGAGTAGTCGCACACACTGCCACCACCAAGGGCAAGAATCAAATCCACCTCATTCTCGCGGGCTATCTTCACGCCCTCGTTCAGTTTCTCCAAAGTCGGATTGGTCATCACACCAGGGTTCTCGATGATGGTCTTGCCTGCCTCCCTGAGGATAGCCACTACCTGGTCGTAGATACCGTTACGCTTCACACTGCCGCTGCCATAGTTGAGCAGTACCACAGGACCATAGCCCTTCAGTTCGTCCTTGAGGAAGTTCAGGGATTCATCGCCAAAATACAGTTTGGTGGGATTGTAATAAGAAAAGTTTCCTAACATAGTTTATTTTTATTTATCGTAATTAATAGCTTTTTCTATTCAAAGTGCAAAGATACAACAATTTTCTGAGATGTTTTACAAATTGCACCTTGATTTTTCAGTCGCTACTGCACTAAATTATAATACGATCTTTCTGCCATTCTTGATATAAATACCTTTCGAAGGATTGCTAACCTTCACACCATTCAAGGTGTAAATATTCCCTTCGCCCTTAGAAAATGAGTTAGGGGTGAGGCTTTCGATGGCTGTCGTGCCTGATGTAAGCGAAAGTGTAACGGCGATATTGCTTTGGCCAGCTTTCAGGAATGTGCGAAGCTCGCTCTCTGATAGTCCTTCGATTTTGCCTAAGCGTGTATAGCTCCAAGAGTTTGTATCGTAGAAGATGCAGATATTGCTGCCGTTATAGAGTACGATGTCTCCTGGCTGAGCTGTCATCTGCTCGTTTTTCGTTGTCAGTGATCTTCCCAAAGAACCCCATATCTCGAAATTGTTGTCGTTGAGTGTTACCGTGATGGGCGCGTTTTGAAGTTCAGCAACCAACTCGAGCGTGGCGTCATTGTCAACTAGCGTAACGCTTTGCGTTTGTCCACCGATGGTGATATACATTTTATCCATAGTAGTATTCTCTTTATCGAAATCCTGTGTCTTGAGCCAGTCTTCAATCAGCGAGGCACGATTGGCGTGGTTGCTGGCATTAATCCACAAGGCTTCACCCATCCACGTGACATTAGGCAATAACCTCTCGGCATCACTCACCACACCACTAATGCCGCTCGAGTGACTTGATACAATCATTCCGACGTGCTTTCCTTCCATCTGAGATGCACTCTGATAGAGGTAGGACTGCATGATGGCTGCCATCTGACTCCACCAAAGCGGGGTCACGATGATGATGTTCTGGTAGTCGTTGAGCGAGGTCGTTACAGGGTCGATGGCAGGGTAGCTATTGGCATCGTCGGGAGCATCCTTGATAGCTTGCAGCAATTGTGTGCCAAGAGCATAGTTGTTAGCCTCGTATTTGAGCCCCTTTTCAGCTGGAAGAATCTCAAGCACGTCGGCCTCAATCTGACTGGTAAGCGTCGTAACAATCTCACGGCAGTTGCCTGTGTAGCTATAGTACACTACTAGTGTCTTGCCTTCATTTGCTGGAATCTCGGCTTTCACCTCGCTGTTCATAGTGCAGCAGCTTAATAGCATCACTGCTAAATAAGAAAAAAAATGTTTCATATATTCTATCTTTAATGTAGGTATTCTAATCTTATTGCAAAGATACGCACATTATTTTATATAGGTATTACACAAATTGGCTGATGATATACCAATTTCGCAGAAAATGCTAAAAAAACATCAATTTTCTACCATTATTGGATTGTTTTATGTATCTTTGCCACCGATATGCGGAATATTTTGAAGGTTGATTCCCCCAACGACTATGCTCGTTTCGTGGATGCTCCGGTGTTGCACCCGTTAGTTAGCATCATCCATTATGATGAGTTGGCGCCCTTTCGTCATAGCCTGAACAACTATGGCGTGTATGGTCTGTTTATCCAGCGACAGTTTCCTAATACGCTCTCTTATGGCATGAAGACGATGCAGGTAAGCGATGCCTCAATCATAGCTGTAGAACCAGGACAGATAGGCGGTTTGGAGGACAATGGTGAGCGCATATCCTTGTGCGGTTGGGTATTGATGTGGTCGCCCGAACTGTTGCTAGGCACCGAATTGGAGAGCCAGATCGACCGCTATCAGTTCTTCTCGTATTTCTACGATGGATCATTGCGTATGGAGCCCGATGAATGGCTTTGCATCACGCAGTTGCTTACCCAGATGCGACAAGAGTTACAGACACACGAGGATTCACCGTCATTGAGAAATGTGCTGCTGGCTTATCTGCGCCTGATTCTGGAATACTGTAACCGCATCTACCAGCGCCAGCTTTTCGAAGAGGACAGGGGAGAGGCTGACCTGCTGAAGCGTTTTCACAATCTGCTGCAAACCTATTTTCGTGAGAACCGGCAGCTGATGCAGGGTCTGCCCACCGTCGCCTATTGTGCAGCGGAACTAGCCTATTCACCGCGTTACTTTGGCGACCTCATCCACAAAGCCACGGGTGGTACTGCCATTGGCTACATCCACAACTACGTCATCAATCAGGCCAAGAGCCTACTCATGCAGGGTCACAACATCAGCGAGACCTCTCGCTTGCTCGGTTTCGACTTCCCACATCATTTCACCCGTCTCTTCAAACGGATTACCGGCCTTACTCCAAGCGAGTTTCTGGGGACATGATTCACTCTTTGTATGTAGTTTTAATGTTCTTCTGAGCCCTTTTCAATATTCGTAAAGCTTAATATGGAGTATCTTCCATTCGCCGATGCTGATTCGGGCATGACGGCCTTGATGCGTCTGGTCACCGTTGTGGCGACGGAGGTATTGCATGGTACCGTCAGAGCTGATTTCCACTTCATCAACGGATAGGAGCCCGAGGCGTTTGCCTTTGAACTTATTGGATACTGGTGATTGGGCTGAGGCCCCGCCGGTTTCTGCAAAACCGTCTTCGCCTAATACCTTGATACCTTCTTGCTGTTTTTCCGCTGGTGTCTTGAAGTCGATGACAACGCCGCTACCCGCTAGCAGATAGTCGAACTTCCCGAGTCGGATGAGCATGGCACCCCCTTCAGGCCAAGTCGTTCCATTGGTGGCGCGAGGATCCCAGGGGAGCGTGAAGTAGTGTCGGCAGGTCATCACCACGCCATTGTCTTCGATGATGCGCTCACGGTCATCTTGATCGAATAGCAGTCCCCAGGTGTTTTCCATGTGTCGGATCTTGAAGACCTGTGATAAAAGTCCGTAAGCCTGTGTCACGGATTCCGTTTCATTTTTGGCGGCCTGGTCGATGGCGAAGGGGCTGAAACCTAGTGCTTGATGTTCACCGAATGCATAAAGAGCACGTACGCCACTGTTCTCGCAGCAACGGCTTTCAGGGATGAAAAGGCGGTTTTTGACTTTTCCGCCATCTTGTGGACGTAGGGGCATGGCATACTGAGCGGCCCACGACTTGAATCCAGTGTCATAGATGTCGGGAGCGAGCAGATCGATACTTGGTGCTCCTTCATGCCATAAGTCGATAAGATGAGCCAGTGGCCCGGCAGACGGATATTCTCCAGGTCGACGCCCGCGACTGTTCATTGCGGCGTTTACATAAAGTGGCATGTCATGAATCTCTCGGGCGGCCTTGGCCAGATGCTCCACATAGCGGGCATAACTCAGTGCCATAAACTTCTCATCAGCGTATTCATCTGTACCATAGCGCTCTGCCCATCGCTCTTTATTGTAGGCGTTTTCTGCCAGTGGTGAGTGGTCGCGTGCCGACTCTAACATACCAATCTCGTTTTCTATCTGCATCATAATGACCACCTTACGCTGTGGGTCTTTTTCCCTGATATGCCGCATCAGCGCGGAAAAAGCCTTCAAATCAGCCTGCAGAACGTCGTTGCTGAAGCACGAGGCAATCTCCATCGGCTTGCCGCCGGCCGTCATGGCTCGTGGGAATCGCTTGGTGTCAAGTTTGAACCAGCCTGGTGTATAACATGACATGGAGTTTTTCCATGCGCCAAACCAGAGAAAGACGATACGCAACTGCTCACGCTGTGCTACGTCTATGGTACGGTCGATAAGCGAGAAATCAAACTTCCCCTCAACGGGCTCCATCAGCTCCCAATAGGCCGGCACAAGCACCGTGTTCAGTCCCAGTGCCCTCATCCGTGGCATAACTTCGTCGATGTCAGCCACTGACGTAGCAGCAGAATTGCTGAGTTCGCCGCCAAGGATGGGGTAACTTAGCTTGATGTCCGATCCCCAAATGGTCAGGGATTCCATCAAAACTATAAAACTAACAATCAGTCTTGTCTTCATCTTATAATGTATAATTAGTAGCTTTTGGTAGAAACTCATCAGAGTGTTCGGTGTGCAAAAATAAACATTATTATTGAGATTTTGCAAGGTCTTTGGAAAAAAAAGCATTTTTCAACTATAATCTGCGGAATATTGTGTAAATTTGCACCATCAAATGAAGAAACGCTATGAGTATTGAATATATGTCACAGGAAGGTTACGATAAACTCGTAGCCGAACTCCGTCAGATGGAGACCGTGGAACTGCCCCAGGTGAAGGATGCCATTGCCGAGGCACGAGACAAAGGTGATCTCAGCGAGAATTTCGAGTATCATGCAGCCAAGCGTGAACAGGCCCGACTATTGGGACGAATCCGTTTTAAGCAGCGTGTATTGGCGAATGCCAGGGTGATTGACACGTCGCGTCTTTCCTCCGACAGTGTGCAGCTGCTCAGCAAGGTGGAGATGACGAATCTGGCTACCAACAGTAGGATGACGTACACGATAGCCAGTCCGAATGAGGCGAATATCCGTGAGGGAAAGATATCCATCAAATCACCGATAGCACAGGCTCTGTTGAATAAGAAGGTGGGCGATGTGGTGGAAGTGCGCGTCCCTGCCGGAACATTGAAGCTTCGTATCGAAAGTATCCAACAATAGCAGGACAAGAGCAATTAAACTAGCGCCAGTGAAGAAAGTTAAGAATAGTGAGCTACTGCTCTCGTATATCCGAGAGGGTCGCACGATGAGCCGGCAAGAGAAATTGTCGCTGATCGTACAGTTGAGTATCCCCTCCATTCTGGCGCAGATTTCCGCAACGGTGATGTTCTTCATCGACGCCTCGATGGTAGGTCATCTGGGAGCAAAGGCTTCGGCTGCCATTGGCATTGTGGAAACAACTGGGTGGCTCATGGGTGGCCTTGCTTCGGCGGCAAACATGGGATTCTCCGTACAAGTGGCCCATTTTATCGGTGCCAATGACTTCGAGGCAGCCAGAAAGGTGTTGCGGCAGTCCATCGTCTGTTGTACGATTTGGGCGCTGATGATTACCTTTATCTCTCTCGTCATCGCACCCTATTTGCCTTATTGGCTGGGAGGCAAAGAGGAGATAGCCCGCGACGCATCACTCTATTTCGCCATTTTTGGCATTTGCGGTATCTTCTTCCAGATGGAAGGTCTGGCTGGCTCGATGCTGAAATGTTCCGGCAACATGAAAATCCCCTCGATTCTGAATATCGGCATGTGTGTACTGGATGTCTGCTTTAACTACCTATTTATATATATATTCAACTTGGGGGTGATGGGTGCTGCCATTGGCACTGGTGCTGCCATGCTGATTACCGCTGCGTTGATGCTCTGGTTCTTGTTGGTGAAGTCGCAGATGCTCTCACTCGTAGGACGCCCTGGCTCCTTCAAGCCTAAAGCGAATACCGTGGGTACTGCTTTTAAGATTGGCGCACCAATGGGCCTGCAACATTTGTTGATGGGTTCGGCGCAGGTTGTAAGTACGCTTATCGTGGCTCCATTGGGAACAGTCGCCATTGCCGCCCATTCGCTGGCCATCACGGTTGAAAGTCTCTGTTACATGCCTGGCTTCGGTATTGCCGAGGCTGCTACGACCCTTGTAGGACAAGGCATCGGCGCAGGACAGAAAGTCCTGACCCGATCGTTTGCCTATATGTCTGTAGGACTGGGCATTACGGTGATGACGTTGATGGGCGTGCTGATGTGGATTTTCGCTCCGGAACTGATGGGTATCATGTCACCTGTAGAAGAGGTGATAGCTCAGGGAACGCAGGTCCTTCGCATCGAGGCTTGGGCAGAACCGATGTTCGCAGTTGCTATCGTGGCCAATGGTGTCTTTATCGGTGCTGGTGACACGATGGTTCCGGCGGCCATGAGTCTTTGCTCGATGTGGCTTGTCCGTCTGACGCTTGCTGCCAGCCTTGCCCCGAAGTATGGCCTCAAGGGTGTTTGGACGGCAATGGCCATCGAATTGATCTTCCGTGGCATCATCTTCCTGATCCGTCTCTTCAAAGGTGGCTGGGCAAACAAACTGAAATTGAAAATGGAGAATTAAAGGTTATCAATATGCGCAAGATTCTGATTGTTTTATCATTTGTCCTCTGTCATGTGTCATTGAGCGTTGCCCAGACGACAGAAGTGCTGCTTGAGACTACAGCGGGTAATATCCGTATCTCACTCTATGACGAGACGCCGCAGACTCGTGATAACTTCTTGAAAATCACGAAGATGGGTGTCTATGACTCCCTGCTCATCCATCGTGTTATCAAGAATTTCATGATTCAGAGCGGCGATACCAACAGTAAGCATGCTAAACCAGGACAGCTGCTGGGCACGGGTGATTTTGATTATACTACGGAAGCTGAGTTCCGTCTGCCCCGGATATTCCATCGTCGTGGTGTCGTGGCGATGGCGAGGGAAGGGGATAAGGTGAATCCCGAAAGGCGCTCTTCTGCCTGCCAGTTCTATATTGTCTGGGGTAAGATCCTCAATGACATGCAGTTAGCTAAAGTTCAGGAGAAACTTGACTCTGCCACTCAAGGACAGGTGAAACTGACGCCAGAGATGATGGAGGTGTATAAGACCGTTGGCGGTACTCCTCACCTCGACGGACAATATACCGTGTTTGGCGAAGTGGTGGAAGGCATGGATGTGGTGGAGAAGATCCAAGGCGTGGAGACAGACAAGAATGATCGTCCGCTAGAGGATATTCGTATCCTGAAAGCCACTGTGACAAAGGACCTGCCCCAGCCAGAGAAGAAAACACCTGCAAAGAAGAAGGTGGTCAGACCTGCAAGGCGTAAATAACTTGCGGTCAAACTGATAGGCACAAAAAAGCCGCTCAAGGGTCATCAACGACTCAAGGGCGGCGCCAACAATCTATGAATAACTAAAAACCTTTTTCTGAGAAGAAACGGAGTGTCACCACTGCGTCTGTTATCCTTACTAACAATTCTTTCTAACACCTTAGAAATACCTATCTCAATCTAAACTTATAAACCTAAACCTAAATCCTAACTAACTATTAACTCTAACTAAAACCTTATTATCAATCTTTACCTTTAACTAATACCTCTGTATCGTGTTCGTGTTAATTCTATTGAAGAATGTCATTGTTTCCTTTTGACGATGCAAAGGTACGACGATTTTCGCAACCTTCAATGGATTACGACCTGTTTTTGACTAAAAAAGGGCTTTCTTTTGATGTATGTCAAGGCGGTTGTGTGCGAACACACCTAAATTGTGCTCGATAACAGCTCTTTTTCTATCTTGTTGGTGAGTTCCACGAACTCAGGGATGGAAAGTTGCTCTGGCCGACGGGTCATCATATCGTCGTTGAAGAAGTCGGGCGAGGCAGGATGGCTAGCATTGAAGATCTGTCGGAGGGAGACACGCAGCATCTTCCGGCGCTGGTTGAAGACGGTTTTTACCACACGGCGGAACAATTGTTCGTCGCAACCGAGGTCTGTCACTTCATTACGGGTCATGCGGATGACGGCACTCTGCACCTTTGGCGGCGGATTGAATACGCCAGGCTCGACGGTGAACAGATACTCCACATTGTACCAAGCCTGAATGAGTACCGACAGGATGCCATACTGCTTGTTGCCTGGCTGTGAAGACATGCGAAGGGCTACTTCGTGCTGGATCATGCCGGTGCAGCAGGGAATCAGATCCTTATTGTCGAGCATCTTGAAGAATATCTGCGAGGAGATGTCGTAGGGATAGTTTCCTGTCAGTACGAACTGCTGACCGTCGAAAACCTCACTCAAATCCATCCGGAGGAAGTCTCCACCTATTATATTATTATAGAGACGGGGAAAATGCTCCTGAAGATAGGCTACCGACTCACGGTCGATCTCCACGACCTTGAAAGGACGTGGCTTTTCTACCAGGTACTGGGTCATGACGCCCATTCCCGGCCCCACTTCCAGCACGGGAATCTCCGGGCAGACATCTACCGTATCGGCTATCGCCTTGGCGATATTCAGGTCAGTCAAGAAATGCTGACCAAGGTTTTTCTTGGGTCGAACTTGTTTCATGGGGGCAAAATTACGATTTTTTTTTCATTCATCCAAAAAAAGACGGGCAGGATTCACATCCTACCCGCCTTTCTCTATGCTTTCTTTTCTTTAACTTTCGTTACTTAACGCCTAAGTTAATGTCGTTGTTTACTTTTACAGCTTCTGCGATACATACTGCAACGACGAATGTTACCATAAATAATAGTGTCATAATCTAATTCCTTTCTCAATTCTTTAATTCGTTATCCTTTTTTTGTCTTTTGACGGTGCAAAGGTACGACTGTTTGCGTACACAAACAAGAAAAACCGCAAAAATAGGCTAAAAAACAGGCATTTAGTTGACATCTGTCAATTATTATTCGTACCTTTGTCCCCATGGAAACGAAGACAATCCTCACAAATACGGCAAAAGTGATCTTCCCGGTCCTGTTGGGCGGGGCCATTCTCTATTGGATGTATAGGGGGGAAGACTTCTCACGGCTGGAGCATGTGCTGACAGATGAGATGAATTGGACGTGGATGTTGCTCTCCTTTCCTTTCGGCATCCTGGCGCAGATGTTCCGAGGCTGGCGCTGGAAACAGACGCTGGATCCCATCGGCGACTTGTCGCCGACTTCCGTGAAGCAACCGTCTTCCGGCAAGAATATCCGGGCAAGAAGTGCTACCTGCATTCATGCCGTATTCATTTCCTATGCTGCCAGTCTGCTGATTCCGCGTATCGGCGAATTCTCACGATGCGCCGTGCTGAAGCATTACGACGGGGTTTCGTTCAGTAAGGCTTTAGGCACGGTGGTGACAGAGCGCGCTGTTGATACGCTGATCGTCATGCTCTACTCCGGACTGATTCTTCTGATTGAGATGAGCATCTTCGGCACATTCTTCCAAAAGACCGGTACTTCGCTCGACCGTATCCTGGGTGGCTTTTCGCTGACGGGATGGCTCGTGACGGCTGTCTGTGGCATGGCTGTCCTGATTCTGCTCCACTTGTTGCTGAAGAACTTCTCTATATATAATAAGGTGAAGATGACGCTGAGCGGCATCTGGGAGGGGGTGCTCTCTCTGCGAGGCGTTAAGAACCTGCCGCTCTACTTGTTATTCTCCATCGGTATATGGGTCATGTACTTCCTGCACTACTACCTGACGTTCTTCTGCTTCGACTTTACGGAGAACCTGGGCGTCGGCTGTGCATTGGTGTCGTTCGTTGTGGCCAACTTCGCAGTTATCGTGCCCACGCCGAATGGCGCCGGCCCTTGGCATTTCGCCATCAAGACGATGCTCATTCTCTATGGCGTAGCCGATGAACAGGCCCTATGGTTTGTACTGATCGTGCATACCGTCCAGACGATGCTCGTCGTTGTCCTTGGTATCTATGCCTGGGCGGTGCTGTCCTTTACGGAAAGACATAAGAATGAGTTTATAGATAATAGATCATAATTATTAAAACAAACAACTATGAGTGAAATCAAGAATCTGAACCCAGTGTGCATCTGGAAGAACTTTTATGCACTGACACAAGTTTCTCGCCCAAGCGGACATCTGGAAAAGGTACAGCAGTTCCTGCTCGACTTTGCCAAAGAGGCTGGGGTAGAGGCTTTCAAGGATCCTGCAGATAACATCGTGATGCGTAAGCCCGCTTCACCGGGGATGGAGAAGAAAAAGGGCGTCATCCTGCAGGCTCACATGGATATGGTTCCTCAGAAGACACCGGAAAGTACCCATAATTTCGAGACCGATCCCATCCAGCCTTGGATCGACGGCGAGTGGGTGAAGGCCAAGGGCACGACACTTGGTGCCGACAACGGACTGGGCGTGGCTGCCATTATGGCTGTCATGGAGGACAAGACCCTGAAGCACGGACCCGTTGAGGCCCTGATTACTGCCGACGAAGAGACGGGCATGTTTGGTGCCAATGCGCTGCCTGCCGGTGAACTCAACGGCGATATCCTCATGAACCTCGACTCCGAGACATGGGGCAAGTTCGTCATCGGTTCTGCCGGAGGTGTCAACGTAACCGCTACCCTTGATTATAAAGAGGTGGAGACCGATGCCGACGATGCTGCCGTGAAGGTAACCGTGAAAGGTTTGCGTGGCGGACACTCTGGTCTGGAGATCCATGAAGGCCGAGGCAATGCCAACAAACTGTTGGTGCGCCTGGTTCGTGAGGCCATCGAGGAGTGTGAGGCTCGTCTGGCATCTTGGCAGGGCGGCAACATGCGCAATGCCATCCCCTTCAAGGCAGAGGCCGTGCTGACCCTGCCGAAGGAGAATGTAGAAGCCCTGAAGGAACTCGCTCAGGACTGGCTTGAGGACTTCACCGATGAATACAAGGGCATCGAGAGTGGCATCGAGGTAATCTGTGAGGATGTGGAGACACCGAAGATGGAGGTTCCCGTGGAGATCCAGGACAACCTCATCAATGCCATCTATGGCTGTCACGATGGTGTGATCCGTATGATCCCCAGCTATCCGAGTGTGGTTGAGACATCGAGCAACCTCGCCATCATCAACATCGGCGAGGGCAAGGCATTGCTGAAGATCCTCGCCCGCTCAAGCCGTGAGGACATGAAAGATTATGTCGTGAAGACGCTCGAGAGCTGCTTCAATATGGCTGGCATGAAGGTAGAGACTGCTGGTTCATACGGTGGTTGGGATCCCAATCCTGATTCAGAGATCCTCCACCTGCTGCTGAAGGAGTATAAGGAACTCTTCAATGCCGATGGTATCATCCAGGTAGACCACGCTGGACTGGAGTGCTCGATTATTCTGGGCAAGTATCCTCACCTGGATGTCGTATCATTCGGGCCAACGATGAAGTCGCCCCACACCACCACCGAGCGCGCCCTCATCGAGACCGTTGAGCCATTCTGGACGTTGCTCAAGAAGACGCTCGAAGATATTCCCGAGAAGTAATTGACTGGCACGGATTGCACGGATTTTTGCGGCTTGTTATTGAAAAAAAACAAAAAACCGTGCTAATCCGTGTAATCCGTGCCTTTTTTATTTCATTATTTCATTTTTATTTCCTATCTTTGCACCCAAATTCACTAAAGTATTAACAAAATTATGGACGATTACCCGGCGGATACTAATAATTCGTAAAGGCGGGGGATGAGCGAGCAAGGCTGCTAATCCCTTTGCCGCTAAAACCATTTCACAAACGAAAAAAGGATTAGCAAGATGAAGACTTTCTGGAACACCCAAGGCGGACTGAGTCAGCTCACAGAGTGGCAGTCCAATTGCTGGATACAGGTGACATGCCCCACCGAAGACGACCAGCGCGAACTCGAAGAGAAGTTCAACATTCCCGATTATTTCATGTCGGACATCAGCGATACCGACGAGCGTGCCCGTTATGAGTACGACGACGGATGGATGCTCATCATCCTCCGTATCCCCTATGTCAAGGAGATACGGTCGAGAACACCGTATACCACCGTGCCGCTGGGTATTATCCATAAGCGCGACGTCACCATCACCGTGTGCTACTACGAGACGAACATGATGATCGACTTCGTGTCTTACCAGCAGAAGCGCAATGAGGGCTTTACAGACTATGTCGACATGATCTTCCGCCTGTTCCTCTCCAGTGCCGTCTGGTATCTGAAGCGCTTGAAGCAGATTTCGATGCTCATCGATAAGGCCAAGCGTAATCTGGACCGTGAGGTGAACAACGAGAGCCTGATCGGCCTGAGCCGTCTGCAAGACTCGCTCACCTATTTCCAGACTTCCATCCGAGGCAACGAGAACTTGCTCCAGAAGCTGAAGTTCAAACTCCAGATCGATGAACTCGATGCCGACTTGATCGAAGACGTCAATATCGAGATGTCGCAGGCCCGAGAGACCACCAGCATATATTCCGATATCCTGGAGTCGACGATGGACACCTATTCCAGCATCATCAACAACAATATGAACACGGTGATGCGTACGCTGACCTCCGTCACGATCATCATGATGATCCCCACACTCGTCACATCTATGTTCGGTATGAATCTGGTGAACGGCATGGAGGAAAAACCCTGGGGCTTCTTCTTCGCGATGGTAGTTTCGGTGGGTATTTCGGCAATGGCATGGTGGTTTTTCCGCCACAAACGGCTCGTTTAGCATCTTTTAACTTTATTTTAGGCTTAATTCTTTACTTTTTTCGTACCTTTGACCCCAAATAGCCTGCATGCAGACGCTTGTTGGGCTATAGGGATGATGGTGCTAGCACCATGATACGTATAGTCAATAACTAAAAAAGTTAAATGATGGACTCTCAAGACAACACCCTCGTCAATGGCGCAGCCGCTTCTCCAGCCGAAGTACAGGGTCAGAACGAAGTAATCAATGAAGCGGTAGAGGAACAGCCTCGCAAGGTCTATGAATCCAAGTCAGAGATTCTGGAACGAGTGAGAGAAATCGCCCATGGTGACGAAGCCCCTCAGAAGGATGAGGTAGACTATCTGAAGACTGCCTTCTACAAGTTGCATGTCGCTGAGCGCGAGGCCCAACTCAAGGCCTACATCGAAGCCGGCGGTGATCCCGAACAGTATCAGATTGCCCCTGATGAGACCGAAGAGGCTTTCAAGGCCGAAATGGGTATCATCAAGGAAAAGCGTGCCAAGCTCCTGAAGGAGCAGGAAGCTGAGAAACAGGAGAATCTGGCTAAGAAGCTGGCGATCATCGAGCAGATAAAGGGCATGATCACAACCCCGGAGGAAGCCAACAAGAGCTATAAGGAGTTCCAGGAATTACAGCAGCAATGGCGTGAGATCAAGAACGTGCCTGCCGAGAAGGCCAACGAGCTCTGGCGTAACTATCAGCTCTACGTGGAGCAGTTCTATGACATGCTTCGTCTGAACAGCGAGGCCCGTGAACTCGACTTCAAGAAGAATCTTGAAGCCAAGCAGCATCTCTGTGAGGTGGCAGAAAAGCTTGCCGACGAGGAGGATGTCATCAGCGCCTTCCACCAGTTGCAGAAGCTGCATCAGGAATACCGTGAGATCGGTCCTGTCAGCAAGGAACTGCGTGAGGAGATATGGAACCGTTTCAAGGCTGCTTCTACCGTCATCAACAAGCGCCATCAGCAGCATTTCGAGGGTATCCGTGCCAAGGAGGAGGATAACCTGGCCCGCAAGACGGCCCTCTGCGAGAAGGTGGAGGCCATCGCTGCCGAAGAGAACAAGGGCAGCGGCGACTGGGAAAAGCATACCAAGCAGATCATCGAACTGCAGACGGAGTGGAAGACCATCGGCTTCGCCCCGCAGAAGATGAACGTGAAGATATTCGAGCGCTTCCGTGCTGCCTGCGACGACTTCTTCGGACGCAAGGCAGAGTATTTCCGTAATCTCAAGGATGCCTTCAAGGAGAATGCCGAGAAGAAGCGTGCCCTGATTGAGAAAGCAAAGGCGCTGCAAGACTCTACTGACTGGAAGTCGACGAGCGACAAGCTGGTGGCTCTGCAGAAAGAGTGGAAGACCATCGGCATGGTGCCCAAGAAGCTGGGCGATCAGCTGTGGGAGGAGTTCCTCGGAGCCTGCAACAAGTTCTTCGAGGCCCGCAAGGCTGCGGGAGTAGGGCAGCACAGCGAGGAGCATGCCAACCTGAACAAGAAGCGTGAGGTCATCGCCAAGCTGAAGGCCGTCGCAGAAGAGGCCGGCGACAATGTCCAGGAGAAAGTGCAGGCGCTGGTGGAGGAATATAATGCCATCGGCCACGTGCCATTCAAGGAGAAGGATAAGGTTTACGAGGAGTATCATGCCGTGCTCGACAAGCTCTATAAGGAGCTGAACATCAGCGTGGCCAAGAAGCGCCTGAACAACTTCAAGCAGAATCTGAAGCAGGTGGCTGAGCGTGGCGAGAATGCCCTCGACAACGAGCGCGCCCGCCTGTTCCGCCAGTATGAGGCTATCAAGCAGGAGGTTCAGACCTACGAGAATAACCTCGGCTTCCTCAATGCCAGCTCGAAGAAGGGCAATAGCCTGATCGACGAGATGAACCGCAAGGTGCAGAAGCTGAAGGACGACATGAATCTCGTCCGCGAGAAAATCAAGGCCATCGATGCCGAGAACGCCAGCAAAGAGTAAAAGCGTCTCTTAACATAAACCCGAAGAGGGCGTAGCAGTCATTTGCTACGCCCTCTTTGCATCAGTAGCGCAATCTACAATGGCGAAATTTGCAAAATTCTAGTCAACTCTACACTAAATGTGTCTAAACGCTTGTAATACAGCTATTTACAAATTTTCATCTATACACTAACTATTCACTAACTCTACACTAACCCTCCACTAACTCTACACAGCCTCTCCACTTCCGATTCTTACCAATTTACATAACGACAAACGCATGCTTACATAACGACAAACGCATGCTTACATTACGACAAACCATCAGTTACCCGTAAGCAAATTGCTAAATTCTCTAGAGAATTTTATAATCACCTTCTGTCAACCTCCCATTCATCTGCCGATAAAAGCCCCATCACTTACGCTCAAACTAGCACGTTGCTGGCACTCTATTTGCCAAAAACACCCATTTTTGTGTAAAGTTAGTGTAGGGTTAGTGTAGAGTTAGTGAATAGTTAGTGTATAGTTGGATTGATGTCAAAACATTGATATACAACAAAATAGATAACTTTTGTGTAGAGTTGAATAGATTTTTATGTGTTTCAGACTAAAATTTCTATTTTCTAAATGACTAAAAAGCATGAAACTTTACATTATGCTGAATATTTCTTGCTGAATATTACTTCCTGAACATGCCAAAAGAAAATCATAAAAAATCATAAGATACGAGCAATTATGATACAGATTCAACATTTTTTTGTATCTTTGTAACACCAATAACGGGTACTAATCTTTAGAACAATGAATTACGCATGACAAGTATTGAACTAGACATGATACAAACTGCCGGCATCGGTGCCTTGGCCCTCATCGTCGGTATGATTTTAACGCGTAAGGTCGCTTTCCTGCAGAAGTTCTGCGTGCCGTCGCCGGTAAGCGGTGGCATCATCTTTTCATTGATTACCCTGGCCCTTTATGGCTGGTTCGATATAGAGGTGTCGTTCGATGGCACGCTGAATGATGTCTTTATGCTGGCATTCTTTACCAGCGTCGGTTTCCAGAGCGATCTCAAGGTATTGAAGCAAGGCGGCAAACTCTTGGTGATCATGCTTGTACTGCTGGTAGTCATTATTGCTCTGCAGAACTTGATGCCAATGGGAATTACCCGTCTCATGGGGGTTGATCCTTTGATAGGTATGGCTGCTGGCAGTATATCCATGACAGGCGGACATGGTACGGCAGGCGGATTTGCGAGTGTGCTCGAAGGGATGGGACTCGAAGGTGCAGGCACCATCGGAATGGCTGCCGCAACCTTCGGCCTGATTGCAGGTTCCATGATAGGCGGCCCGTTGGCAGAGCGGATTATCCGCACGAAACTGACGCATGAACAGGTGCAGCCGAAAGATGACGAGATTGACCCCGCAATGGCTGGTATCGAGAGCGACGAGGCATCGCCAACGGGTCGAAAAAAGCGCATCAGTACGAACGAGCAGGAGTTCCAGCAGTATGCCAAGGCTTTTTATTGCATTTTCCTGGTTATGGGTGGCGGCACCCTGTTGAGTTGGCTGTTCGCAAAGACGGGCATCACGTTCCCGACTTATTTCGGAGCCTTGATCTTGGCAGCCATCACTCGTAACACCATAGGATTCGTCAGCTATAAGGACGAAGGAAAGTGGGAGAAGGCGGAAAAGTTGCTTGATATGGAGCGAATCATCAGTGTCGGTAATATCTGCCTGTCTTTCTTCCTTGGTATGGCCATGATCTCCCTCAAGCTTTGGGAGCTTCAAAGCCTGGCACTTCCGTTGATAGTCATTCTGGTGTCCCAGGTCGTTATGATGGCCATGTTTGCCTACATTGTGGCATTCCCGTTGTTGGGCCGCGACTACGACGCCGCCGTCCTTTGTGCCGGAATGTGTGGTTTCGGCCTTGGTGCTACCCCCAATGCGATGGCCAACATGAGTGCTGTATGCTACAAATACCGCTATACCGTCAAGCCTTTCCTCATCGTCCCCATCATCGGAGCCATGTTCGCCGATCTGATCAATACCGGCATCATCTCCCTATTCCTGAATCTGTTGTAAGTCTTCATCGTGTTGTGCATAATCCCCAATCGTATGCATCGGCAAATACTCATAGTAATAGGATTCCTACTCTTCTCAGCCTCTATGCTTGCTGAGGATAGTCTACCCGTCATAGAGATTAAGGCAGACAGGACGATGATTTATCCCCAGCGAATGGAGCTGACGGGAGAAGAGACGTTGATGGATATCCTCCAGATGATGCCAGACCTGATGATCGTTGGTTACGAGGATGTCATCTCCGATTATAGTCTCCGTATCGACAACAGCCCGATGAATGGCGACACAAGGCTGATCCTGAGCCAGATGAAAGCCAGGGATATTGCCAGGATTCAGGTTTGCGACAATACAGGCGTGGCCAAGGGCTCCATCGGCATGGGTAAAGTGCTGGATATCAACATGGTGATGCCTGATTCGTTGGAAGGTTTCGTGGAAGGGCAAGTTGGCTTTGGCAAGGATACAGACGGTAATGGTACCGTGAATGCGCTATACGGCAGTCGGCATACCGATCTCTATGCCAATGCCTCTTATCGTTATAGGGGTGGGGACAATGAGTATCTGACGCTCCACATGACGAATCGGTTTGATGACAGAAATAAGTTGCTGACATACTTCACCCAGCAGTATCTCGGCTCTTCTTCAGGTGCTTCACGAAAGGTCATGGGCAGGGCGAGATACTTCCACACCTTCAATGATCTGGGTACCGAACTGCTCATCGTGGGCAGTTATCAGTACGCCAGTGATCCGTTGTTCTCTAACAAACTACCATTGTATACCGTTGAACTGAATACGCCTCTGGTGACCAAACGGCTGTCCATGATGCTAGGCTTTGAGGGCGATTTCCTCATGACCAGGCAAAAGCATACGGACAGGAGTTGGGATGTCTTCAACAATGATATCTATCTGCAGTTCACCTATTCCCTGCCTAAGTGGAAGTTTACGATTGGCAATCGCGTGATGTTCTATAACTATAGATTGATGGAAAAGGATGTCAGCCAAAAGTATTCTGACACTAGTGACAATGCGAATGCCTGCGTCGTCTATGTTCCAGATAATCGCAATCAGATTCAGTTGGGCTATTATCGCAAATACTATAACCCTTCCTACATAGTTCTCTTTATGGATGACAATGCGATTCTTGATGGAGTAACCGGCTCTGCCGCTTCGCTCGACGAAGAATGGTTGAAGATTCAAGGACAGCTGGATGAAAGGGCTATCAATCAGGTGAAACTGGCCTATGCCTATAGCAGGCAGAAGTTCACGCTAAAGGCAGAGGCCAGTCATTTTGTCATTGAAGACAGCGAGAATCTCACGGAGTTGGCAACATCGGTATATTGGAAAAAGGATTGGCTGAGTCTGAAAGGTGGTGCCAATCTATATGCGGCAAAGAGTGGAGGCTATGCCGCATTCCGATTAGCCCCGACGGTCTATCTTCCTCATGACTGTCAGATCGGGATGCAGATGATATACTATACCAAGAACACGCCAAGATACGAGGCTACAGGCGTTCCGGTGTATGGCTGTCTGTCTGTGAACAAGCAGTTAGGAACGAGATGGAATCTGGGAATTGATTGGCATGACATGTTTGATGCATTCTGTAGCGATGCGCTGATAAACCGCCATGCCGCGAATATCAAGTTGCAGTATAGATTCTAATTGCCCACAAAAAAATCGTGCAGCCCCCATCGGTCTGCACGATTCCTATCTGGTAATACTTTGTGAATTACTTTACCTCCTCGAAAACGACTTTAACTGACTATCAATGCGTTAGCACCGGATGTTGCGCACCAAAAAATATTTCAAATGCACATTATATATAATAATAAGTATGAATATTGTCATGTATTCATCAAAAGATTGGTCTTTTAATCAAATTTTGGCATGTTTATGGAGTTTTTTGAGCATATCAGCATTCGTCTCGATTATTTTTTGTAACTTTGCCGTCAAACAACAGAAATCTATCATGGCAAAGTTAAATCGTATAAGAGTCGTTCTCGCAGAACGCGACCTGAACAATAAGTGGCTGTCCGACAAACTTGGCAAGGATCCTGCTACAGTGTCCAAGTGGGTCACCAATACCACCCAGCCCAGCCTTGAAACACTCATAGCTATAGCCAATGCACTTGAAGTACCTGTGCAGGAGTTGGTGAGACAGGAAGAATTCAGTCAAGAGAAATAAGTCGAAATGACGTACGAAGCAAGAGCAGAGCTAAAGCTTGTTTTGGCTATGCCTTGCAAGAAGGAAGAAGACGAAGTCAAATGATAACAAAAGACGAAATACAAGAACTGTTGCATAGCACGGAAACCTATCGTGTGGAGCGAACCACGTCAACAGGTGACATGGATAAGTTCCAGGAGGCTATCTGTGCCTTTGCCAACGACTTGCCAAATTCACGCAAGAATGGCTACCTGATATTGGGTGCTTACGACAACGGTGAGTTGTCAGGTCTGAAGGTCACCGATGACTTGCTAAAAAAGATAGCAGCCATCCGCAGCAATGGAAACATCCTGCCAATACCTGTTATGAGCGTTGACCGTTTCCAGTTCCCTGAAGGTGACTTGCTAGTGGCTGAGGTGAGTCCGTCCGACTTACCACCTGTTCGCTATCGTGGTCGTACGTTTATACGTATCGGTCCTCGTCGTGACATAGCTACGGAAGCGGAAGAGCGCATCCTTGCCGAGCGACGAATGTAATTCATGGCCACCTTCGACACCATGCCTTGTTTGGCTGCCAAACTGAATGATATCAATACGGACTTGCTGCGCACAAAGTATCTGATACCGTTATTAGGTAATGAGTTGGTGGAATCTGACACTCGTCCCATCGAGGAACAGATGGCCGCTGTGGGCATGTATGACACAGAGCACCAATGCCCAACATACGCAGCAGTCATCTTGTTTGGCTACAAGCCGCGCCGTTTCATGCCAGGTCTGTATGTGCAGTATGTGTGCTTCAAGGGTGAGGACGTGACCAGTGAGGTAGAGAACGAAATGCAGCTGGAAGGCAACTATTGCGAACTGCTACCACGTCTGGAATCACTTTTGGAGTTGTCTGTTATCAAGAAGAAACCCGTTTTCGTTTCTATCCTTCGCGAGGAGATGGTCAGCAACTACCCCTACCAGGCTATCCGTGAGCTGCTTCTCAACGCTTGTATGCATCGCGACATGCAGAGTAATACGCCACTTCGCTTTTATGAGTTTGCCAGCCATCTGGAAATACTGAATGCGGGCGGCTTGTATGGCAATGCCCGTCCTGAGAATTTCCCCAGTGTGAATGACTACCGCAATCCTCTTGTCGCCAGCGCCATGAAGACGCTGGGTTATGTCAATATGTTCAATCGAGGTGTAGGGCAAGTCCAAACTGACTTGAAGGAAAATGGCAACCTACCCGCAGAGTTCAACGTTAATCTTATCACCGCATTCAAGGTTGATGTGAGAGTCTCACAGAGTTATGCCAACGAAACTGGCGGTAAATTTGGCGGTGATGTCGTAGAAAACATCACAGAAAACATCGTAGATAGCATCGTAGAAAAATTATCTACGACGCGTGCTAAGATCGTTAGAATTATCTGGAAGAATCCGAACGCTACGGCACAATCCATTTCCAAAGAAATAAATATCGCTTCTCGCAACGTGCAAGAGCACTTAAGAAAACTACAGGAACAAGGGGTCATCCGTCGTATTGGCCCAGACAAAGGTGGGCACTGGGAAATAATAGCACCATAGTTTTTGAGGATAATATACCCCTCCAAAAGAATAATAGAAGTAAACAAGAATAAAAAGAAGATACATAATGATTCAAAATATGACAAAAGCAAGTATAACGATTCCCGTTGGCATGTAAGAGAGTACAAACATTATCTCCTTTCGCAGACACCTCTCTCAGTCAATATGATATAGAAAAGCTGATTGTTACAATAAGAATCGATATATGCTGATTGGGTATAAGGATGACGAGAACGACACCCATACAAGTTCAATCGACATACAACCTTCTTCGGAGAATGTAACGCGTTTGGTATTGGCAATCGGCAAAGAAGAAATGAGTGTGAAGAGCATGATGGAAGCCATAGGTTTGAAGAACCGTCCGAACTTTATGGATTATTCTCTCACACCAGCAATAAGAGAAGGATTTGTGTGTATGAAGTATCCTGCCAATCCCCATCATCCCCATCAACGTTATTTGCTGACAATAAAAGGTATGATGTTGTTGGACGAAAATAATAGTTAAGTACTCAATAAGCCAAAAGCATTTGTCCGACACTATTAGAAAAATTTGAAAACCTTCGGACAAATGGTCAATCAAAAGCAGGCATCTCCAATTAGGAAACACCTGCTCATTATTATATATACGCATGCGCGCGAGGTCTATTTGCTCAGCGACCGTTTTAACCTATTGCCTGGGTAGTGCTTGGCATGGGCATAACGCATGGCATGGTAAGCACAATGGAGATAGTCTTCATCTTTGTCACGCCAAGGCATATCACTTGAAGTTCAGCCACCACCTGACGTTTGTGCTACGCTGGTAGCACTATCGATACCATCCGTCGGGCTTTGCCTACGTTTTTGTCTTGCTACACACATGTAACAAAAAAGCCGTAAAAAAAGGCAGAATAAGCACATAGAAAACATGAGCCCATAAAAAGTAAATGGCGTGTAACTCATTGAGCTACACGCCATTTGATAGTGTTTTGTTATGTCTTTACTTATGCGTCTCATTTGACCTCCTCAAAAATAATCCGCACTGATAATCAGCGAGATACGGCGACGTGTCGCAAATATATCCCAATTTTTTTGATAACAGATAATACGTGGTGATAAGTATCCATAAGTATTGTTTTCTGGCTTTATATCCCGTTTAGATAGTTTAACTGTACTGTTCGCAATTAGTATCATGTATGTCATCCTTCTGATTGGTCATTGCGAAGTGTTAAAAATGTGATTTTTATCTTTAACACCGTTTGGTTATGGTTTTTATTGTGTAATTTTGCAGTCCGTAAGAAGATTGTTATGATAACATTAACGTTTCCTTGCTTGGTTGGATTGGTTGCACTGGTATTTGTGGCTACACTTATTCTTGTGGCCTGCTATAAGTCACCAATGCGAAAGTGGTTATGCTTTGCGATTTCCACTATAACTATCGCGTACCTTTTATATATTATGCTTTGGCAACAGCATGAATCTGGTCAGCGTCTCGAATGGTATCTGTTAGGATGCGTGGGTGTCATTGCCGCCTTGGTCCTGTCTGGTGTTGGGTTTATGGACTTGGTCAAGCCTATAACCAATACTGCACCTATGGATAGTCGAGTAGATCCATCAATCTTTGTCAGCACTGCAAATAATCAAACAGGTACTGATGCAGTCAGCACTAATGCCGACAGCACTGATGAAATAAACGCTGATGACATAAACACAGATGCTGACAGTAAAGAAGAAATGGTATCAGCAGATGCGACAGAGGCTGAAGATAAAGATGATGCCGAGAATGAACTCGAGGAAGATGCTTCAGTTGACGCTAAAAATGATGCCAATAATGATGCATTGAATGAAGCTGAAAGGATACAAAGGGAAGAACTTATAGGGAAAGTGATGCCTTGGTTTTTGGATCAATTGAACCAGTATGATGAGAAGGAACAAAATTCCATTAAGGAATGTGCTATAGAGTTTGTATATGAAGGCACTATCTCAAATCCGTCTATCGACATCTCAAAGAATACACTCTACAGTCAGCAACGTCTTATGGAACTATGTAGTGCATTTGTTCTGTTGGATAAAGACCGCTCAGATTGTGCCGAGTTTGCCAAGACGGTCTTCTCTTCGACGTTCTCTAACACGGAGATCTCCACTTTGGAGAAGAAAATCAGGGGTAGGGACAAAATGCAATTATTAGTCGATTCCTATTGGGAAGCTATTATTAGATGATACCTTTTTTTGCATATTTTCTGATTATTAGTCCTTTATATGCGAAAAAATGATTAACTTTGCAGTCTGAAAGCCCCATGAAGTTATGCATATAGCGTATCATGTGGGATTGCAATAAAAATATGATGGGTTATGGTTGAAAAGACATTCAATATTTATTGTGACGAAAGTACTCATCTTGAGCACGACAGACATCCTTATATGCTATATGGTTATATTAGTATAGCCTCTAATCAAATTAAGATTTGTAAGGAACAGATAAAAGCCATCAAAGCAAAACATGGATATGACGGTGAATTGAAGTGGACCAATATTCATGATAAGACGTTTGAAATGTACAAGGAACTTGTAGAATATTTCTTCATGACTGATATGAATTTCCGTGCCGTAATCGTCGATAAGTCACAAATTGATGAAACACGTCCAGAATACACTTTCAACGACTTTTATTTCCGTATGTATTTTCAACTGCTTCATCATGAGATAGATTTAGAGAACACCTACAATATCTATTTTGATATTAAAGACACGTGTAGTCAGGAGAAGTTACGAAAATTGAAGGACATCCTGAAATGGAATGCTTCTATCAGGAACTTTCAGTTTGTTAGGTCACATGAAAGTTCTTTTCTCCAGTTGGCAGACGTGCTGATGGGGGCGATTAACTATAATCTCAGGATGGAACGCGGTGATATTGAAGGAAAGGTGGTTGCTAAGCGTAAAATAGTTGAGCATATCAATAACCATACCAGTATATCATTGAAACGAACTTCGCCACTGTCCGCAAAGAAATTCAATCTATTCTTCATTACTTTAAAATAGTCAGGATATGCCATTGAACAAACTTAAGAAGTATCCAGAATTGCTGGTTCTTAGCAGTCTTGACGAGAAATCACGGACTAAATCGCTCAGGGGAATCTTTGATAGGGACATCGCCGATAACGAGAATTTCAAATTCATGGGGAAACGCATTTATCCCATCAAGTCGGATGG